>Ga0210050_1004777_pt1 | contig 11086 bp, 8 predicted proteins | sample CryGey132114_all_FD_185463 | JGI IMG/M metagenome (GOLD analysis project Ga0210050, IMG submission 185463) | Groundwater microbial communities from aquifer - Crystal Geyser CG22_combo_CG10-13_8/21/14_all (SPAdes) (version 2) | ecosystem: Environmental > Aquatic > Deep subsurface > Groundwater ...
ATGCATAAACGCTACTTACTCTGGCTGGTCTTGCTGTGTAGCCTCACGCTGCTGCCGGCTATCGCGCTGAACTGGATATTGCTGAAAAACGAAGGCAACGTGGAAGCCATGTCGTTCGCCGCCAGCGACTGGCAGCAACAGACGCACGGCATCACTTATTCGCCAACCATGGGGAACAACGGTTTTTTCAAGACGCTGCGTTTGAATGACAGATTGCCGGAGGTCAACACCGTTGTGATGGGAGCTTCCACCGCATTTACCATTGACAACGATATGCTACCCTTGGGATGGAAACTTTATAACTATTCGCAAAGCGGCAGCCCGCTGCGCGCCAGCATCGCCCAAGCCGAATACCTAGCTGAACATGCGCCGCAGATCAGGCAGCACATCATCATGCTGGACTGGGTGATAGACTTCATTTACCAACCGGGCGAAATACCTCCAGTCAATCTAGCACCTGCCGACCGCAACGCCATACCGGCACCCACAACACACTCGCCTCTGGACACCCTGAAAGAAGCGGTTTCCTATCCGCGCATGGCAAAACTTTGGCAGGTGCTGCGCAGCGTGACGCACGCCCCTCACCCGCAACAGGCGTTTCGTGAATACTTTTTGCAAATAGCCAGCGACGAATACACCTGCCCGGACGGACAATCACGCGGGATGGACGTGGGCGTTTACAACCGTGGCGCTTGTAACGGCTTCCGCTATGACGGCAGCGCCACTTTTTCGGATTACACCCGTGCGGAAAGTGCCAGCCGCACCATCGTCGGCGCGCTCGCTTCCAGTTCGATGTACGCCCACGCCCTGCAACATACCCAGGGCATCCCCGATCCCTTGTTATTTTCGAGACTCGCCGCCTTGAACGATAAGCTGGCCGCGCAAGGAGCTACCCTGATTCTGATTGTCCCGCCGCTGATGGTCGGGATGGAAAAAGCCTTTCTGGCTTCCCGGCAATTGTCGCCGTATTTACAGCGCACCAAGCGGGAATTGAACGCCTGGTCGAAGCAGCACCAGGTGGTGCTGGCGGATTTTAGCCAAAGCGAGCATTTCGGCTGCACCGAGGATGAATTTCTCGATGCGCATCATGCGGTCAAGTCTTGTTATCAGAAGATTTTTGCCGATTTCTGGCAAAATGCCAAAAAACCCGACGGCACACCACTGTTACGAGATACCCCACCATGATTATCGGCTCAGGTTTAATCGCACACGCATTCAGGACAGCCTACGCACAGAGAGAAGATGTATGTCTGTATGCGGCAGGCGTTTCCAATTCGGCTTGCCGCGACCCACACGAGTTTGCGCGCGAACGCGAACGCCTGACCGCCGCGCTGAACAAATCGCAAGCTATTGATTGTTTTGTCTATTTTGGCACTTGCAGCGTGGCAGACCCAGAGGTGCAAGACACGGATTATGTGCGGCACAAGCTGGCGATGGAGGAATTGGTCGCCGCCCATCCGCGCCACCTGATTTTGCGCTTGCCGCAAGTCGCAGGGACAACCCCCAACCCGCACACTTTGCTCAATTATCTGTATGCGCATATTGCGCGCAGCGAAGCGTTCCAACTGTGGCTGGATGCGAGGCGCAACATTATTGACGTGGCCGATGTCGCCGCCATCGCCCGGCTGCTTATCGAGGATCAGTCCGTGCGCCAGCGCATTGTCAATATCGCCAACCCCGCAAGCTACGCCATGCCGGAGATAGTCGCCGCCATGAGCCGCCGCGTCGGTAAACCCGCCATTTTTGATAGCGTCCATCGCGGTTCTGGCTATGCCATAGACACGCGCTCGATACAGCCCTTGCTGGACAAGGCGGAAGTTCGTTTCGGCGAGGATTATCTGGATAAGGTCATCGCAAAATACTATGCAAAAGCCGACTGAGTTACCCTGCCCCCTCACGCTTTCCATCGTCGTGCCGGTTTATCGCAGCGCACCTATCCTGCCGGAACTGGTCGAGCAAATCCACGCCGAGATGGTCAAGGAAGGGCTGGCAGATACCTTTGAATTGCTGCTGGTCAGCGATGCCAGCCCCGACAATAGCTGGCAGGTTATTCGCACGCTTGCCGAATCACACCCTTTCATCAGAGGCATTTCACTGCGCCGCAATTTCGGTCAGCACAACGCCATCATGGCTGGACTCAACCATGTCAGGGGCGATTTCGTCGTGTTGATGGATGACGACTTGCAGCACCCGCCGCACGCCATCGGCGACATGCTGCGCGCCTTGCAGGAAGGCTACGACGTTTGTTACACCCATTACCTGAACCGCCAGCACGCGGTCTGGAAGAAGCTGGGCAGCCAGTTCAACGACTGGGTCGCGACACACTTACTGGGCAAACCAGCGGGACTTTATCTCTCTTCCTTCAAAGGCCTGCGCCGCGAAATCGTTGCCGAGGTGATCCATTACGACGGCCCTTACGCCTACGTTGACGGCCTGATTCTGGATGTGACACGCTCCATTACGACGATAGACATCGAACACGGTGCGCGCCACGAAGGGGAGGGCAATTACAACCTGTCCCGCTCCATCGCGCTGTGGATGAAAATGGCGACCAGTTTTTCGGTGCTGCCGCTGCGCCTCGCGACCTATGCCGGATTCGGACTCGGCCTACTCAGCCTGCTGATGATCGTGTACGTAATCGCCGAAAAACTGTTGCATCCCGAGCTGCCCGCCGGCTGGACCTCGTTGATTGCGACAATCTTGTTTATCGGCGGCATACAGACGCTGTGCATCGGCATGGTGGGTGAATATCTGGGACGCACCTATCTCAAACTCAACCACAAGCCGCAATTCGTCGTAGGTAGCAAAACCTGGAATGCAGATGAAAAATAAACCGGAATTCGATCAATATGCCGAAACCTATGATCGTCTGATGGGTGAAACGATACCGGAAGGGCTGAACGAGGACGGCTATTTTGCCGAATACAAAATTGCCTTGATGGCGGCGCGGCTGGGCAACCAAAAACCTCAACGGATTCTCGATTTTGGCTGCGGTGCGGGGCGCGGCCTGCCTTATCTCGAGCAGTATTTCCCCGATGCCGAACTGTGGGGTTATGACGTATCTCCCGCCTCGCTCAAAATCGCCGCGCAACGTGTCCCCAAAGCCCGGCTGTTCGCCGACTGGAAAGGCGCAGGCGATATAAAGTTTGATGTCATCATCGCCGCCAACGTGTTCCACCACATCCCGACAGCACAGCGCCTACCCGCGCTCAGCCAGTGCCAGCAAGCCCTGTCAGCCAACGGGCAGATGTTTCTGTTTGAACACAACCCCTACAACCCCGCCACGCGCTGGATTTTTGAACGCTGCCCATTTGACGCGGATGCCGAGATGCTCAGCCTGAAAACGGCGCTCAGTCTGGCAAAACAGGCGGGTTTTAGCGCGACCCAACCAGGCTACACCCTGTTTTTTCCGCGCCCGCTGGCTTTTTTTCGCCCCCTTGAACCGCTGCTGAAACACCTTCCCCTGGGAGCGCAATACTATGTCCAGATGGCGAAGTGAGGCGGCCTTGTTGACGCGCTACGCAGGGAGTGGCGCACTCAATACGCTGGCGGGGTTTACCGTGATTTTCGCCTTGATGGCGCTGGATTTTTCGCCTTACACCGCCAATATCGGCGGCTATCTGGCAGGATTTATACTCGGCTTCGGGGTATCCAAAAAGTTCGTGTTCCGCAGCAACGGGCATTTCGTCGGCGAGAGCCTGCGTTACCTGGTTGCCTTCCTGCTTTGTTTTGGCCTGAATCTGCTCGCCCTGAAACTGGCGCTGACCCAGGTTTCCGCGCTATTGGCTCAACTGCTGGCCGCCGCTGTTTATACGGGAATGATGTATTTATTGACCCGCTATTTCGTTTTTTTCAGTGGAAGCCAGCCCAGATGAAAATTGCCATGACGCGCACCACGTTCCTGCTCATCCTGTCGGCACTCGCCTTCATCCCGACGCTATTTTTCTACATGGTAGGCGAAGAGGGTATTTACACCATCAGCACACTGGAGATGTGGCACAGTCGCGAATGGTTTATCCAGACCATGTACGGCATCAACCTGAGCCGCCCGCCGCTGATGAACTGGCTGACTATCCCGCTGGCGCGGCTGCTGGGTTGGTCGCATGTCCTCATCGCCATCCGCCTGCTTTGTGTGCTGGCGACACTGGGGACGGCGGCCTGGCTGTATTGGCTGTGCCGCAAGCTGTTCGCAGAACGGGCTTACGCGCTGTTCGCCACGCTTTCCTTTCTGTGTATGGCCGACTTGCAGCTTTATCGCGGCTGGTTGTCCTATACCGATCCGCTGTTTGCCTTTTTTACCTTTGGCGCGATGGCAACACTTTGGGTGGCCAGCACAGAACGCCAACGCGGCGGGTTGCTGCTGTCGGTCGTGATGATTAGTTGCGCGTTGCTCACCAAGGCCTTTACCGCCTATGTCTATTACGCCACCGTAATTTTCGTGCTGCTGTGGCAGCGCAGTCCCCGCCAGTTCCTGCTCGCTCCTGCCTCACTAGCCGTTTTGGCGACGACCGCGCTAGTACCCTGGCTGTGGTTTTCCAGCTTGCCTGAAATGGACTCGCAACGTGCGTCCATGCTGCACGAAATCATGATCAAACTCGCCGCAGAAGATGGCTTCGGCTATCTTCTGCGACTGCTGACTTATCCGCTGGAAACGCTATTCTGGCTGAGCCCCATTACGCTGCTGGCCGTCTATGTGTTGTGGCGCAAGCGCGTCTGGCAAGCCGAAGAACAGACGGCTCATTTTCCGGCAGCGTTATTCATCACGATACTGTCCATCCTGCCTTACTGGTTCTCGCCGCAGGGTGGCCTGCGCTATCTGCTGCCGGTCTATCCTATGGTGGCGCTGGTGGCGGCACGCTACGTCTGGCGCGCCGGAGAGTCGGCGCGAGCCTGGGCGCTGCGCTGGTTCGGCGGACTAATCGCGTTTAAAATGCTGTTTGCCCTGTCGCTGTTCCCGTATTACCAACACGTTTACCGGGGCGAAAACTACGTCACCACCGCGCACAGTATTGTCCGACTCACGGCGGGCTTCCCCCTGTATGGCATGGATATGCGCTCGACAGGCGAGAATATCATCGGACAGATAGACCTTGATCGCCTGCCGCTGCCGCCCGTGCAACAGCCGCCCGAGAACTGGGATAACGGTTTTTACATGGCGGGCTACCCCGACGAAAAAATCGGCCAGGTCTTCAAAAAATATGTGATCGCCAAAGATGAATTTTATCTGCTGTGTCGCGGTGCGGCCTGCCTGTCCGCTACAAAACAAAAGCCACATGACCACCCTGATAAATAAGCATCTATGCTGCTCGGATGCTATTTCGCTGAACACGCTTAATGACGCGGACAATATTTAGTTTCATGCGGGCAGCAGCAAGTTACAACTGCTCAAATCACCTGTCCATGCATCGCGTATAATTGGCTTGACTCTTGGCAGCGTGTTTTAACTTTCAGGAAGGCGCTGATTTATTCGGTTTGTCGTTCTCACGCATACGGGAACCCAGTTAGATATAGGCACTGGATTCCCGCTTTTACGGGCATGACGAATTAACCAGCATCTACCTAAGCTATTATTGGATTGAATATGATTATTTTGGGTATCTGCAGCGGACATAATTCTGGTGCATCTGTATTGATAGATGGGAAACTGGTTTCTTCAGTTGAAGAAGAGCGAATTTCCAGAATAAAAAATGATGGCAGTTATCCTCACGCTGCAATTGACGAGGCACTGTCTATTGCAGGTATTACGGCTCATGATGTTGACACAGTTGCAATAGCAGGTTTAACCGTTTGGGAACAAAAGTCGATGCGAGACCGAATCCTGAAACACGATCTACGCCTTGCCAAAGTCGAGCCCATCATCAAAAAATGCTACTGGAAACACCGGGTAGAATGGTACAGACGCCTTTTTAATCCACATCCAAGACCAACAGGTGTCCTGGCTAAAAAACCGTCGCAAACTGTAGAGCATCATTTGTCCCATGCCGCATCAGCGTACTATGCATCGTCATTTGAAAATGAACGAGTGGGTGTAATCACACTGGACGGATCTGGCGACTATTCGTGGGGATCAGTATGGATCGGTGAAAACGGAAAATTGCAGGAAATATTGCATTTGCCCTATCTCTACAGCATTGGGCTACTCTACACCTCAGTAACGAATTATCTGGGTTTCATTGCAGGTCGACATGAGGGTAAGGTATTAGGGTTAGCTGCGTTCGGCAACCATGAGCCCCTGTTATCACGCCTTTTACAACACACCAATATGAACGATTGGGACTCACTGTTCGATGCCACACTAGCGCGCGTCCCACTACGCCCGCTGACTAAAATTGGTGCAACAGTAATAAGCAACGTATGCGAAGGATTGCAAAAAGAAGATGTTGCCGCCGGACTTCAGGCTTATACCGAAAAAGTGATTTGTAGCTGGATACAGGAACTGGTAGGCAAACTGAAGGTGAGCAAGTTGGTCTTGGCGGGCGGGGTATTCTCCAATGTCAAGTTGAATCAGCGTGTTCTGGCCTTGCCTGGTGTCAACAATATATACGTCCATCCCAACATGGGTGACGGAGGATTGGCAACTGGCGCTGCCTATGAAGTGCATTCTCGCCTTAATGATGGATTGCAGCCAGAACTCGCGCCGGTATACCTTGGCACCGAAATCAATCGAAAGAATGCACTTGCTGCACTGGAAAAGTCAGGCATTGCTTATGATGAGCCGGAAAATCTGGCACAGACAGTCGGGCGATTGCTCGCCGACGGCAAGGTGGTAGCGCGTGCAGATGGCAAGATGGAATACGGCCCTCGTGCATTAGGTAACCGCACTGTGATGGCGCCTTGCCATGACCCCTCTATCAATCAGTGGCTCAATAAAAAATTTTCCCGCACTGAATTCATGCCGTTTGCGCCAGTAATTTTACAGGAGCGCGCTAAAGAATATTTCCCTGACTGGGAAGAGAACCATATTGCCTCAACATTCATGACGGTCACTTACGATGTCTCAGAGATGGCCAGACAACATATTCCGGCTGCAGTACACATCGATGGGACAGCACGTCCGCAGGTTATCCGGCGCGAGGACAATCCGGGATATTACGATATCCTGAAAGAATATTGCGCTATTACGGGTGTTCCCAGCGTCATCAATACCAGCTTCAATATGCACGAAGAGCCAATTGTACGCACCGCAGAGGAAGCAATTACTGCATTCCAGGCTGCAGGACTCGATGCGCTGGTGCTGGGCTCCTTTCTTTGCAGATCAAAAGCAGAATAAATTCCTTTTCCCAGGAATCAGGAGTGAATTCATTTCACTCCTGTCACCGATCCAAGGTCAAGGAAAACATCGCTTAACAAGTCCGTTCTGGGATCATAAATGCTGTTCAACTCGTACGCTTTCATCTTCGGATTCCTGCCCGTCGTCCTGCTGGGCTTCTTCCATCTGGCGAGGGTCAGCCACCGCTATGCCGCCGCCTGGCTGGCCTTGGCGTCCTTGTTCTTTTACGGCTACTGGAATCCGGCCTATATCGGTTTGTTGCTGGGTTCTATCGTCTGCAACTACGTCTTCGGCCTGTGGATAGCTAAAAACAGGGTTCAGGAATCAAACCGAAAACCGAAAATCCAAAACCCAAAACAGTTGTTGTTCGTAGCGATTGTCGCCAATCTCGCATTGCTGGGCTATTACAAGTACGCCAATTTCTTTATCGGCAGCGTCAATACGCTGGCCGGTACGCAGTGGAGTATGGGTTCCATCATCCTGCCGCTGGGCATTTCCTTCTTCACCTTCACCCAGATTGCTTTTCTGGTGGACACTTACCGTGGGGAGGTGAAGGAATACAACTTCATTCACTATGTGTTGTTCGTGACTTATTTCCCGCATTTGATCGCAGGGCCTGTGTTGCATCATAAGGAGATGATGCCGCAGTTCGCACGTCCCTCCACCTATCGCATCAATTGGGGCAACATCGCCACCGGGTTGATGCTGTTCACGGTGGGTCTGTGCAAAAAAACCTTGTGGGCCGACCCGATTGCCGCCTATACGGACGGTATTTTTGCTGGCGTGGCGAGCGGCATGACCCCCACCCTCTACGAAGCGTGGTGCGGCGCGCTGGCCTACACCCTGCAAATCTACTTCGACTTTTCTGGTTACACCGATATGGCACTGGGCATCGCACTGATGTTCGGCATCAAGCTGCCAATCAACTTCGACTCACCCTATAAGTCCACCAGCATCATTGATTTTTGGCGACGTTGGCATATGACGCTGTCGCGCTTCCTGCGCGACTATCTCTACATCCCGCTGGGTGGCAACCGCAAAGGCAAATCGCGCCGCTACCTGAACATGATGGCAACCATGCTGCTGGGCGGGCTGTGGCACGGTGCAGGTTGGACGTTTGTGATTTGGGGGGCTTTGCATGGACTTTATCTCACCATTAACCATCTATGGCGCGAAGCGATAGCGGACAAATTACCGCGCCTACTGCCACGTTGGTTAGCTGCCTTATCGGGCGGCACATTGACTTTTATTGCAGTGGTTGTCGCTTGGGTGGTGTTCCGCGCCGCCGATATGACCCAAGCCACAACCATGCTCAAAGCAATGGCGGGCATAAGTTATTACCCTGTCACTTTTAGCGAAGTGCTAACCGGTAAGCTGTTGCTCACTACCGATTTGTCGGGGCGCGATTTGATCAAGTTACTCCTGCCCGGATTGCTGTGGGTCTGGTTGTTACCCAACTCGACCCGACTGAAATTCTTGGGCAATAACCTGCTGCTGGCAATACTGCAAGCCGCAGCGGTAATCTATTTCCTGTATCTCGCCATCGAGCAGTTCGGCAGTTACAGCCCTTTCCTTTATTTCCAGTTTTAAACTATGCGCTACGCAAAACTCTTCTCCCTATTGATTATCAGCGTCATAGGTTTGTATGGTGCAGTGGGGCTTTATTTTCTGCCTTTAGCAGGCTTCGAGGGCGATCTGACGCGCATTGGCATGTTGCCAGAAAAAATGTTTGGCTGGACCAAACCGCAGCCCGCTATTGATCCAAAATTGCTACGCTCGGCTTCGTGGCAGGAGGCGGATGTGCTGGTGGTAGGGGATAGTTTTTCAGGTGAGAAAATTTGGCAAAGTGCCTTGGTTAAACGCGGTTTAAAAGTACGAACCGAGGGCTGGAACAACATAAGAGGACTTTGCAAAGACTTTCAACCCTGGCTAAATGCGCAAGGATATAAAGGGAAGTTTGTTGTTTTTGAGCTTGTTGAACGCAATATTGAGAGCGCACTCAATAAAAACCTTGCTTGTGAACGCACCGAATATCATCCATCTGTTGGTGATAATAAAGCAAGTTTTTCAAACCATAAAGTATCGTTTGGCCGAATGTCTATCGGCATCCAAACACAATTGAAGGCGATGCAATATTCACAAATATCCGGCCAGATAAACTTTACCGAGTGGCAACCCACCAGCGGCACACGGGTACATCGCATTGACCAAGGCTGCCAAAAATTTAGCCATGCACAATGCCAAGATGCCTTGTTTTACTCTTCTGACCGCGTCACAGATTTACCTGATAGCACGGTAGACAGCATAGCGACATTGAATTCACGGTTAGGCGACATCACGCCGCTCTGGGTATTCATGCCCGACAAATCCACAATTTACCTGCATCCAGACAAACAATTCTGGAACAAAGCAGAACAGCGTTTTAATGCGCCCAATGTGTTGCGTACTATGCGTGAGGCACTTGACCGTGGCGTGGTTGATCTTTATCCCGCCAACAATTCGCACCTTTCCACCACCGGCTATTTGCTGCTGGGGGATTTAATCTATCAGCATATTTCACCGGCACACTCAACCACGAGACAGAAAAATGCAAAAATATCCAACTAAAATGCTGATCATTTCAGCCATCCTGCTGTGCTATCCCGCCTTGTTATTCGCAATGAAAGGCGGCATGAACGGCTTGTTCTTCCTGCTGGTCGGGCTGTCTTTGTTTACCCTTTTCAGAGGAGGACAGGTACATCCAAAACACTTCGACAACAACGCAATTGCCCTGGCTATCGCCCTCTCATCCGCTGCGCTAGCAATCTTTCTCAGTCAGGCTTATCACGGTCATTTTGACCCGCACCCCTACGATGGGGCTTCCAGATTCCTATTGGCAATCCCCGTTTATCTGGTGCTGAGAAGCATCAATTTACGCACGCTTATGTCGTTTCAATATGGCTTGCCGCTCGGCGCAATGACCGCATTACTGCTGGTACTGTTTACATCAGGGCACTATTTCAATACGGCTCGCGCTTCTACGGCATTTATGCACCCGATTTATTTTGGCGATTTGAGCTTGATGCTTGGCTTCCTCTCGCTGTTTTCGATAAACCTGTTCAAGCGTGATGCCCCGTTGCTCATCTCTCTAAAAACATTGGGCTGTGTGGCTGGAATATATGTTTCGATACTCTCCGAGTCTCGGGGAGGCTGGATAGCAATCCCGATTCTTTTAACGATGTGGCTTGTCATACAAAATAAAAAACAGCGATACATCAGGCTCGCCTACGCCTTTCCGCTATTGGTTGTGACGCTCCTTGCCAGTTATTTTTTTATCAGCATCATCCAGCACAGAATTGACCGGATATTTTATGAGTTGGCAAACTTTTCAAACGGACAGGCGGACAGTTCCATCGGCATACGATTACAACTTTGGAAAGCCGCACTCCATTTGTATGGGAATAACCCGCTGTTCGGCGTGGGACCGGATGGCTTCGCGCAATCCATGGCATCACTCAGCCAATCTGGGTTCATAACCCCGGAAGCCGCAAAACTGGGCAGAGGAGAAGTGCATAGCCAAATACTGGCAAGTCTGGTTGGGTTGGGAATACCTGGCCTACTCTCCATCCTCTCGATCTATTTCGTACCGCTTTTCATGTTTTGGAAAGCGACACACTCAAGCGTCAATGCCCAGCGCAACGCCGGCACGATGGGCGTTTGTCTGACGCTGGGCTTCTTCCTTTTTGGTCTGAGCGTGGAAACCTTCAATATCAAAATGATCGTATCGTTTTACAGCCTCACGCTGGCGGTATTACTGGCTATCGCACACCATAAGGA
>Ga0210050_1004782_pt1 | contig 11075 bp, 8 predicted proteins | sample CryGey132114_all_FD_185463 | JGI IMG/M metagenome (GOLD analysis project Ga0210050, IMG submission 185463) | Groundwater microbial communities from aquifer - Crystal Geyser CG22_combo_CG10-13_8/21/14_all (SPAdes) (version 2) | ecosystem: Environmental > Aquatic > Deep subsurface > Groundwater ...
ATGCCGTAATTTTTGGAAATGAGGTAAAAGGCATTCAGCAAAGCCTTGTGAATGCAGCCGATTATTGCGTTGAAATTCCGCAGGTAGGCACAAAACATTCATTAAATATTTCGGTAAGTTGTGGGGTGGTGCTTTGGGATTTGTTTAAAAAAATACGACTTTAGCAAACTGATTTTTAATAATTTATTATGGAACAAATTATTTTTTATTTAAAACAAGGATTATTTCACGTTTTAGATTGGACGGCTTATGATCACATCTTGTTTTTAGTGGTTTTGGTGGTGGTGTTTACCTTTGCCGATTGGAAAAAAGCCTTGTGGCTCATTACCCTTTTTACCATTGGCCACACCATAACTTTGGCACTTGCGGCCTATAATTTGATTTATATAAAATCGAGCATTGTTGAATTTTTAATTGCGGCAACAATCTTTATTACGGCGCTCTCAAATATGGTGTTTCAAAAGAAGGGAAAATCAGATGGATCAAGCCTAAACCTATTTTTCGCACTATTTTTTGGACTCGTTCATGGATTGGGATTTTCGAGTTATTTTAAAATTTTGGTAGGAAATGAAGCCGGTAAACTTTTGCCGCTTTTTTCATTTGCCGTGGGGGTTGAATTGGCGCAAATCACCGTGGTAATCGCCCTCTTAATTTTAACTTTTTTTGGTTTGACCGTTTTTAAATTTTCAAAACGCGATTGGGTTTTAGTGATTTCGGCAATTGTGCTTGGCATTGCAATTCCCATTTTGTATGCGCGAAAATTTTGGTAATCTTTTAACAACATAAACCATCGAAAAGGCTTTAATTTACTGAGAAACTATGCAAACAGATCAAAAACAAATGCGATACGATATCGCCTACTTAAAAATGGCGCTCGAATGGGCAAAGCTTTCGCGTTGCAATCGAAAACAAGTTGGCGCACTTATCGTTAAAGATAAAATGATTATATCCGACGGCTACAATGGCACACCGTCGGGCTTTGACAATTGCTGTGAAGATGATGAGGGTTTAACCAAATGGGAAGTGCTTCATGCCGAAGCAAATGCAATTTTAAAAGTGGCTTCCTCTTCGCAATCGTGCAAGAACGCCACTTTATACATAACTTTGTCTCCCTGCCGCGAATGCAGCAAACTCATTTATCAGGCCGGAATTAAACGCATGGTTTATGCCAAAGGTTATCGAGATACAACCGGGTTGGATTTTTTAAAAAAAGCAGGCGTTGAGTTATTGCAGATAGATTTGGATGAGCGGTAGGCATCAGGTATCAAGTATTGATAATTTATTAAATTTATTTTTTTTAAAGTGATTAAATTAAAAACGTTTTTACCAATTATTATGGCGAGTTGTATTGCCATTGGGGTATTTTTAGGCAGCTACCTAAACTTTAACAATAAAACGGCCTCTTTTTTAGGAATGGTTAATCCGCAGGAAGCTAAAGTAAAACGGCTGATAAATTTTATCCAATATGATTATGTTGATAAAGTTGACACCGATAGTCTTTTAGATGATGCCATTAAAGAGATGTTGAGCAAACTCGACCCACATTCAGTTTATATTCCCGCTTCAGATCAAACCCAAATTAACGAACAAATGGACGGTAAATTTGTAGGGGTTGGCATCCAATTTTTGATGTTTAAAGACTCTTTAACCGTGTCAAAAGTCATCCCAAATGGACCTAGTGAAAAAGCAGGAATCCTCCCCGGAGATCGCATTTTAAAAGCTGATAAAGATACTCTTTACGGAAAAAAAATTACCAATGATGCGGTGATTAAAAAACTTAAAGGCATTGCCAACAGTAAAGTTGCTTTGAGAATTTATAGAAAATCATCAAAAACCTTTTTTACCACAACGGTTACCCGAAATGAGGTTCCTATTAAAAGTATTGATGCTTTTTATATGGTTAACAATACTTTAGGTTATATTAAACTGAATAAATTTTCGGCAACTTCTTTCGATGAGTTTGAAGCAGCATTACAGGCTTTAACAAAAGAAGGTATGAGGGCTTTGATATTTGATTTACGCGATAACCCAGGGGGTTATTTGCAAATTGCCATCAAAATTGCGGATGAATTTTTAGAAAAAAACAAAACCATTGTAACCACCAAAAATAAGGGGGGAGAAATTGATAAATCATTAGCAACATCAAAAGGAAATTTTGAAAAAGCGCCGGTTTATGTGCTTATAGATGAGGGTTCAGCCTCGGCAAGCGAAATTATTGCCGGCGCTTTACAAGACAATGACCGAGGAACCATTATTGGACGTCGTTCTTTTGGAAAAGGTTTGGTGCAACAAGAAATGAGCTTAGGCGATGGCTCTTCGGTGCGTTTAACAACCGCAAGATATTACACACCTACCGGCCGGTCAATTCAAAAACCCTACAACCACAACGGAAATTTAAATTATTTTAATGAGTTAGAAAAGCGTTTTAATGGTGGTGAATTGACCAATGCGGATAGTATTAAGGTAGTTGATTCCTTAAAATACAAAACCCCAAAGGGAAAAACTGTTTATGGTGGGGGTGGCATTGTTCCCGATATTTTTGTGCCAATAGATACCGCAAATTATATCAACAGTTTCCATTTTACTTTCATCAACAATTTTGTTTTTAACTATATTGATGAACATCGTAAAGAATTTAAGAATCAGGTATTTGAAAATTTTAATGCAAATTTTGATGCCGATGAGTCCATTTTTAAAGCCTATTTAAAAGAAATTAAATACACAAAGCGTTTGGATGCTAAACTTAAAACTCAAATAAAATTTTATTTAAAAGCCTTATTTACAAGAGAATTGTTTGATGACAATAAGTTTTATAAATTTTATAATCAAAATGACAATATGATTCAAAAGGTTTTAGAAATTGATAAAAAATAGCAAATTACACTTAATATAAAATTACTGAACAACAATAAAAAAGGGTCTTTTAGGAACTTATTTTTGATAAAATAATAAAAAGATTTTCATTTGTTTAAAAAGTTTTTTTCGGAAAGCTTCAGGATTATTATTGTAAAATCAAATCTGGGTAAAGATTTTGAAATTTTGTAGTCATCAAATAATCTATATTCTTAGCGTGTTGACCGAAATCAAAGAAGTACTACTTTGTGCCACTACCCTAACAATATAAAAAAATAGGTTTTAAAAAGAACTTTCCAACAATTATAAATAGGTCTCTAGGGCATACTAATAAATGATTTATATCATTATTAATAGAGCGATCATAAACTAATTTTGAATTCTAAATTAATTTATTATGAAAAATTCAATTATTAGCTTAATGGCAATTGTAATTATTAGCTTTGAATCAATTGCACAAGATTTATCACCTTATATAAAAATTGGCGAAACAAATGAAACGATGCAACAGGCATTTGAAAAAATAACTAAAGCATTAGAATCCAATTCATTTACAATTTTAGGTTCCTATAACCCGTCAAATAAAAGCACCTTAAAAGTGATAGCTTTTACAAGAACAGATTTAAAAGAGGCGGTTGTAAAGGTTGCAGATAGAGGGGCGCTTGCAGCCGTATTTAAAGTAGGATTTGTTTCATTAAATGGAAAAGTCACCATCTCCTATACAAATCCAGAATATATTTTAAGGGCTTATTTAAGAGATAATTACAACATTTATAAAGGCGTATTTCAAAAAATTGAAGCCGATTTAAAAACAGCATTTTCAACAATTGGCCGAGAATTTAAACCATTTGGAGGCACGGTAAAAGCTGAAAACTTGAAAAAATATCATTATAAAATTATGATGCCCTATTTTACGGACCCCATAATGCTTAATGAGTTTTCCTCATTTGAAAACGGCAAAAAAATTATTGAAGATAATTTAAAAGCCAAAAAAGGTGAAACGGTATTAGTTTATAAGCTGATTTTTGAAAAAGAAAATATTGCCATATTTGGTATTGGATTGCAAAATAATGTAAAAGGTGAAGCTCATTTTTTGCCGATTATTGGAGAAAATAATATTGCTGCGATGCCTTATGAAATTATTTTGCAAGATAAAAAGGCTACTATGCTTCACGGAAAATATAGGTTAGCTTTGAACTGGCCCGAATTAACCATGGGAACCTTTATGAAAATAATGAGTACACCAGGCGATATTGAGGCTGTTTTAAAAACAGTTTGCAAATAGCAATCCATTAAAATAGTGTGTTTTAAAAATCGCTGTAATTTAATTTGTTTCAGCGATTTTTATATAATCAATTTTTAAAAATCACGATTGCTTTAAAAATTAACTCAATACCTAAAAACTTAGGCATACCAAAAATAATTAGCCACAAAAAACTTATCGGTAATTATTTAAATAACAATTTGGATGTTTTGTATTTTACCGAAAAATAAAGATGTATTTTGGTAAAAGCTATTTTATTTTAACCAATTCACAGGCTACTTTTGCCGCCAAGGCAGCGTTGTTAAATGCCAATTTAATATTTGACTCTAAGCTTTCTCCGCTTGTTAATAGCGCAATTTTTTCCAGTAAAAATGGAGTGCTTTCTTTGCCTTTAATTCCCATTTTTTTTGCCTCCAAAAGCGCTTCGTCAATGGTGTGCATCATTTGTTGGTAATCCATCTGATAAGCCTCCGGAATTGGATTGGCAATGACCACCCCTCCATTAAGGTTTAAATCCCATTTACACTGTAAAAATTGGGCAATTTCTAAAGGCGAATTTAATTGATAATCAACTTTTAATCCGCTTTGACGGGTATAAAAGGCAGGCAATTCCGCCGTTTGATAGCCAATTACCGGAACGCCATTGGTTTCGAGGTATTCTAAGGTTAGGTTAAGGTCTAAAATGGCTTTTGCGCCGGCACAAACCACCGCAACCGGCGTATGTGCTAACTCTTGCAAATCGGCCGAAATATCAAAACTTTCTGCTGCACCTCTGTGAACACCCCCAATGCCACCTGTGGCAAATATTTTAATACCAGCCATTTGTGCAATTATCATGGTTGATGCCACCGTGGTAGCGCCATTTAATTTTTTAGATACCAAAAAAGGAATATCACGGCGACTCGTTTTGATAACCGCCTTGCCTTGTTTTGCCAAAAAATGAATTTCATCTTTGCTTAATCCCGCCTTTAAGATTCCGTTAATGATGGCTATGGTAGCCGGAATGGCGTGATTTTCGCGCACAATTTGCTCCACCTGCAAGGCGGTTTCCATGTTTTTTGGATAAGGCATGCCGTGTGAAATTATGGTCGATTCAAGCGCCACGATTGGCCGATTATCAGAAAGTGCTTGTTTAACTTCCGGACTAAGTTCTAGATAAGGATTCATACGTGGGTGTTTATTTTATTGAGGAGTTCTTGTTGCAAATTTGGGTTTACGTTGTCTTGGTGCATTAAAGTTACCGCGGCGCATAGCATTCCAAACGCAGCGCTTTCTTTTAGTGATTTTTCTTGCAAGTTAGCGCTGATGAGTCCCGCCATAAAAGCATCACCAGCGCCGTTGGTGTTGACAACTTTGATTTTTTTTGGTTTTATAATGCCCTGCATCAATTCATTGCTATAAAATGCCCCTTCACTTCCCAGTGTAATGCAAAGGTTTTTTACACCTTTTTTGTGAAAAAAATGGCTGCAGTTTTTAAGGTCGGCCAATTGGTTTATTTTTAGCCCACACAATATTTCGGCTTCTAGGCGGTTGACTTTTAAAAGGTGTAAATGTGCTAGTAAGTCTTTGGCACGCAAGGCTTTTGAACCCGCAACGGCATCTAAAAAAAGCTTTTGATGCTGGTAATGAGTCGCCACATAATCTAAAACCGATTTTGGCATATTCGTATCTAAAACTAGGCAAATGGCCTTTTGCAGAATTTGATGTTTTTTCTTGATAAATGGCACGTTAAATTGGTCGTAAACCGACATGGCCGAAAGTCCTAAAGCCATATCATTATGTTCATCCATAATGGCTAAATGAACCGATGTTGGCTGATTTTTTAAAAACAAACTATCTAAAACATCTAAGCCAATTTGCTGCGAATGTGCTTTTAAATGCTGCCCGTGGCTATCATCGCCAATAACAGTTATGAGTTTGGTGTTTAATCCAAGTCGGACTAAATTTTCGGCAATGTTGCGTCCCACACCGCCCATTGAAATCTTTAGGTAGCCCTGATTGGAATCTTTTAAAACCAAAGGCACATCTGTAAAGCCCACAATATCAATATTTGCCCCACCTAAAACAATTAAAAAAGGAGCTTCATTTAAAATGTATCCCTTGCCTTTTATAAAGCCTTTTTTTATTAAATTGCTCAAATGAACGGCCACCGACGAGCGTTCAATTCCTAAAAATTGCGCCAATTCCTGTTGCGCTATGAGCGGATTTTCTTTGAGAATATTTAAAATTTCTTGCTCGCGTTTGGTCATTTTTATCTATATTAATGTTTAGAACTAAACATTTGTGTAAATTTACAGTTTTAAAATTAATAGCTTTTATTTTATGGAAAAATTTCTAAAAATTTTTAAACGTCCTCAAGTGATTATCGGAATGATTCACCTAAAAGCCTTACCCGGAACGCCTGGCTATCAAAATAATGACGACGAAATTATTGAAAATGCATTAAAAGAAGCGCAACTTTATAAAGATGCCGGCATTGATGCATTGGCAATTGAAAATATGCACGACGTGCCTTATCTAAAAAGCAATATCGGTCACGAGATTAGCAGTATGATGACGGTTATTGGTCACGAAATTAAGATTTTAACCGAAATTCCTTGTGGAATTCAGGTGTTATCTTCGGCAAACAAAGCGGCTTTGGCGGTGGCAAAATCGGCTAAGCTCGATTTTATTCGTGCCGAGGGTTTTGTTTATGGTCATCTGGCAGATGAGGGTTATATTGATGCTTGCGCAGGCGATTTGTTGCGTTATCGCAAACAAATTAATGCCGAAACCATTTTGGTTTTTACCGATATAAAGAAAAAACACAGCTCACATGCGCTTACCGCAGATGTGAGCTTGCTTGAAACAGCCAAAACAGCCGAATATTTTAGAAGTGATGGCTTGATTATTACCGGCTCTAGCACGGGAGAAGCAGCTAATATTGATGAGATTAATTTGGTTAAGGCCGCCTGTGGCATACCAGTTTTGGTAGGCTCTGGCGTAACGTATGACAATTTAGAACAGTATTTAATGCGTGCCGATGCGCTTATTGTGGGTTCTTATTTTAAAGAAAATGGCCATTGGGCAAATGCTTTAGAATACCATCGCATTGTTAAATTTATGGAGAAAGTTAAGCGACTAAGGGATTAGGAAGTTGAAGTTCATAGCATTCAAAACTCATCTTAAATAACCACAAAGAGCACAAAGCAATAAATTATAAAACAAAAATAAATAGCTCTTTGTGAACTCTGTGGTAAAAATTATAAGCCCTGAAAAGTTGCTAAGTCATTCACCATTCACCATTCACCATTCAAAACGCATTTAAACGGCTTTCAGTGGGGCTTCAATGGTAAAGCTTGTGCCTTGGTTTGGGGCGGTATCAATTTTTAGGATTCCATTTAACAAGGTAACGCGGCGCTCAATATTTTTGATGCCGGCTCCTTTATGATCGCGATGCATTTTGTCAAAATCAATGCCCACGCCATTGTCTTTGATTTCAATTTTTAGATAATTATAAGGTGTTTTGCTTAGGGTTATCATCGCTTTTTTGGCTAGTGAATGACGGATGGTGTTAGTGGCAACTTCTTGGGTGATTCTAAAAATATGGGTTTTAATTTCCGTAGAAATCTCTTCTTCTTTAAGTCCGCCCATACATAAAAAGCTGAAATCAATGTGTCGGGTTTCGCTGTAATCAATACAAATATGTTCTAAGGCTTTTATTAAGCCATCTTCTTTTAATTGTTTTGACATCAAGCCATGGGCAATATTTCGCGCATCATTAATGGCGCTAAGGTTTAGTTCTTTTATTTTTGCCAAATGTTTATTATTGTCGTCAGTTCTACCTTTGTTGAGGTTTAGCAATAAATCAATATACATAGATTCGGCTGATAATATTTGACTAATGCCATCGTGAAGGTCTTCGCCAAAAGCTTGTTTTTCTACTTCTTGCGCTTCTACAAATGCTTGAATAAATTGGCGTTCTAGGGCTTTCTTTTCACTGGTATCTTGCATGACTACATAAATCTTTTTAGCCTCATTGTCATAAAAGCCGTAATTGGTGAGGTTAATTACCTCATCGGTTTCCATGTGGTTGAAACGGATATCTAGTTGAAAGTCTTTATCGTGGTGTACTAAATCATTGATGGCTTTTTCTAGTTTTTCAACATCTATTTGAATAATTGACTCTTTAAAAGCTTCGAGGGGAATAATATCTGCATCATAACCCGTAATGTATTTTGCGCCATTTGAAAGGATGAGTTCATTGGTGTTTAAATCGAGTATCCAGTTGCCGAGTTTGGCAAAAATTTCGGCACGCTCTAACCGTTCACGGTATTCTAAAACTTCAGCTTCTACTATTTTTAATTCGGAGACATCAATGATGATTCCTGTTAATTTTTCGGGTAAATTTTGTTCATCATAGGTAATATCGGCAATAACATGTACCCATATAACACGGTCATCTGACCTGATAATGCGGTGAATAATATTATAGGTTGCTTTATTAGCTATGGCATTTTTAAGGGTTTTTTCAATTTTTGTAACATCATCAGGATGTACCAGCTCTTTTATGGTATCGTTTAAAATGGTTGATTTGGTATTATTTAAACCAAACATGGCATTAATTTCGGGAGATGCTTCTATGGTGTTAGCTTTTAAATCGCAAACCAAAAAGGCAATACCCGCCGCCTTTTGTGATAAAATAAGTCTTTGCTCACTTTTTTCAAGTTTTAACAAGGACTTTCTAACCCTTCTCCGCAAGGTATAAACCCAAATAAAACCTATAACAATGATAAAGCCCAATATTTTAACCACTTTTATCAGCACACTATAATCAACATGTTTTTCAGTTGAGCTGGGCGTAACCCAAACATCAATTTCGTCATAGTAAAATGAGTTTTTATCGGCTTTCCAGTTCTTTAAGGTTTTGTCAATTTGGTTTAACAGGTCTTTATTACGGCCTTTTTTAACGGCAAACACCAAGTTATTTGGTGAAAAGATGATGTTACTTTCCTTGATAAAATATTTTTGAGTGAGTTTAAACCCGGTTAAATTATCACAAATACCTGCCTTTATTTGCTTTTGTTCGAGCGCTTCGGCCATAGCGTCAAAATTGGGATACTCTATAAAAACGGCATTGAAATTAAAGTTTGATATAAATTTTTTAAAGGCAATACTAGTTGCTTCATTCGGAATGACTCCAATTTTTTGGTCTTTTAAATCGGTCATTTGTTTTATTTCAAAATCTTCGGAAGTAAAAACTTGCCCCCACACATTTAAAACCGATTCTTGGCTAAAATCGAGCTTAGCTTCCCGTTGTGGCAAGTGCCAGATATCGGGCAATAAATCTATTTCTCCGCTTAGCAGCTTTTTGTAAATTTCATCCCACGAGCCATAAACATAGTCAATTTTCCAGTTGTGTTCTTTGGCGATAGCCGCTAATAAGTTCGGAAAAATGCCGGTAGCTTGTCCGTTTTTAAATTCTTGAACAGGCGGGTCATTGTTTATACCAACGCGGATATGCTTTTGTGAGGGTTGTGGGCTTTGCGCCACAGCAATGGCGCAAATAAAAATGAATAGGCTTAAGGCAATGCGTTTAAAAAAGTACGGTTTTAAGTTGGTTTTAAAATTCATAATTTTTAATTAACTGATTTTAATGGCACTGTAATGGTGTAGCATGTGCCTTTATTTGGTGCGGTATCGAGTTTTAATTTGCCATCGAGCAAAGTTACACGGCGTTCAATATTTTTAAGACCAGCGCCCTTGTGTTCGCGTTCCATTTTTTCTAAATCTATACCCACACCATCATCTTTAACAATGAGTTGCAACTGATTTAGATTGGTTTTTGTAAAACTGATTTCGGTATTTTTAGCGCCCGAATGGCGGAGGATGTTGGTCGAAATTTCTTGGGTAATTCTAAAGAGGTTGATTTTGATTTCTTTTGATATTTCGTCTTCCGCCAAGCCTTTGTTTTTAAAATTAAATTTAATTTTTTTAGATTGGTTGTAGTCTTCACAAATATGTTCAACGGCTATAATTAAGCCACTTTCTTTTAATTGTTTTGACATTAAACCGTGGGCAATATTTCGGGCATCGGTAATGGCACTTAGGTTAAGTGCCCTAATTTTAGCAAGGGCATCAAGCACGCGTGGGTCATCGCTTTTATATAATTTATTGAGCACCTCAACATACATGGTTTCGGCTGATAAAATTTGGCTAATGCCATCGTGCAAATCTTCGCCAAAGCTTTGTTTTTCTTGCTCTTGTGCGTCAATAAAAGCGTGGATAAAGTCGCGTTCAAGCTTGCGCTTTTCGGTAATATCTATTTGAACTGAAACAAAATGGGTAATGATACCGGCATCATTTTTTACCGGTGAAATAGTTGCATCAATTAAATAGTGTGAACCGTCTTTGCGTTTGTTTATAAATTCTCCTTTCCAGGTTTTGCCATTTAAAATGGTATTCCAAAGGGTTTCATAAAACGCGAGTGGCTGTTCACCCGATTTTAATAGACGCGGATTTAAGCCTAAAACTTCTTGTTCGGTATAGCCACTAAGGCTTGTAAAAGCTGGGTTTACATATTCAATAGCCCCATTTGTATCGGTTATAATAACCGCTTCTTCGCTTTGAACTAGGGCTTGATTTAGCAGGTTTATCTTTTCAAAATCGCGTGCTTGTTTAATAACTTGGCTAATGTTTTGAGCAATTAGTTCAACCAACACAAGGTCTTTTTGGGTATAAGCATCTACATCGGTATAGCTTTGAATAACAATCGCGCCAATGGCTTCGTTTTCAATTATTAAAGGCACACCCAGCCAGCTCTGACTTAAAGGGCCTAAAACTTTAATTTCCTTTTTATGCTTTAAGTTTAAAAGTTCTTTGTTTGTAGCTAATAATGATTTTTTTGTATCGATTATATAGCCCGTTAAGGTTTTTCCCTTAGGAAAATCGCTGTTATCATCTTGCTCATCAACCATAT
>Ga0210050_1004783_pt1 | contig 11073 bp, 12 predicted proteins | sample CryGey132114_all_FD_185463 | JGI IMG/M metagenome (GOLD analysis project Ga0210050, IMG submission 185463) | Groundwater microbial communities from aquifer - Crystal Geyser CG22_combo_CG10-13_8/21/14_all (SPAdes) (version 2) | ecosystem: Environmental > Aquatic > Deep subsurface > Groundwater ...
CAACAACTACGATGACTTTGCTAAAACTAGATAAAAAATATCGTGCAACCATCCTACCTGCAAAGGACAATACGTTGGGAATGCTAAACAAAGTAAAACACTATGTAACTTGGATTGAACTTGATGCCTCTTTGGCAAAAGAGCTTATCGATAAAAAAGCAAGAAAAGATGGCTATAAAAAAATCACAGCAGCAGATCTTAAAGAATTAGGATTTGAAAGTTCTGATGCACTTGGTTCTGCACTTGCTGAAGGAAAAGCAACTCTATCTAAATTAAAACCTCTAAAGCCTTGGTTTGCTTTGTCTCCGCCAAGATTTGGATTCAAGAGAAGTACCAAAAAGATGTACGGGCAAAAAGGAGTCCTTGGACACAACAATGATCTTGGAAAATTAGTGAGGAACATGATGTAACATGGCAACAAGATTACGAAAAACAAGAAAACTAAGAGGCGGACGACACATGGGATGGGGACAAGTAGGTCAGCACCGTGCAAGTGGTCACAAAGGCGGACTAGGAATTGCTGGATTACATAAATATCATTTTAGTACTTTGCTAAAAGAAGTTCCAGATCATTTTGGACACGATTCTACTCACCCACCTCATCCAATCATCACGAGAAAATGGGCAAGTGTCCGTGATCTCGATGATCTATTCTCAAAATTTGGTAAAGAAGAAGGAGGAAAGAAAGTCATAGACCTTGCAGCAGCAGGTTATGATAAACTCCTAGGCGGCGGTAAAGTATCAAATACATATACCGTCAAGATAACCAGATTTACTGCATCAGCAGAAGAGAAAGTAAAATCAGTAGGAGGAGAGGTGTTACCTGAGAATGGCTGAAGGTACAGTAACTAACCTTATTAGAAAAATTGTTTTCAAGGCAGAACCATACATTCCACAAGTTCCAAAACCGAAAAAAAAGATATCGTTGCAAACTAGACTAATTTGGTCTGGAGTAGTATTGTTAATCTACATGGTTATGGGACAGACTCCATTATTTGGAGCAACAGCACCAGCGTTTGATTTTCTACAATTTGCCAGAGTCATTTTTGCATCTCAACAAGGAACACTTGTTGAACTAGGAATTGGACCTATTGTCACTGCAGGTCTCTTGATGCAACTGCTTAAAGGTTCAGATATTGTAAAGTTTGACTTTAAAAAACCAGAAGAAAGAGGAGTATTTCAAACTGCTACTAAACTAGTAACCTACATTGTAATTGCAGCTGAATCTATCGTATATGCAACTGCTGTTTACGGTCCAGGTGTACCAGAACCATATGTCTTGTATGTTATGATTGGCCAATTGATGGCTGCATCAATTATCATTATGTTCTTAGATGAATTAATCCAAAAAGGCTGGGGTCTTGGTAGTGGAATCAGTTTATTCATTATGGCCGGTGTTGCTCAACAAATTTTATGGAGTTTGTTTAGTCCATTACCAGCTGGTGATGGCGGTACTATTGGTATCATACCCTATATTGGTCAATCTATGATGAGTGGAGATTTATCCAATGTTTTATTCCGTTCAAACCAACTACCTAGTATTTTTGGATTATTTCTGACTGCAGGAATACTCTTGATTCTAGTATTTACACAGGGTATGAAAATTGAGATTCCTATTGTTTCTACAAAATACCGAGGATTCTCAGCAGTTTATCCAATTAAAATGCTGTACACATCAAACATTCCAGTTATTTTGGCATCTGCTCTAACTGCAAACGCTGTATTTATGGGACAAATGTTATGGGCAAACTTTAACCCACGAAACAATAATGTGTTCATGAATATTTTGGGTCAATTTGATCCTACTAGTCCTTCTACTCCCATTGGAGGAATCATTTACTATGTTACTCCTCCACGAGGATTAGCTATTGCAGCTTTGGATCCTGGAAGAGCTATAGGCTATATTTTGTTTATGGTTGGAATTGTAGTTGTGTTTGGTCGATTATGGGTTGAGCTTGGAGGTTTGTCATCAAAGACTGCAGCTCAAAACTTACTTGATGCAGATGTACAAATTCCAGGATTTAGACGATCAAATGCACCTGTAGAAGCACTCCTTGCAAAATACATTCCATCTGTTACAATTATTGGTTCTATAATTTTGGGTTTATTGTCTGGAGTATCTGATGTTTTAGGAGTATTTGGAGGTGGAATTGGAATTTTGCTTATGGTGGATATTCTCATCAACTATTACACTCAACTAGTAAGAGAACAAGTCGAAGTTGTAATGCCACGTCTAGGTGCTTTACTTGGTAGAAAGTAGAAAAATCGTAGTGGTAGGGATACCTGGTGTGGGAAAAACTTCTTTATTGCAAAAAATTGTTGAGATTTTAAAAAATAATAACAAAAGTGTAAGTGTTCATAGCTTTGGAAGTATAATGTTTGATGTTGCAAAAGAAAATGGAGTTACTGACAGAGACGAGCTAAGAAAGCTACCTCTATCACAACAAAAAAACCTACAAAAAATTGCCGCAGAAAAACTTGCAATGCTCAATGAAGATCTTGTAATTATTGATACCCATGCTTTTATTAATTCTCCAGAAGGGTATTATCCCGGATTACCTGAACATGTTTTACAAATTCTCAAACCATCAAACTTTGTATCGGTTTCTGCAAAACCTGAAGAAATCTATAATCGAAGAATGAAAGACGTTACTAGGACTAGGGATAATGTATCCATTGACAATATTAAAAAGGAATTAGACGTACAATCTGGTATGATATCTGCATGCGCTGTAATCTCAGGCTCTCCAGTAAAACACGTGCTTAACCGAGAGGGCATGATTGACGAAGTTGCAGAAAAAATAATCAGGAGTATAGGACTGTAAAATGGTTTTTAACTTTGTCTTTCTATTTTTAGATTCTGTATTTCTTCAAGAAAATGGCGGAATTTTTGGATTTCTTGGAGGTGGACATGGAGCATTGGGTAGTGATGATCCTATTATCAAAGGTCTAATTCTAACTGCATTTTGTGTCGCTGGATTTGGAATCATCTTGAATCTCTTTAATGCTGCAGTTAGAAAAAAGATGGTTGATCAAACTAAACTAAAACGAATCATGAAAGAGACCCGTGCTTGGCAAAAAGAGAGAATGACTGCAATGCGTTCAAAAGATCAAGCAAAAATTAACGAACTAAGCAAAAAATCATCTTACATGAACAAAATGTCCATGGAAATGATGCAGATGAACATGCGACCTATGATGATCACATTTGTTCCTTTGATTTTGATATTTTATCTTGTACTTCCCGTATTGTTTTCTCACATTGTTGCATTGTCTCCAATCTCACTTAATATTATTCCAGGTGACTTTTTCCAGCTTACCTGTACTGCAGAACAAGCGGCAGACATAGAAAACATATGCACTCAAGAAAATGCTTTATATCTTTGGGCTTGGTATTTTCTTTCATCAATTGCTTTTAGTGGCATGATCATGAAACTAACAAAAACATCAATGGATCTCAGTTGACAAAATCAATTGTAATTTCTGGTCCGCCAGCTGTCGGAAAGACAACTGTTGCTAAAGGATTGGCTGATGAATTCAAATTAACATATCTTAGTGGCGGTGACATTCTCAAAGAGATGGCAAAAGAAGAAGGATTTGTGGTAGTTGGCGATGATTGGTGGGATACTGAAAATGGAATGAAATTTCTTAGTCAAAGAGAGACCAATTCTGAATTTGATAAGAAAGTCGATGATAAACTAATTCATCTTTTCAACAAGGGTGGAATGGTCATTACAAGCTATACTTTACCATGGTTAGTTGACGATGGTATCAAAATCTGGTTATCAGGCTCACATGATAGCAGCTCACAAAGAATGCAAACTAGAGACAACATGACTTCAAAGGAAGCATACGAAATAACAAAAATAAGATACGATAAAAATCGTGCATTGTATAGAAAATTATATCATTTTGATTTTGGAAACGACATATCAGTATTTGATAAAATTATTGACACTGATAATCTTAATGCAACTCAAGTAATTAATATTGCAAAAGAAACTGTAAGGGAATTATTATGACTCTCAAGCAACTAGAAAACTTGGTTGTAATTGATCAGGATATCACTGATGATGCATATGGAACGTATTATGATAAAAGAACTTTAGCCCAGTTACTAGATTATGGTTTGATAATTTTGGATAAACCTCCAGGACCTACCAGTCATGAGACTGTTGCCTGGACAAAAAGAATACTAAAGATTCCAAAGATTGGTCACAGCGGCACACTTGATCCTCAAGTTTCAGGCGTTTTACCTTTGGGCCTTGGTGAGGCAACAAAGGCACTTGGTGTATTGCTTTATGGTCCAAAAGAATATCATGCCCTAGGACGATTTCATTCTCTTCCGTCAAAACAAAAACTTGATGAGGTACTTGAAATGTTCCGAGGAGAAATTTTCCAAAAACCTCCACAACGTTCTGCAGTTCTAAGACAAACAAGAACTAGAACAATTTATGAATTAGAAGTGCTAGAGCAAAAAGAAAGATTACTCTTAACACGAATACTGTGCGAAGCTGGAACATACATTCGAAAACTCTACTATGATATTGGAGAGGTTCTAGGACCTGGTGCTACAATGATAGAACTAAGAAGAACAAAAGTTGATCAATTCCATGAGGCTGATGGCCTAGTAACGTTGCATGAACTTGCAAATGCATTTGCACTTTGGGAAGAAAAAAAAGATGAAACTAGACTGATGTCGATGATAAAGCCCATAGAGTACGCACTAAGTGAACTCAAGTCTGTTGTTATACGTGATTCTGCAGTAGATGCACTATGTCATGGAGCACAACTTGCAATTCCTGGAGTATTGCAAATTTCTCCAAATATGAGAAAAGGTGACATTGTGGCAATTTACACACAAAAAGGAGAGGCAGTGGCTTTGGCAGAATCAATGATGTCCGAAGAAGAGATTCGTGATGCAACAAAAGGATATGCATTTGAAACAAAACGAATCATCATGGCCCCTAACATATATCCAAAAAAATGGAGAACAAAATCTGTTCCAAAGGATTAAAAAATCAAATAAAAAACTACAATAATTGTTAGCAAAAAGTCTTGTAATTTTTATCAGCGTTGGTGTTTTAGCAGGTTTTTCATTTGGATTTTATTTACTTGATATGAAAAATACCAATCAGCTAGTGTATGTGGATGGTTCTTCACTATCTATTGTAACTGAAAAATCTGATTTTAAGAGAGGCGAAGAGATTAAAATTACTATAATTAATTCTGGAACAAACCCATTGACTTTTTCAGATACGTCTTATGGTTTGAAGATTAGTGGATTGTTTGGAATTGTAAAATATTCTCCCTTTTCATCTCAAATTGTTTCAACACTAAACCCCAGAGAAGAAATTGTATTTGTTTGGGATCAAATGAAAAATGATAGTCTTCCAGTAATAGAAGGTCTTTACAAAATTAGCGCAGATGGAATTGATTCTATGGGAAACAAAGTAGAAAAATCAATCACAGTTAACATTTGGAAGTAATTTTTTTGTAATTTCAAGTAACACAATATATAATCAAATTTTCCCAAACTAATCTGTCGTAAGACATATGCCGGGGTCGCCTAGCCTGGTAGGGCGCGCGCCTGGAAATAATTAACCATAAAGCGCGTTCTCGCAAGGGAACGGGAGTTCAAATCTCCCTCCCGGCGCCTTATAATATGAGTCGTAGGCGCAATGAACAAAATTTTCCCCACTTAAATTCAAACCAATATCGTATTGGTGTGAAAGAAAAAACAGGAGGAATCGATTGGCACAACTCAAAGAGGAGGACGGAGCTTGCAAAGATGAGGATCCAAAGACGGTTCTCAAAAGAAAACACAGCTATCGCATGCAGATTTCTGGACAGATTAAGGCTTGACAACCTGTCTTATGGAAGAATTGAAAACTATTCGGGTTCTGTAATCAGAATCCTTCAGCTCAAAGATGACAAAAGAGTCAAAGACTGGTCCAAAGAAGAAATTGAAAAAGTGCACATGATGATAGCTGATTCATCATATGAAAATTCGGTAAAAAAAGATACTCTTACTGCCCTCAAAAGATTCTATCACTTTGCAGTACATGATGAAATTGTTATCAAATCAAAAAATCAGGAGTATGATCCCAACGTTGCATGGATAACGCCAGGATCATTTCGTGATAAATTTGAAAAAATACAACCACATGATCTTCTCACCGATGAGGAAATACTCAAGCTAATTCAGGCCATAAAAAAGATTGGAGGAAAATATGTGAAAAGAAACATTGCACTCGTATTTGTTCTGCTTGAAGGGGCATATCGTCCAGGTGAGCTTCTTAACATCAGGATAGGCGGAATTGAATTTCACAAAGATTTTGTGCAGATTCACACTACTGGCAAAACCGGTCCAAAATCACTTACCCTTGTTGCATCATACACTCCTCTCAAAGAGTGGTTAAGTGAACATCCAAAAGATGGCAATCCATCTGCATTTCTCTTGTATCATGATAATGAAAACGAAGTTATGCGATACTGGGCACTTGATCATCTCATAAGAAAGGCAAGGGAAAAAGCTGGAATTACAAAACGTGTATGGCCATATCTGTTTAGACACACGGCACTGACCGAATATAGCAAAAAATTAGGAAATGTTGCTAAAATTTATGGCAACTGGTCAAAGGACTCCGACATGTTATCCCACTATGAACATCTTGCCAGCTCAGATCAGCAAGATGCAGTTTTGAAGCTTCACGGCCTTAAAAAAGACCATAGTCAAAACTCAATCCTGTTTTCTAAAGTCTGTCCTTATTGCAAGCAGCGAAATACTAGTGATAAATCACATTGTACATTCTGTGGAATGGGTCTTTCAAAAGAGCTTGTACAGGTAAGGCAAGCAATGATAGAGAAGAGACAAAACTCTGATGTTAAAATCCTTGAAAGGAAATTTTCAAAGAAGATAAAGAATCTGGAATCCTTAATCATAGAACAGCGAAGATTCATCCAGCAACTTGTAGATGACAAGACAACAAAATAAGGAATTTGAAAAAATCAATAGTTATTTTGAGTAGAACAGAATCATTTCTCAAATAATTTTATTAAGTTAAGAATTTTCTAGTAATAAATGGAAAAGATCAACGAAGATGATGAAGGTTTTGACAAAATCAAGATTTTCTCTTCAGATGATGATAAACTAAAGATTCTTGGAGAGTTGTTAAGCACCAAATCCAGTCGCGACATCATAAAATTACTGATAGGAAAAGAGATGTACATAAACGAGATTGCAAAAAAACTAGAACTCAAAGTAAGCTTGGTGATTCATCATTTACAAAAGATGGAGGCAATCGGCCTACTTGAAATTACAAATAAGAAAATTGCCAGAAAAGGAGAGATGCATCGCTTTTTTAAAATCCCGTCAGGGATGTTGATTTTTCCTAATGAATCAGAGGAGATTAAAAAAAATGGATTTTTGAAGAAAATTTTTAGAGAAGGAATAAAATTTGCTGCTGTAGGGTTTGTAGGAATTAGTTCTTGGTTGATTTCTGCAAATAATAAAATTGAAGAAAATATTGTAGATAGGGAATGGAGTCAAAATTCTGGTTCCAATGAATACTTGTTTTTGATTCCAATAATTATTATTGGTTGTAGTTTATTTTTAATCTGGTTTTCTAAAAAATACAAATAAAAAAAGAAATGGGTTAGTATAACGTTACCCCAACACCATTTGTTGAATCAGCTATCAGTGACCAAGGTACTACTTTGATATAATCAGTACTACCTATAGTATAAGGTCCTTCGATAATACCTACAATGTGACCATCGCTCAAGTCTATGACGGGACCTCCACTATCGCCTGGACCACCAGTCATGGTATCTTCTATCAGTATTCTAGTACCGATGCTTGAATGATAATAGTTATTATCATAAACATCTTCCCAGTACCAGCCACCGGTGTTACCGGAAATATCAAGTTCTTCACCATCTGTTGGCAGTTGTGTACCACTTATAGTTCTAGAATAGCTGGATGTAAACCACACTTTTGATTCATTAGTTCTGGAGTTTGAATCTGTAATAAATGCACAATCACAGTCATTATCATTATGACTATCTCCTGATTGCACATCACCGATTTGCCAATTCCATAACCAGTGATCATATGGTTGGTATACATCATCATTGACACTGTAGCAGTGACCTGCTGTCAAATATCCTGATGTTGTTCCTTGTTTAACCGGAAGACCTAAAGTACAGTAGGTTGTACCACTTCCACCTTTTCTAATGGCAATTCCACCATGTAATGGATCACACTCACTTTCACGTGAATCACAACTCCATTTTCCTGATTTAATTTCACCATACTCAATTACCACATTTAGATCCTTATTAGGAACATATTGGTCTATGATCTCTTCATATCCTTTATTTTCATTACCTGGTGCTAATAGAATGGTAAGTTTGTTCTTACCAACTATGGTAGTGACTAAAGGTATATCTTCAAGATTGTTAATATCTTGTTGAATTGATCTGAGTTGTGGATGATCGTTGTACACTTTTCTATTCTTTTCTTCTGTTTTACCTAGTTTGATGTGTTCTTCCTCAATTAATTTATCTAATGCCTGCTTTTCAGATTCACTTTCTGCTAGTTTTTTCTGTTCTGCAAGTAGTAAGATTTTTTTCATATGAGGTTGTCGTTCTGGTGACATTTTGCTGATCATTTGATTCATTTCATCTGAGAGTTCTATTGGTTCTACGGCATTTACTATAGAATGTGTTGGAATCATTAACATTCCTGCAACAGCCATTACAGCTATCAATGAAATTTTTGTTTTTGATGTCATTATTATTGCCATAATTGGAAATCATAAAAGAATTTAGTCAATCCAAATTGAGCTAATGTTCTTATAATCAGAATTTCTTAAAAATTAATTTTCATCTGCTCTATCAAAGTTTGTTCCAGCATTAAAAAATTATTTTGCTATCAAACCATATGACAGATATTTTATACATTTTCTAAACTATTAATTACACAATACAATGCAGTATTGATATCTCAATTAAAAAATCAAAAGGATACCGTGCTACTTACATTTTCTTTGCAATATATTTTGAAAACCATTCTTAATAACAAGGATAGCCGTGTTGTATTTGGTAAACTGTTTTTCTGTTAGATATTTACACTGATATTCATTTTGAAATGACAAAAGAAATTCTTTCACAACTCTTTCAATTGATAATTTCCTACATTTCTTTGCGCTACATATGAAAAATTAAAGATATGAATATAAGAATTAGCTCAATTTGGATTGACTAAATTCTTTTATGATTTCCAATTATGGCAATAATAATGACTATGAGAAAAAACAAAACCCCAAAAACGATAATGGTTTTAGCTTTGATTGCAGCTGTGTCTACAAGTGGAGTTGCTTTAGCTAATGCTGAAACTAATGGCAAAAACATTATTGTAGAACTACAAAAAACATCCAGTCCTGAATTACTACGAATGAACGAAATTGTGTCTTTATTGGATGATCCGAAATTATCTACACAAGAAAAGTCTGATCTGTATGAAGAAGCAAAGCAAATTCGTCATCAGGCAATTACAAAGTTTTCAATAGATCCAATTAAGGTAGAAAAAGTTCAACAAGCAAAACAGATCATGCGTGATATCATGAACCAAGAGATAGAAATTTCAGGTGTTGCAAACATCCGAGATATCGTTAATGCACATGGTGTAGGCAAAGGTGATCAATTCACCGTATACATTGATCCTCAATATTTCGACGAACAGTATTTTTCGTTGATATTTGACAATTTGCGAAACCATTTAGGTGATGATATTGATATAACCTTAAAACAAGTGGGTAAGACAATTCCTGCTTCGTGCTCCAGCCAAACTGGTGATTGTACTCCTGTCGAAGGTGGTGTACAAATTGAAAGTGAACAAAATGCCAAATGTAGTGTAGGCTTCCAGGCAGAAGATTCTAGTAGCAATGAAGGCTTTGTTACAGCCGGTCATTGCGGAGGAACTGGATCTTCTTATGATGAACAGTACCAACCAACAAAAGACTTTTTTGGATTCAACAAAGTCGGAGATGTAACTGTTGATGGGCTTGTAGATGAAACCACCTGTGATTGCTTGTTTGTTGATGCTGATGAATCAATATCAAACAAAATATTTTCAAATATTGCAGCTGATCAAGTTGGTTCAATTGTATACAACGATTTCATGACTACAAAAGGATGGAATAGCACAAGCTTTACTGGACAGATTGATGATGTTAGTGTGGATATTACCTATACTGGCAATATCGATGTCAGGGATCAATTCAGAGTAGATGAAACTGCTAGAAAAGGAGACAGTGGCGGTCCTACGTATGAATCTGGTGCACAATTTCCTGATCTGATGGGAATTGTGGTAGCTAAAGATATTGGAGATACTGTGTCATATCACTCCAAAGCAGCAAATATGGATGATGAACTAACTGGTGTCAGTTGGAACTTCTCCTAATCTTTTATATTTTTTTATGCTTGAAATATTGTAGTTGATGTATTATGGTTGATGTGGAGCCTGCAATAGTATGTGAAAAAATGGTAGATGGGATTTGTATAGGCACTGCTCCAAATTACCTCTTTGAATATGCCGTGATAATATCCATCATTCTTGGAATCGGTATGGGATCTTTTTTTCTTATTCAAAAACGAAAAAAAACCATGCAATAGACCAATCCAACAAAATATTGTAGAATGACTTTTTTGGAAAATCATGCACATAATGCATTTTGTAATTGATGATACAATTCTCAATATGTCAAGGAATTATGTTGTAAATTTAGAAGAGTCATAGTTGAAATGAAAAACTACAACTCACATTCCCAACAGGACTGGATGTAGATACCCGAATCGAATCTCTTGTAGACAGACTATGAAAGGATAAAACGTATCTGTTTTGATCAGTTCTGCTGCATATATTATGTATCAACTCACAATGGGTATTGTTTACAATCATTTCTGTATTTCAAGGAGGATATTCTATTCACGTATGGGATACAGGTGATGGAAAGATACGTGGAATGGAATTCGAAGGTCTTAAGATGTATGAATAAAAAATAGATT
>Ga0210050_1004799_pt1 | contig 11045 bp, 16 predicted proteins | sample CryGey132114_all_FD_185463 | JGI IMG/M metagenome (GOLD analysis project Ga0210050, IMG submission 185463) | Groundwater microbial communities from aquifer - Crystal Geyser CG22_combo_CG10-13_8/21/14_all (SPAdes) (version 2) | ecosystem: Environmental > Aquatic > Deep subsurface > Groundwater ...
GTCAACATGAGAGATGATGGCGATGTTGCGAATTTTCATTTTTCTTTTGCATAAAAAAATGCCCGTTTAGCGAGCATTTCTCGTTTGAGTCATTATAATCTTTTTCTTATAGCTTCACAAGGCTTGAAGCTATTTTTACTTTCCGCCTTTTTGAAGATATTTTTTAATAAGTTCAATATCTTTTAAATCTTTTACCCGTTTTAATTTTTCTTTATATTCAATAACGTTTTTTAATTTAACATAACGGATCCCATCAAAAATATCTGCCTGCCCTATGAGTTTATCAGCATTAAGTTTGGTATTTGGCCTTTGGCGTATTTCGATATTTTTACTTAAGAAAATTTTCTCTCCTTTTTTAACCTTTTTCACTTGATATTTTTTAGCTAATTCTTGCCAAATTTCCGACATAACCACTAAATCTAAATCTCTAACTTTTCTTAGACCTCTTATTCCCATTGGCCCACTGCCAAAGATGGCAAATTTATCTTTGGGTAAGCCAAAATTTTCTAATTCTTTTAATAATTCTTTCATAAATTAGATTTTTTAAAATTCTTCTTTTTTTAAATACCGGATTAAAGCATTATGAAGAGCGTTGGTAATAAAAGGTTTTCTGTCGCGAATGATTATGCCGATTTCTTGAATGATTTTATCATTACTTGTTTTAAGATATTCTCTAACATAATCGCCTAAATATTTATTTTCCTTTAAAATATCTTGGTGAAAAACAGGAAGCAAAAACTGATGAGATTTAGCTGATATCTGGATATCTTTTTTATCGATAATCGTTGTCCAACAAAGCATCTCGTATTTGCCTTCATTGTTTTTTTGGTAGCCTATCTCTATTCCAATCCCGCAATCGGCATCTTCAATATTTTCAAGCGCCTTTTTGGCACGATTAATTGAACCTTGCTTGGTTTCTTTTGAAATTAAAGGCTGGGAAGAAACGCCGCTTTCCACTTTAACTGGTATAATTTTCGCCTTAACGCCAATTTCATTTAGAACTTCCTTAAGGAAATCAATTTTTTGTTTATAAGTTGTACCTAAAGCAATAATTAATTTTTCCATAAATTAATTTTATCATTTTGCTATACTCAACTTTAATAGAAGAATTGATAGAGCAGTCTTAGAAGGGTAAATCATCAGCGTAATCTTCTTCCTTAATTTCTTTAGTAAATTCCTTAACTTTTTCTTTTTCTGAACAAAAATTTTTTAAAATACAGAATTTACAAGAATTACTCGGTTTGGGTTCAAACTCTTTAGTTTGGTTGATTAAATCTATTTTTTTGATAATTTCATCTTTTAAGCCATTAACGTCTTGTTTGTCTAATTCGAATTCTTTTTGATTGCCTGATCTTAGAAAAAAGAAACTGGCTTTGTTAACTGGTCTTTTAAACTTTTCTTCAGCAAGGACTTTGTAAAATTTTAATTGAAAACTACCGCTGTCTTCACTTTTACCAGTTTTAAAATCAATGATATGAAGGCTTTCGTCTTCATTTTCTGTAATAAGATCAAATTTGCCTGAAATATCAAAATTTTCATTTATAGGGGTGATAAGATCTTGGAAATCTTGAATGGAATGACGAATATCCGGCGTAGGCAGATAAGTTATTTTTAAGTTTTTAGGATAAATAGAAAAGAATTTTTTTAACATTAAAAGGCCCTGATTGTATGCTTCCCTTTCCTCTTCCAGGGTTTTAAAGCCGCCAGACTCCCCTAGTGGCGGCTTTTTATTCCATTGAGCTTCGCTTGTCCAAGTTCCTTTTAAAGTATTTTTAAGATTTTCCCAGGTGCGATCATCTTCCTGGGCATGAAAGAACAAAGTAATGGCATTATGAACAGCTCTTCCCAAAGTAAAGAAACTAAAGATGTTTTCCGGCATCTTTCTCAAATCAGCCTTCATTTTGGAATAAATAGGGTCGAGATAAGTAAAGTGATAAGATTTCGGACATTTCTCAAACAAACCTAGTTTTGAAGGAGAGTAGATTTTTCCATAGTCAATGTTTTGTTTTTTGATATCAGCCATAAAAACCATTTTACTCTCTCAAAAATCCCAAGGCAAATTTAAAAATTTCAGATATAGGTGTCAAATCACCTTTAAGGCGTGAAGCTATAGGTTTATTTTTCTGATATGTTTATTTGATAAATATATTAATATTGTTTTTGTCTTTATTAAATTTAATCTAGACTTGGTTCTTTTAATATTTATATTTCTAGATTTTAATATATAAATTGATAAGTTTGCTTTAAGTGTATTTAATTTATCGATTGATTTCCATCTCATAACAGAATGATCAATCTCAATTCCGATTGAAAAATTATTTCTCTCAGCAAATAAATCTATCTTCCCACTTCTTTTAGCCTTAATTTTCTTTTCAATTTCAACATAATAGCCTGCTTTAGTGAGAATATCTTTTATTTCAATTTGAATCTTTTTGTGATCAATAGCTTCTATATTTAATATTTTGCTAAGCAAGTGATTAATAAAATATTCCCTTTCATGTTTAACTATTGAGTTACATTTTAAACATTTTCCCTGATGGTTTATCGGTCTGTCGCAATTCTCGCATTTATATTTTTTAAGTTTTTTCATTTGATAAAGTTTAAATCAAAAGTAAGGAGAATACAAAAGGTAGGAAAGTAAAAATCATTTGCCTTTAGGGGATAGAGCTATAAAATCCGCCTATTATCGAAATTAATTGTAATAAGAAGCAGAAAACCAATAGTAAAATTCCAATATAGCTTATTCCTTTATATTTTTTTGCTTGCTCTTTTTCTTTCTTATCTTCTTGCTCAAGAATTAAATGAATGTGACCTTTCGGATCAATCTTTGGTGGTAAACCAAAAAAGAAGATTAACAATGCCCCGGCAAGCCCAAAAAGTGCCGACCAAAATTTTATATTAGTTAATAGACTATAAATCAATTTTTATTCACTTCTTTCTTTATAGATTATGTTCGATAATCTCAATATCTAGATTTCTTCCTGAACCTTCAGGTTTAGTTTTATTCCAGGGATAATTGTGCTTTTCGTAAAGGCCTTTTTCGGCATCTTTCCTATCAGCTTCACTTTCTATCAATGCATAATCAAAAGCACATATATATTTTTTTACTCCCTCATAAATATTTTCATTTTCTTCCTCATCAGATAAATGTTTATAATATCGATCCTGTAAGTCTTCGGTTTGCCCAATATATTTTCTTTTATATTCATTCTTGCCTTTTTGTTTTACAAGGATTTCGTAAACACCACCTTCATTAGGAATTTTTTCACTATTTTCATCCGTGTACCCTTTCACACCTTCCCAATAAACATGTATTACATGCTTATCTTTAAAATAAAATCCGTTTATCATTTTTTCTCACCTTCTTTCTGATTTAAAATTGCCTATTGACAGGCTTTTTAATAAACTCTTTAATTAAAGGTATAACCGAAAGTAAAACGAAAGTCAAGAGGATAAAATGTTAACTAAACGTCAAAAACAGATTTTAGATTTTATTGAGAGTTTCATTAAAAATAAAGATTATTCCCCTTCTCTCGAAGAGATCAAAAAACATTTTAAACTTAAATCTGTTTCCAATATTCATGATCATCTAAAAAAACTTCAGAGAGAAGGTTATCTTAATAGAGAAACAAACAGGCCGCGAAGTATTGGTCTGTATAAAAAAACAAGCACAATTGAAATCCCACTTTTGGGTCTTATTGCCGCAGGTACTCCAATTGAGGCTATTTCTAATCCTGAACCAATTAGGGTTCCTAAAAATATGCTTTCTAAACAAGGACTTCATTATGCTTTAAAAGTAAAAGGAAACAGCATGATTGATGAAGATATTTATGATGGGGATATTGTGGTTATTCGACGTCAAGAAACAGCAGAAAATGGAGAAAAAGTTGTTGCCTTATTAAATGGGTATGAGGCTACTTTAAAAAAGATTTATAAAGAAAAAAATGGTTTTCGTTTACAACCGGCCAACTCTAGCCTAAAGCCAATGTTTGTAAGAGAACTAATTATTCAGGGGAAATTGATGGGAGTTATCCCGAATTATGAAGATAGGACAATCCCATTAAATCAGTTATCAAAAAAAATAAAAACTAAGACTTTTAAATTAGATAGAATTATAACTGGTGATGTTTTAGAAGTTATGTCAAAAATTCCAGATAATAGTATTCACCTAGCGATAACTTCACCTCCCTATAACGTAGGTAAAGATTATGACAACCATAACGATAAAATGGATTATAAAGAATATCTTGATTGGCTAAAGAAAGTTTGGATGGAGACAAAAAGAATACTTATTCCTGGCGGAAGATTTGCCTTAAATATTGCTCCTACAGGCATTAGAGATTTTGTCCCAATTCATCATGATTTTACTAACCAAATGAGAAAGATTGGGATGAAGTTTAGAACAGAAATCATCTGGTATAAACAAACAATGCTTAAGCGTACAGCTTGGGGAAGTTTTAAAAGCCCAGCTAATCCTCACATTGTTCCTTCTTGGGAATATGTTTTAATTTTTTCAAAGGAACAAGATAGACTTGATGGTAATTTTAGGAAGGCAGATATAACTAAAGATGAATTTATGGATTTTTCTGATGGTTTTTGGAAAATATCTCCTGAAACAAAAAGGAATGGGCATCCTGCTCCTTTTCCAGAGGAATTAATCTACCGTCTTATAAAATTTTACTCTTACAAAGATAATACCGTTTTGGATATGTTTGGTGGGACAGGAACGGTAGCTGTTGTCGCTTATAAAACTGGAAGGCATTTTATTCATATTGATATCTCTGAAGAGTACAATAAAGTTGCCCTTAGAAGATTGAATGAAGCCAAAAACCAATTGAAGTTATTATAATTATTTTTTAAATTTCTCCGCCCATTTTATTAAATCATTTGGCAGATCTTTTAAATTTTTAATTTTCCCTCCTAATTTTGTATTGGGATTATCGATATAAACACCATCAAGATAATAAGAACCTAATAATCTATCTTTTGTTGGTTTTTCTTCACTTCCCCATTCAGATTGCCATCTGCCACTTTTTGGCTGTCTACCCTTATCTGTTGTTGTAAACATGAATTTAATATCGGGGATTTGATTTTTTAAAACAACTGCATAAAACAACGTTTCAGAAAATCTCCCATGCAGACTTGTTTTACAGCTAATTATTCCAATAGGATTATTATTTTTATCCACGACGATTAAATCTACATCTCCCCAGATTCTTTTTCCATCGTTAACTGGAATCGATAATTTTGTCCAAATAACAGACTTTCTCTTTACAGAACTTCCTTTAATTACCTTAAAACCAATTTGCCTTTTTCTAAAAACGCCATTCAAAAATGACAAAACCGAACATTCCCAATCTTTACCGCTTTTGACTACATAACTTTGTCTTTCAACAACGGAAGAATATTTTTGTTTCATATTTTTATTTTAACGCAATAATAAATTTTAATCAATTTAAAAACTGGTAAGTTTTATCCGGCTTGCCCAGTAAGAATTTATATTTCTTTTAATTCTTCATGGTTATTTTTCTGCATCATCTTTTTTCTTCTTATGAAAATCTATATGGCACTTTTTATGCATTAACTGACAATTTTCTATTGTGGTAGGACCACTTTTTGAATAGAAAATTTTATGATGAAATGAAGCATCTTCCCAGTCGACACTCTTTTTACACTGTTGACAATGTTCTCTATCCTTTTTGTAATATACATACAACTTCTGATGGTACTCAAAATCTCGCTGTTGGTCCTTAATAACCAATGGCTCAATTTTTTTAGCTGATTGAAAAAATTCACTCGTTATTATCTCAAATTTTTTTCCAAGATTTTTCTTTGTTTGCCCCTTGCTTCTTAGAGAAGCATAAAGTTTTATTGGGTCTATTTCTATCTCTTTTTCAGTCAAATTTTTAATTTTTTCTTGGGCGTTTATCGTGGCTATGAAAAAATCTCTACAGAAACTAGAAAATATTTTCTTTATTCCTACAGTAATAGGATATTTTCTTGAAAGAATTGCTGCTAATAAATATACTTGTAAGAAATCACCATTATTTTCAATGAATTTTGCTGAATTTTTGAAAGATTCTGAGAGATACATGAATGTCTTTCTAATATTTGTCTCTAGACTTGGGTATAAGTTTTCTTTATAAGTGTTATACATTCTTTTTAGCTCGGCAAATCTTAGATTAGGAAACTCCGGAAAGCCCTCTTTATTTAAAAATTCAATTTCAATCAGGCATATATGTGCCAAAATTAGTCGATAATTAAATCTGTAGCTTTTAAGTTTCGTCTTTTCGAAAAAACTTTGATCTTTCAACTTAAAAACGGAGTTTCTTAATTTACCTTTCATCGCGTTCAATTTCTCTGGTACGTTTGTTGAAATACCTTCTTGAAGTCTTATAAAAAGCTCACAAGTTGTTTCATCGTCTAATTCATAAGGAATTGGAATATACCAAATAGTATAATTATTAAAACTTGGTCCTAATTCATTGTCTTTTTGGATGTCTTTAAAAGTCATGTTTGGGGGACTCAGAATTGCTAGAAGTCTTCCATTTGCAATCCTTATTCATAAACTCCTGGATAGTTTTAAGTCTTTGTTGACCATCAATAACTTCATACTGATCCTTTCCCAAAAATTTTAGAACTGGCGTTCCGATAGGATAATTACGTAATATTGAATCTATTAAGTTCTGTTTTTGTCCTAACTTCCATACCTCTGTCCTTTGATATTCATCACTATAGCGAAAGTTATATTTTTTTATATTTTTTATTTTTATTGGTATCGGTCTAAATGGCTCGATAGTTTTTGTAAAAATCATTGTCACAATTTTAACTCTTTAATAGATTTTTAGCAAATGATTTGGTGCTATAATTTTTCTTATGAAAGTAAAAATAAAAAGTCCCATGGTAAAGAAAATCTTAGGGGTGGTGGGAGGATTGTTACTTATCCCTTCTTTAATCTTTAACCTCTACCTTTATCATCAAAACCAAAAGCTGGAAAGCGTTTACTTGGTGGAAAAAGTCATTGACGGTGACAGTTTTATTATCAAGAATGACCAAAGCATCAGGTTAAGCAATATTTATGCCCCTGAACTTGAGCTTTGCGGCGGTGAGCAGGCTAAAGAAAGACTGGAGGAATTAATTCTGGGGAAGATTGTCAGGCTGGATGTTTTTTCCCATGATAGATACAACCGGCCTTTGGCTTTGGTTTACGTTGGTAAGGTTTTAGTTAATGAAGTCTTGCTAAAAGAAGGCTTGGTGAGATATGGGGCCACTGACAACACCCAAAGAGAGGTTCTCAGGGTGGCTTATGATGATGCTTATCAGAATAAAAGGGGTATCTTCAGCTCATTATGCCTTTTAACAGAGCCAGAAGACCCTGATTGCCTGATTAAAGGCAATATCTCCAGGAATGATGGTGATAAAGTCTACCATTTCCCGGGTTGCGGTGAATATGAAGTTACCCTGGTGGAAAAGGACTTGGGTGAAAGCTGGTTTTGTTCTGAAAAAGAAGCCCAAAAGGCCGGCTATAAGAAATCAGTCAATTGTTTTGGCAAGAAGTATTAAAACTTGATGAAGTAAAGAATGTTGGCTTTGTTTTGCAGTTCGGTTAGCCAAGGTTGTATTTTTGCCGTTAATTTGTCATTAAAAAGAGTTTGGCGAATATTTTCTTTTTCGCTGGCTAAAGTCGCCCCTTCGGCCAAAAGCCCTTGGTTCGCTTTAAAATAATCAGCGATTTCTTCTTCCGTTACTTCAATCTCTTTGCCGAGTATTTTTTCCACTAAAAGCTGGATTTTGATTTGCCTTAAGAATTCTTTTTTGCTTTGTTTTTGCAGAGCCAGAACAGCATCTAAGCTCTGGCCCTGAGCTTTAAATTGATCATCAAGTTTCTTGGCTTCCTGATTAATTTCTTCATCACTAATGCTAATTTTTTGGTTTCGGCCTTCTTGCAAAACCAGCATTTCCGCAATTTTGGTATTTAAAATCTGGCTGCCGGCTGCTTTTTCTAAATCCCTGTCCAAAGCCCAGCGGCTGATTGGCCTGTTGTTAACCAAAGCAACCACAAAAAAGCCTTTTAGAAAATATAAACCGCTTAAAACCGCCAAAACAAGAAGAACAATAATTAAAGTCTTTTTCCAAGAAGCTTTTAAGCCTTTAAATTTTTTTAATTTAGCGATAATTGGGGTGCTTTTTTTCTTTAACATTAAATTATCTTAACATAAGAAAAAAGAAAAGCAAATAAGAAAAAAAAGCTTTTTTTTATTTCTTTTTTTTGGCCAGAATAAAAATAGACGGGCCAAGATAAAAATGCTGACTTAGGTTGATTTCCTGCCTGAGGTTTTCCATTTTTAAAAGCAGCTTGAGAGGGATTAATTTTTTTAACCAGGGATGGCGAAAATTAGAGACAGAGATGGATTTGATAATCTTAAAGTCATGGCTTAAAAGCAGGGTTTTGATTTGATTGGGGTGGTAATTGAAGAAAGGAGTGGCGTTTCTTTTGGTTTTTAGATTTTCCGGCAGATGACTGCGAAAAAAAATAAAATTAAATTTAATTAAAGCTTCCAGCCGGTTTTTGAAATGCATTTTGTTGGCAAATTCCATGATAAAGTAACCCTCGGGTTTTAAGATTCTTTTGACCTCCGTAATCATTTTTTCTAAATCGGGAAGATGATGAGCGACTCTGACCATCAAGGCAACATCAAAACTATTGTCCTCCACCGGCAGCTTTTCGACGTAGCTTTCTTTAAATGATAAATTGTCATATCGGCGATTGATTTTTTTGGCTTCGGCTAAAAGTTTTTCCGAAGGTTCAACCAACAAACAACTTTGGAATAAGGGAGCATAAACCGGCGTTAAGCGGCCAAAACCAGCGCCGATATCAATCAGATTTTTGATTTTTTTGCTTTTAATAAGAACAAGGAGTTTTTTTAAGGCGCTTCTTTCGGCTTGGTCTTCATACTGCCGGGTGGCCCAAAACTGGCGGTAATTAAACAAGGGGTCATCATAGTAATCAAGAGTTTTGTCAGCCATGGGAGAAGATTAAAAGTCGCCGTATTCTAAGTCATCCATGAATTGAGTGACGCATTTCGCCCAGGGGCCGCCTTTTTCGACTGAGGGTGGGGCGTATTTGGGCATAATCTCTTCCGGGGTGGTTAAACCCTGGTCAATGTATCTCTCTTTTAAGGTTTTGGCAACTTGGTCAAAAGCCTGCTGCCAAGAAAGGAATTTGGTGTCCCCATTTTCAAAGCCCCAACAATTAAAAGAACCGGAAGGTGATTTCTTGCAAAGGTTAGATTCACACTGGGCAATGGCGACAATCAGTTTGTAATCAACCCCATACTTTTCCGAGGCGTTAAAAAGGTCTTGGGCGTAAGGTAGTAAAGGTGAATCATACTTCTCCAGATATTTTTCAATAATTACCGGCCGGGCGTCTTCCTGGGTGAGTGTTCCCAAAACTTCGCCGGTTTCCTGAGGTAAAGCGGCGTAAAGCTGTCCTACAGATTGAAATGATTGAAGTTGAGGTGATTCTTTTTGCGGGCTGACTTGGTTCAGGATAAAGATACTCGCCAGCAGAGTCAAAGGCGTAAAAGTAAAAAAAACAAAAATTGAGAAAAACTTCTTCATCTAGACAGTCTTTATCTATGCTGACATATTTTGAGTCCCTTTGTCAAGGTTATTAAAAATAGTGAGCGCGCAGGGACTCGAACCCTGAACCTAGCGGTTAAGAGCCGCTTGCTCTACCAGTTGAGCTACGCGCCCTTGGTTATTAAATCCAGCTTTTCTTCTCTTTTCAAACTTTTGATTTCACTTTCCCGGCTTAAAGCTGACTGTTTCTTATTATATTGTTCCTGATAAACTAAGTTAACCGGCAATTTTCCCTTAACTGCCTTGGCCCCCTTTTTATTATTATTTATGCGTCTTGATTCTTTTTTCAAGATTATTAGTGATGCCGGTGTATAAAGAATTATCTCTGCATTGAACAATATAAACAAACCATTTCATTGCGCGCCTGGAGGGAATCGAACCCCCAACCCCTTGTTCCGAAGACAAGTGCTCTAATCCGTTGAGCTACAGGCGCAGGCAGAATTATTATAACATTTGAGAGATATTTTGTTAATTAATCCTATAACTTGACTTCCCTATTCTCTTTGACTATAATCCAGGCTAAGTTCTTTTAAAAACAAACTTTTTTTAAAAAGTTTTATATAAATATATTTTTAATAATTTTAAGAGAGAAAGGATAAGTGAAGAAAAGTGTTACCGTTTAAACATCTTTTAGGGACTAAGCTAGCTTTAACCTCAGGGATTTTTCTTCTTGCCTCTGTTGGTTCTGCTTGGCTTATTTTATGGGCTTTTAAAGCCTATAATGTCGGTTTTTTAATGGGAGGTTTAGTATTTGCCATAGTGGCTATTGTTGCTGGTGGCTACGCTGGTTACTTTGTTTACTTAGTAAAAAAGAAAAAAATTAAGAGAGGGTGAGATGGTAATGAGAAAGGGGTTGAGAATATTTATTTGTATTATGGTTTTGATCATGTTTATTGGTAGCGTTTTTGCTTGTGATATAGTTTTTGAAGAGAAACCAGCAATCGCTTTTAAAGAGCTTTGTCAAAACAAGAAAGAGTTTTATCGATCTGGAAATCAGGAATATCTTGACGGAGTGGTAATTTTTATTAGCGATGAGAGTGATGACTACTTCGTAGCAACCTATTTTCCTTTGCCGGAAGCTAAAAAAAACTTATCTGAACAGGAATTTATAGTGGTTAAAGCTAACACAGAAAATTTAGCTCTGGGTGATGTTTTTTCCGCTAAAGGTAGAGTTGATAAGGCAACCGGCGAAGATGAGCAAGGGAATAAAAATGAATTATTAATTCCATAAAAAGGAAGGGAAGAAAGATTCCGAGTTTTTTGATTTTGATTAAGATTTAGGGGGGTGAGAATAGTGATTGATTTTTATATAGTAATAAAGATCGTTGGCTGTACGCTAATTGGTGGTGCTATACTGGTTTTCGCTTTTTTAGGAGCAAGGAGCCTGCTTCTTAATAAAAGCA
>Ga0210050_1004800_pt1 | contig 11045 bp, 10 predicted proteins | sample CryGey132114_all_FD_185463 | JGI IMG/M metagenome (GOLD analysis project Ga0210050, IMG submission 185463) | Groundwater microbial communities from aquifer - Crystal Geyser CG22_combo_CG10-13_8/21/14_all (SPAdes) (version 2) | ecosystem: Environmental > Aquatic > Deep subsurface > Groundwater ...
CGGGGTATCTTACAGAGCAAAAAAATCCGGAAGATATAGCAGAGAAGATTAGGATTGTTATTGAAAAAGGCAAGCATTCTTTTTCAGAAGATTGTCAGAAATACAGTAAAAAATTTAATTGGGATAAAACAGCAGAAGCTTATCTTTACGAATATGAAAAACCTTAAAAATATTAAAAAATTTAAAATTTTTTTAACTAGGGTTCTCAAATCTTTATTCAGTTTTTCAGGCTACTTTTTTGGCCTTCTGTTTATTTTTTTTCCAAGAGATATTATTTTGAAATTTATGTTTTTTCTATCTAACAGGACAAAAATATTTAACTTTCTTTTTTATAATTTCAATCAAGCATCTTTCAGGTTAATCAAGTTTAAGTTTGGAAGCTCTTACATAGCATCAAAGAAACTTGTCTCTGGTTCAGAAATCAAATTAGACATAACTAAAAATACTCAGAGACAGATGTACTTCTGGAAGATTTATGAACCACACATTACCAATTTTTTAGTCGATAATTTAAAGAAAGGAGATTGGTCCGTAGATATAGGCGCGAACATTGGTTACCACACTCTTTTAATGTCTGATTTCGTTGGAGAGAATGGAAAAGTTTTTGCTTTTGAACCAGAAGAATTAAATTTCACTAACTTAAAAGAGAATATAAATCACTCCAATAAAAAAAATATTATAGCCGAAAAGATGGCTATTGGATCTGAAGATAATTTGGTTAGACTTAATATCAACCCACATAATGAAGGTGGCCATTCTCTTGTGCCCGATTACTCTGGTAAAGAAGGAATTATGGTAAAGGTTGTAAGATTAGACAATTATTTTAAAAATCTTTCTTTAGAAGAAATACAGAGGATAAAATCAGTTAAAATAGATGTAGAAGGTTTTGAATTAGAGGTTTTTATTGGTATGAATAGACTGCTGGAATCAGCCTCCTCACTTTCTGTAATATGCGAGATTAGTCGTAATAAAAGAGAAATATTAGAAATTATGAAAAAAATAGGTTATAGTCCGTTTCTTTTAAATAATGATGGAACTGCATCTTTTTTAGAAGATGATTTTGTTTATAGATCGTCCAAGAGAGACATTCTTTTTACTAGGTAATAGATCTTAATATGAAACTAGAAAAACAAAATTGGTTTTCTGAAAGACATAAAGTTTATGGTGATATCAATAGTGAACTTATTAAGCGGGTTGAAACCGTGTCTAATATTTTAAATGAAGCTTTTGATAATGGCGGAAAACTTTTAGTATTTGGTAATGGTGGGTCAGCGGCAGAAGCGCAACATTTTTCAGCCGAACTTGTTTGTCAGTTTGCTAAAAAAAGAAAAGCTCTTCCTGCTATTTCTTTGACAACAGATACGTCAATAATTACGGCCCAAGGTAATGATTTTGGTTTTGAGACTATTTTTTCTAGACAAATAGAAGCTTTGGGGATCAAAGGGGATGTTGTGGTGGGATTTACTACAAGCGATGCGGATATAGAAGACTCACATTCAAAAAACGTCATACTTGCCTTTAGGGAGGCAAGAAGAAAGGGTTTAATTACAGTGGGATTTTTTAGCAAAAAAACTGAAAATCTACTTTCGGAAGTAGATTTTGCTATAATAGCTCCTCACACCAATACAGCAATCATTCAAGAGTTACATTTAAGTATTATCCACATGATGTGTTTTTTTATAGAAGAAAAATTATGAAGACGGTTTTTATTTCTGTTTTCCAGTCTTTCATATCAAGAAATATTTTAAATACTGGAGTTTTGGATGAAATTTTGTTAGACAAAACAAGGGTTATTTTGTTTGTACCTTCAGTTAAAAAAAATTTCTACGAGAGTACTTATCGATCAGAAAATGTTTTTGTTGAAAGTTTCGATGTCTCTAATTTTGGATCAATGAAAGAGAAGTTTTTTGGTGCGGTGGCCGAACTTCTCATAGATACGAATGTAATGAAGCATCGAAAAATAAAAAGGCTAAACAACTCGGGAAATTATTTTAAATACATCTATCAAACCTTTTTCACGAAACTTTTAGGAAAATCTATAGTTATAAAAAAGATATTTAGATTTCTTGATTTTAAGTTTAATAACCCCAAGTCTTTTGATATTTTTATAAAAAAATATAATCCAGATGTGGTTTTTTCTACGGATGTATTTACTAATGGGGATGTAATGATGATGAAATCCTCATTGGGTAATAATATAAGGACGGTTGGTATGGTTGCTTCGTGGGACAATAATACGACTAAAGGACTAATGAGAGTTATCCCAGATAAGCTTATTGTCCAAAATGAGATTATAAAAGAGGAATCTATTTCTATACAATCAGTTCCAGAAAAAATTATAGGTATCGTTGGTATTGCTCACTATGATTATTACAAAGGTCACAAACCAGTCTCTAGAGAGGAATATTTTAAAAGAATAGGAGCTGACCCACTAAAAAGAATAATTTTATTTTCTCCAGCTGGAGATAAATTTATATCAACTGATTGGCAAATATGTGAAATATTAAAGACCGCCTACAGAGAAAATAAAATACCGAAAGATACTTTTATCCTTGTTAGAAATCACCCCGCAAACCCAACAAACCTTAGTAAGTTTAATCCTGATGATAATTTTCTTATAGAAATTCCTGGTGTAAGCTTTGATGGCGCTGGAGATAAGAGAAATGAATTAGATAAAACTGCACTTCATCACCTTCTAGATACTCTTTATCATTGTGATTTGGTCATAAATGTAGTTTCCTCTCTGGTTATAGACGCCTCTATTTTTGATAAGCCCATAATTACTATAGGTTTTGATGGTTGGGAAGATAGTGTTTCTTTTGGTAATTCTGTGGGAAGATATTTGAAGGATGAAAATATGTCTAAATTATTAGATATTAGCGGGACTAAAGTTGTTAAAAATGCAGAAGAATTAATTCTGTGGATAAATAAATACTTGGCTGATTCTTCTGTTGATAAAGATGGAAGAGAAAGAATAGTAGAAAGGCAATGTTGGAAACTTGATGGAGGTGCAAAGCATAGAATTGCAGAAATAGTTTTGGATAAATAAAACTAAAATGGAAATAGTTAATTGGAAGATCGATGATGATTTGAAGAAAGAGATGGCTAACCATTATCAAGCCAAAAGATCTTTTGAGGCAAAAAACATTCATCCTGCAGATATAATAAATGAATACACATTTTCTTTTGGGGTCAAAAATTTTAATTCAAACAGTCCCTTAAGGTTATTTAAATTAGTAGAAAGAATTATTGGGATAGAAATTTATGGTGTTGGCGTTGAAGTGGGGAGTGGTCCAGGAACGCACACCGCACTTTTGGCAAAGATGAACAAGGTGAAAAAAGTTTACGGAGTAGAAGCATCAGAGGGTATTGTTAGAAATCTTGCACCAGTAGTCGTATCTTATGTGGCCGGGAAAGATGATAAAAAAGTATCTTGTGTGGTCGGGGATTTTTCAAATTTAGAGCTCCCTGATAATAGTGTAGATTTTGTGTTTGATTTCTTTTCTTTGCACCACACTTCTGATTTGCAGTCTGTTATTAAAGAAATATACAGGGTGATTAAGCCAGGAGGTTTTTTATTTTGTTTTGATAAGGCAAGAGATAATGCTTTAAGTAATGCTGATTTAGAAAAACTTTTGGACACAGAATATTCTCCAGAATTTAAGAAGAAAATGGGTGTACCGGAGGATATAAAGCATACTCGTAGAATGAACGGTGAGAATGAGTACCGTCGCAAAGAATGGTTTAAATACATAGAAAGTGCTGGTTTTAAAAAAGCTGAACACTTTAATTTAGCTAGAACAGCCAGCAGGAATAAACTTTTGCTAATTATTAAGAATATATATAGTCTTATACCACCGAGAATACAGGCCGTGATATCAAATGTTTTACCAATTAAACCCACTAATAATATTTCTGCTAATAATAGGATTTATTCAGGTTTGCTTAATAATTACCACAAGGAAATATCTTTGATTATTGGCTATAAATGATATGAAGAATTTTATAAAAAAAATTTTCAAAAAGGCGGGTTTTGTTGTACGTCGTAGAACAGTTGATTTTAATCTACCAAAAATGAATTACGAGGATATCAGCCAACTCCTTTTCTTTAAACGTTGTTTTGATTATCTTGGAAAAGTGGATGGTGATGTCGTGGAGTGTGGTGTAGGGCAGGGTAAAAGTCTTCTATCTCTGGCATTTCTGATTAAAGACGAAATGTCTGGTAGAAAGATTTGGGGATTTGATTCCTTTGAGGGCTTTCCAGAACCATCAAGGGAAGACCAGAGTTTGCGAAATGTTAAGAAGGGTGACATATATTCAAATATTAACTCCAGCAACATCGTTACTTTTTTTGAAATTGCTGGTATGGACAGACTCCTGGTGAAGCATCAAGTAAATCTAATAAAAGGATTTTTTAAAAATACCCTAACTACTTACAGAGGATCGCAAATAGCCCTTTTGCATATTGATGCAGACCTCTATGATTCGTATTTAGATGTGTTGAGAGAGCTCTACCCCAAAGTGGCAAAAGGGGGAATTATCATTTTTGATGAATATATCACCACAGCTGATTATTCCAAATTTCCGGGCGCATCAAAAGCCGTAGATGAATTTTTTGGACAACTCAAATCTAATATTAGACGAGATAAGATAACAGGAAAATATTATCTTGTAAAAACATAAAATATATTTATGATTAGGTGATTATGAATCGTAAAAAAATTTTGGCCATTATTCCAGCTCGAGGAGGATCTAAGCGGGTTCCTAAAAAAAATATAAAAATCTTGGCTGGCAAACCCCTTATAGCTTATTCTATTGAACATGCTAAATTATCTAAATATATAAACAGGACCATAGTATCTACAGATGATGATGAGATTGCTAAAATCGCTAAAAAGTTCGGCGCAGAATTGCCTTTTTTGAGACCCAAAGAGCTAGCGGGGGATTATGTGAAGGATTTTCCGGTTTTTGAACACGCTCTTAATTGGTTGAGTGAAAATGAGAGTTATAAACCAGATATCGTCGTTCATCTTAGGCCAACTTCTCCATTGCGAGAGGTAGAAGATGTTGATGGAGCAATTGAACTACTCATGAGAAATCCTGATACTGATTCTGTGAGAACAGTTATTGAGCCGGCTTCAAGCCCGTATAAAATGTATAAGATAGATGCTGATGGATTTCTGGAAAAATTTATTGATTTGCATGGAGAGGAAGAATCAAATAATTTACCAGATCAAAAATTACCCAAAGTCTATAGACACATTGGCACAGCTGATGTGATTTGGGCCAAAACCATTTTTGATAAAAAAGAAATGAGCGGAGGGAAGATGTTGCCGTATGTAGTAGAGAAAGCGTACTCGGGTATAAATACGCCAGAGGATTGGGATTTTTATGAATTTCTAATTTCTAAAATATAAAATGTTGGTATATTTGATTAGACACGCAGAATCTCTGGTTGTCCCTGGAATGAGTGATTTTGAAAAATATAATGTGGGAATTTCTGATTTAGGCAAATTACAAGCTAAAGCGACCGCAAAGAAAATAAGAGGATTTAATATAAAAAGACTCGTTTCTAGTCCTATTTTGCGGGCAAAAGAAACCGCTGAATTTATAAAATTTTATACAAATCTTCCAATAGAAACAGATGATAGATTGAGAGAGTTTTTTCCAGACCCCAATCAAAAAGATACTGGTGAACAAAAAAGAATTAAATACTACTCATATTCTAATCCGCAGAATGTTACTGTTGGTGGAGAATCATTTGATGGTGCGATAAAAAGATTAGAAGAAATTTTAGATGAATTAGGTAGTAAAAATTCTGGAAATCTTTGCCTTGTAACACACAGGGTTATTGTTGAAGGTTTTTTATATAAAAATTTTGGCATAAAATCCAGCGAACACGAATGGCTTAGACCAGCCTCAATCTCTTGCATTGACTTGAGTGGTGATATGAAGAGACTTGTTTTTTATGATTTACGGCCATTAGACACAGAGCTTGTAATTGAAATTGTAAAAAGGCGTTTCAGGTACATATTGACTAAATAATTTTAGAATGTTATTTTTGTTTCTAGATTCGAACTGTTCTTTCAACTTTCAATGAGAGGTTTATATGAGCAACGTTGCTGTGGGAGATCGGGTTGTCGGTGACAACAGTCCATGTTTTGTTGTGGCTGAGATTGGGATTAACCACAACGGCGATATCAATATCGCCAAGCAGTTGATCCAGATGGCTCATGAAGCTGGCTGTGATGCCGTGAAGTTTCAGAAGCGGACGGTTGAGCTCTGCTATACTCCAGAGGAACTCGCTGTACCAAGGGAAAGCCCGTGGGGCAAGACGAATGGTGATCAGAAGCGTGGTCTGGAGTTTGGCCTTGATGAATATATCGAGATTGATCACTATTGCCGAGAGCTCGGTATTATGTGGTTTGCATCTCCCTGGGACAAGCCGTCGGTAGATTTTCTGGAACGGTTTAATCCGCCCTGCTACAAGGTTGCTTCTGCACGCGTGAGAGGGGAAGACGAATTCCTTCACTATTTGCGCCAAACTGGTCGGCCGATTGTGGTCTCAACCGGAGCCTGTGAGGAAGAACACATTCTCCATGTCGTGGATGTGCTTGGTAGGAAGAATCTCATCATTACTCACTGCGTCCTACAGTATCCATGTGAAAGTGTTGATCTCAATCTGAGAGTGATTACTACTCTCAAGGATCTCTTTCCGGATGTTCCCATCGGATATTCTGGTCATGAGAAGGGTGTTGCCACTTCTGTCATGGCGGTAGTACTGGGCGCCGTACTTGTTGAGAGGCATATTACTCTTGATCGGACTATGTACGGATCCGACCAGCCAGCAAGTCTTGAGCGTGGTGGGGTTGAACAGCTGGTTCGTGATATTCGTGTCTGGGAGCGCGCTCGTGGTGATGGTGTGAATCTCATCCTCCCAGCAGAGGAAGCAAACTGGCAGAAACTTCGCCGAAAGTTGTAGTTAGATTGAATATACAAAAGGGAACCTTGCGGGGTTCCCTTTATTTTTTTATAGCAAGAAAGAATGCTAAAACTACCACGAGAATATAGTTAATTATTGTTCCAAATATTATTCCCAATATTCCGTACGGTATTACTAGAACAATCATTAAAATTATTTTTGATATTTTTGAAAATAGAGTGAGTATGTATTTTCGTTTTACCTCCATTTGTGCTTCCAAAGCTGTTGCTGAAAGAGTCCCAAATGCCACGAGTGGAATTGTTAGCGCAAAAATTTGAGAGAAAAATACAGAGTCAATATAATTTGGAAAAAATATTTTATATATAAATGGAGCAGAAAGAATGTAAAAAATAAAAAGGGGAATAGAAAAAAGTAAAAGAGATAAACTTTTTCCTGTAATAGTTTTTTGTATTTCTGTTTTCGATTTTATGGATAATTTTGGCAGTGCCAAACTGTGGACATTTTTCAATAAGCCATTCAATTGTATAACTGGCGATATTGCAAAACTATAAAAAGCAACCTCTATTGCTCCAAAAAAATGGAATATTAATAATTTATCTAAATAATCCGCAATTGTGCCTATAAAACCCATCACGCTTAGATGTTTACCGTAAGATTTAATTTCTGGATCCAAATTTTGATTAGTTTGGTATTTTCTTAACGTTATTTTAAATATTAGGAATCTTAGAAGAGTCCATATTCCGAAGTAAGAAGTTAAGATTAAAAAAATATTATCGGAGAAAATCAGGGCCAACAACATAACCACAACGGCTGCTATTTGATTAAATGCTCCGTATTTTGCATCTGCACCAAATTCTTTCTTACCTTTCAAAAGTGAGCTTGAAATTCCTAGTGAAAAGAAAAGTGGTAGGAAGAAAGAAACAACAAGGAACGATATACTTAGAGTTAGGTTTGATTGAAAAAAATAGTATCCAGCGAGGATTAGAGAAGTTAAGCTACCCAAAGAACCCCAACGTATTTTTATTTTTAAGGACTCCAAGATTACTCCTTCAGCTCCTCTTGCAACAGAACGAATTGCGGCTCTATTTAGCCCGGACAGTGTCGTGGCTGAAAGTATTCCTGCGGTTGCTAAGACAAATTGATAGATACCATAAGTAGCTGGAGGAAGTAGGTTGGCGAAAGCAACCGCTAGACCAAAACTTGAAAAAGTAGAAATAACTTGTCCAAAAGTAAGCCAAAAACCGCCTTTGGCGAGGTAGACATTATCTGTTTTTGTATATTTTTCTCCCCAACGGAGGAAGTCGTATGTTTTTTTGCGGAATCTTTGTATCATGGGAATAATATAGTTTATTATAAGCCCAATAGCTAGAGATAATATCTTTATGTTATATTAGACGAACATTATGGAGCTCAAGAAATATCTGATATGGATTGTTACCGGAGGGGTTTTTCTTCTGCCCCTCATTCCTTTTCTTGTTACGCCATCATTACTTTTTCCGTTTATCGCGGGCAAGGCTTTTTTGTTTAGAATCATTGTGGAAATTATTTTCTCCGCCTGGATTATTCTCGCCCTTATTGACGAAAGTTATCGCCCTCGCAGGTCTTGGATTCTCTGGACATTCGGACTTTTTGTAATTTTTCTCGGGATATCGGCTCTTCTGGCAGAAAATTCATTTAAAGCTTTCTGGAGCAATTTTGAAAGGATGGAAGGACTCATTACAATCCTTCACCTCTTCGGATATTTTCTTGTCGCTTCCACGGTTCTGGCAAAAGAAAAACTTTGGGAGCGACTCTTCGCGGTCAATGTCGGCGCAAGTGTTGTGATGGGATTTTATGGATTACTCCAACTGGCTGGCAAGCTCACAATCAACCAAGGGGGAGTGCGTGTGGATGGAACCCTTGGCAACGCCACATATCTCGCCGTTTATATGCTGTTCAACATTTTCTTCTCAATATTTCTTTTCTTGAGGTCAAAGAGCAGAAAAAAGGGGCTTTATTGGTTTATCCCGGTAGTGTTTCTGCAGTTGTATATTCTCTACCACACTGCCACCAGAGGGGCAATTTTGGGTCTTATAGGGGGTTTAATCGTCTTCGGCATTCTAGTTGCTTTCAGAGAACGTCACGACAAAACGGTTAAAAAAATAGCAATCGGCTCTCTTTTGGCTGTGGCAATCGTGGTAGTCGGTTTCTTGGCAATAAGGAATACGAATTTTGTAAGAAACAGCCAAGTTTTGGCAAGGTTCGCCACTCTTTCTCCCGCGGAAATTAAAACTCAAGGCAGATATTTCATTTGGCCTATGGCGCTGAAGGGCATTGCCGAAAGACCAGTGTTCGGTTGGGGACAGGAGGGATTTAATTTTGTTTTCAATAAATATTACAACCCTCAACTCTTTGCGCAGGAACAGTGGTTTGACCGCGCTCACTCAACTCCGATTGACTGGTTTATCGCCGGCGGTGTGTTTGGTTTCGCGGGATATATGGGTATATTTTTCTTTACGCTGTTTTATCTTTGGAAAAAAGGAAGAGATGTTACCTTCGCGGAGAAGAGTCTAATAACAGGACTCTTGGCTGGATATTTTTTCCACAATCTTTTTGTTTTTGACAATCTCATAAGCTACATTCAATTTTTTACCGTGGTTTCTTATGTGCACTACAAAAGCGCGTCGCAAAAAACAGTTTTTGAAAATATTAAATATCCTCACAAAAGGGTTGACGTTGCCTTAGCGCTTTCTATTCTAGCTTTGGTTTCTGTAATTTACTTTGCAAACATAAAACCAATCAGGGCTGGGCAGACTCTGATAGTCGCTCTAAACAGTCTGCAAAGACAGGGGGCTTCCGTTGATATTTTAAAATCATTCAAAAAGGCAATTGATTACAACACATTTGGCAATACAGAAATTAGAGAGCAACTTAGCTCTTCCGTTCCCAATTTTATTGCTGATGGGGTGCCTAATGAAATACAGCAGGCATATTTCTCCCTTGCCAGTGAAGAACTGATAAAACAGGTGAATCTAAACCCCAACGATGCCAGGCACTATATCTTTCTCGGCTCCGTTTTGGTTCGCGCGGGGCAAATTCAAGAAGGCATTGTCGCTTATGAGAAAGCGCGCTCCCTTTCACCAGGCAAACAATCTATAATCTTTGATTTGGCGTCTGCTTATGTCAACTCCGGGAATTTGAAAAAAGGTCAAGAGCTTCTTAAGGAGGCGCACGAGCTTGCTCCAGAATTTAACGCGGCCAGAATTCTTTACGCCGTCGGTTCAATATACGCGGGTGATATTGATTTGGCCGATGAAATTCTTTCTTACCGCCCTTCCGACCAAGATAAAGCAAATGCTTTTTTGACTGCGGTGGCTTTTGATGAGCGTCTTTTGGAAGCGTGGGTTAGGGTCAAACGGTTTGACAAGATATTGACGATTCTTATGGCACGAATTTCATTGGAGCCGACAAACAGCACGCACTATGTTTCTCTAGCGGCATCATATCTTGAGCTTGGCGAAAGACAGAAGTCCATTGAGGTTCTTGAAGAGATAAAAGCTCGTTTCCCGGAAAGGGCGGAAGAAATGGATTTTTTTATTAGTGAAATAAAGGCGGGACGCAATCCGTAGACTGTTCAAAATAATATTTGCATTTTTAAACCGAGTATGATATACTGCACGGTAATGTGAGTGCGGTTTGAAAGAAGAACAGCGCACAAAACAGAACAAATGTCTGCATAAACCCCGCCTTTTGGCGGGGTTTATGTTTATTACGCAGTTTCTACATAGTTTATACATAATATTCTCTATAGTATGAATGGTATGAATGGGCGCCTGTATAGAATAGAAGAAAGGGAGGCATCTTTACTTGGATGTTCAAGCTGGTAGTATTTAACTGTAAAAAATTGCTTCTAGCTGTGGAGGGCGGTCGCACTCACATAAGACATTAGTTCTGGAGCTAGCCCCGCTCTCCGCAATTGGAAACAATTTAGCACTATGTTTGATGCCGTTTTTGTTCGCGGGTCATTGTGGTGTCGTCTTGGATTAATATTTTGTTTAGTGTTTTTCTTTTTTAAAGATTTCTAAAGACGGATTTGTCCGAAGAATTATTTTTGTTTTTTAAA
>Ga0210050_1004803_pt1 | contig 11044 bp, 9 predicted proteins | sample CryGey132114_all_FD_185463 | JGI IMG/M metagenome (GOLD analysis project Ga0210050, IMG submission 185463) | Groundwater microbial communities from aquifer - Crystal Geyser CG22_combo_CG10-13_8/21/14_all (SPAdes) (version 2) | ecosystem: Environmental > Aquatic > Deep subsurface > Groundwater ...
TGAGCCGATTGCGTGCTCCCTGAACAGCCTGCCGAGCGAATCAGTTTGCCGAGCGAATCCTATTCCTTTATCTCTTTTTCTTTTCGTTCGGCCATTTCTTCTATTTTTTTGTTATATTGGTCAACTAATTTCTGAAGCTCTTCTTTTCCTCTAAATTTATCATCTTCTCTTATTTCTTTTGTTTTTACTCCTTCCTGAATTTGATCCCAGGCCTTATCTCTAAAATATCTGATAGTTTTGCGAACATCTTCTTTTTTCTCTTTTAAAATCCGAAATAATTCTTCTCGATATTCGGAAGAAAGAGGCGGGGTTGACAATCTAATGGTATCTTTTTCCGCAACTGGAGTTAAGGAGAATTTTTCCTGTTCAATTGCTTTTAGAATTGAAGGAATATAAGACTTATCCCAAGGATGAATTATTACTGATCGGCCTGACTCCAAAGAAATACTGGCTAATTCTTTTAAAGAATATTCTTCTTCTAAATAATTAACCTTAATATCTTCCACTAAAAAAATTGATATTCGGGAAGTTCTGATTTTTGCCAGTTCTCCTTCAAAAAATCTTAAAGCTTTTTCTAATTCTGGTTTTATTTTCTCAATTATTTCTTTATACATAAAGCATTAATGTTTCTACAGCTAAATTTGGATTAACATTTGTGTGAGAAATTAAAAAATTTATTTTCTCTCCCAATTTTATGTTTCTTTTTATTTTTTCCAAAGGATAATCGATGGGAGGAAACAATAAACCTTCTGAGTCAATTCCAATTTTTGAAAGCAGAAGAGAACGAAAATATTTCAAAAAAATATCTAAAAATTCCTCCAAATAAATCTTACTTTCTTTTAAGAATTTAAACCGAGAAAAGAAATTGCTTTTGATAAGAAAGGGCAAATTGGTAATAGTTTTAAAAAAAATATTTAATTTTTCAGGTTGATTAATCAAATTAATTGCTTTGCCCGGACAACCGTCGGAGAAAAAAAGTAAGGTCTCAAGTTTTTCTTTTTCTATTTTATCTTTGAAAAAATTTTTCATTTCGGAATAAGTTAAGGGGTAAAATATTAAATTTTGAGTTCGGGAACGAATTGTCTCAAACAACGTTTCCGGCTTTGAAGAAATAAGAAATAAAATAGAATCTCCTTTTGGCTCTTCCAATGTTTTTAAAAGACAGTTAGCTGCTTCGGCATTCATTTTTTCTGCTTGGTCAATAATAACCGTTTTAAAAGGAGCGGAATAAGGTTTCAGATTTAAAAATTTTTGAATATTTCTAATTTCTGAAATTTGGATTTCTTTTTTTGAGTTTTCAATAATTAAAAAATCGGGATTATTTTCAATTTTATTTTTATTAATTAGTTTAATAAATTCTAAAGCTAAAGTTTTTTTACCCACTGAATCGGGCCCGGAAAACAACCAAGCATGAGAAATCTTTTCCCCTTCCGCTGTTTTTTTTAAAATCTGCCATTGTCTTTGATGACCATAAATCATAATTTTTTACTCATTATCGCTTTTTTATAAGCATCTAAATTTTCAATTACCACACCTGTTCCTTTAACCACGCAATAAAATGGCTCATCGGCTCGAAAACAAGGAACACCGGTGGTTTTGGCAATAATCTCATTAATACCATTAAGAAGCGCTCCCCCACCGGAAAGAATCATTCCTTTGTTCATAATATCAGCACAAAGCTCCGGCGGCGTCTCTCGCAATACTTGTTTAATTAAAGAAATAATTTCTTTTAAAACATCTTTTAATGCTTCAACTGTTTCATTTGAAGAAATTTTAATATTTCGGGGAAGGCCGGAAATTACATCTCGACCCCTGATTTCTATTGTCTCTTCTTTCTTTTTATTAATAGCTGTCCCAATCTTTATCTTTATCTCCTCGGCAGTTTGGATGCCAACAATTAAATTATGTTTTTTCTTAACATAATCAGCGATAGCCCTATCCATTTTATCTCCAGCCACTCTTATTGATTTAGCTGTAACAATTCCTCCTAAAGAAATAACTGCCATTTCTGAAGTCCCGCCTCCGATATCAATAATCATATTGCCTTGGCAAGATTCTATAGGAATTCCGGCTCCAATTGCAGCTAAAATTGGTTCTTTAACTATATAAGCGGCTTTTGCTCCAGAGCTTATTGCCGCTTCAATTACTGCCCGTCTCTCGGTTGAAGTACTTCCCACCGGAACAGATATGACAAGGTCTGGTTTAAAAAGGCGGAAAGAACCCTGGGCTTTTCTAATAAAATGTTTAAGCATTGCCTGAGTAACCCGATAATCGGCAATTACCCCATCTTTTAAAGGTCGATAAACTAAAATAGAATCAGGAGTTCTACCAATCATTAATTTGGCTTCGGCTCCAACTGCTAAAATTTTATTTTCCATTATTGATATTGCAACAACCGAAGGTTCTTCTAAAACAACCCCTTTTTTGGGAACAAATACTAAAGAATTACACGTTCCTAGATCAATTGCGATTTTTGTAACAAACATATGATTTTAAATTTTAATTTTTAATTTTTAATTTTTAAACTCGTTAACTCGCTAACTCGTAATAATTAAATAATTAATAATTATATTCTTTTAATATTGGCTCCTAAATTGTTTAATCTTTCATCTAACTTCTCATAGCCGCGGTCTATCTGATAAATATTACTAATTGTTGTCTTACCAGAAGCAATCAGCGCCGCTACTACTAAGGAAGCGCCAGCTCGAATGTCCCACGATTCAATTCTAACACCTTTCAGCTCTGTCTTACCAAAAACAAAAGCCCGATGAGGGTCAACAATCTCAATATCGGCGCCCATTTTTCGCAACTCCTGAGTATAATTCAATCGATTTTCATATAAAGGATCGTGAATTAAACTTCTCCCCTCTGCTTGAGTTAAAAGAGGAACAACCAAAGGTAATAAATCAGTGGGAAAACCCGGGTAAGGAAGAGCTTGAATTTTACTTGCTTTTAATTTTGAAGAATAATTAACAATCACGCTATTTTCGCTATCTTTTTCAAAATTAACTCCGAGCTCTTTTAATTTAGCTAAAAAAAGAGCTAAATGGTCTAATCTAACATTTTTGATTTTAATTCTTCCTGCCAAACCAGCAATGACCATAAAAGTTCCTGTCTCTATTCTATCGGGCATAACCGAAAAATTTCCTCCTTTTAAATTTTTTGCGCCAATAATATTTAAAGCATGGGTGTCTAATCCCTCTATTTTAACTCCCATTTCTTTTAACATCTCAACTAAATTGCTAATCTCTGGTTCACAAGCTGCTCCTTTTATGAGCGTTTCCCCTAAAATAGATGAGGCAGCCATTATTAAATTAGAAGTAGCGGTAACGCTGAATTCAGGTAAAGTAATTTCATTATTTTTTAAACCATTGCTATGAAAATAATAAAAATCACCTTCTTCTTCAATTTCTGTTCCTAATTCACGAAGGGCAATTAAATGGGTAGTAATTGGCCGCAAACCTATTCTATCTCCTCCGGGTCTGGAAATTTTAAAATTTTTAAACCGGGATAATAAAGGTCCGATTAAAAGAACCGAAACGCGAGCTTGAGAAAATTTTTCAAAATCTAATTTTTCAGGGTCAATGTTTTTTCCTTTAATTTTTACTTTTCTCTCCTCCAACCAATCAACTTCAGCTCCCATTCCTTTTATCACATCTAATAGAACTAAGATATCTTCAACTCTTGGTAAATTATCAATAATGCATTCCTGGTCTGTTAAAAGGGCTGCTCCTAAAAGCTGGGCAGCTGCATTTTTTGAACCATTTATTTCCACTTCTCCTTCCAATTTATGCCCTCCTTCAATTACAAATTTCTCAGCCATATAAATAGCTTAACCCAAAACAAAAAAAATGTCAAAAGATAAAATAAATATAATCCTAATCTACTAATACGAATCCTACGAGGTCGGACCTCCAAAGATTACTCTCAATCCATTTAGTATTATTTAGTATATAATGCTCTTGTCGGTGTTCCACCTGCATAAAGCGTAGAAATTTCGGCAGGAGTTAAATTTACATTCCAGACTATAAATTCATCCACGTATCCGTGTACTGAGTAATCTCCTCCACCTATGTAAAAAAGACCTCTTGCCTTGGGACTTCCAGTTTTGACTGTGCTGACAACATCTTGTGCTTGTCCATCTGCGTATACTTTAGCGTTATCAATATCATTTTGACCCCACCCAGTTATCACAGTAGTAATTAAGTGCCAATTTCCATCAATAACATTAACAGGACTTGTCTGAGAGAAAGACCTATAATTAACATTATTAAGTTGAAGGACAATCTTACCATCATAATTAAACATAATACGGGGGTCATCTATGCCTACGGCATTAAATGTCCACAACTGATTATTTCCGTGAGATTCTACATATTTAAACCACGCTGAAATTGTATACTTGTCACAACCAATTAAAATACTATTAGTCCCACAATTAATATATCCGTGAGTTGATTCACTTAAGCGTATACTTTTCCCTATTTTTCCTGTTTGTCCATATGTCACTCCACCAACTGCAGTTCCATTATTCACACCCGTCTGGTCAACAAAAATCCCACTTGCTTCTTCTAATTGCCAGAATGCTACTATCTTATCTCCTTGGGGTAAGCCAACTACTAGTGAACTTCCCACTTCATAACGATCACTTCTATTTCCTCCGTCCTGAGTCATTTTATCTTTGTAGGTCTTAGATTCTAAAATACAATCTAATTCAAAGTTAGTTCCATTAGAGAGAAAGGTATAATAGTAGAAACTATTGTTTTTCGGGTCTATTGGTAAAGATGGTATGGAAGAACCTAAGGTTGAAGAAGTGAAATCAATGGGTAACCAACCAGTACCATTGATATTAGTGTTTCCTGATAAAGAATTGGTAGTGGTTGAAGGAAGAGTTTTTGTTACCTTCTGAGAGATAAACAATGATGGCTTTTTCTAATTGAGTTAAATCGGTTAATCTCTTGGTGTCTCTGGCTTTGGCCATCATTTCACCCGGGTCTAAGGCAAAGATCACTACGGTTGATAAAACAGCAATGATAGCGATGACAATGAGGAGTTCGAGGAGGGTAAAGGATTTGTTCATATTATCTATTATAGCCCAAAAGCCCTGTTGGTTCAGGTGTAAAATTAAACCTTATTTGGAAATAGCTTCTGTATCTTGTTTCACTTCTTTTTTTAAAATTTTAAAAACTTTTCGTTTCATTACTCTTAAAGGATTAAAAATCGCATTTATTAATTCCGGAGCATATCTGAAGCTGAGAATTTTATCTGCCAAAAAAACTAAAGGACGAGAAAAGGGAATCTTAAATAAAAAACTATAAAATTTTTTAAGCAAATGGAAATAATGGAAGAAAAAACTAATCTGTTCCCTTCCGATAGTCGGTAAAGATAAAACTGAGTAAGAATAATAATTTTGGGGAACTTCTGCGTCTTCTTCCTTAAGATATCTTTTCTGTACACAAAGTTCATAAAGAAAGGTTCCTTTATAGGGATAAAAAATAGAAACCACTGATAAATTAGGATTAATTTCAGCGTTTAATTTAATTGTTTCTAAAATTTCTTTTGGTCCTTCACCGGGCAAACCAACCATATTATAGGCTTGGGTTTTAAAGCCTTTTTGCCTTGCTGTTTTGAAAGCCTTCTTAATTTGTTCCACCGTTATCCCTTTGTTTAAAACTTCTTTTAAAATAAAATCATCTCCAGATTCAACGCCTATTCTTAAAAGATAACCACCCGCTTCTTTAAGTAAAGATAAAAGATTTTCTGTCATTAAATTTACTCTTATATCGCTAGAAAAAGGAAGATTGATTTCTTTCTTATAAAGAGGCACAAATTCTTTAACCCAGTCCTTTCTGACAAAAAGTAAATCATCATCAAAACGAACAAATTTAATGAAAGGATATTTTTTAACTGTTTCTTTTATTTCTGCTATCACAGTTCGGGGAGAACGAGTTCGATGATAATATTGAGAGTTTGAATAGAGCTTTCTTAAAGTAGATTCACAACAAAAAGTACACTGGTAGGGACAACCCCGAGAAAACATAAAAGTGCCAATTCCCCTTTTCTCTAAATTAAGAAGGGGGTAATCATAAATTTCTCTATCTGGAAAAGGAAGTTCATCAAGATTAGTAATAAGAGCTCTTAATTCGTTTCTAAAAATTCTTTCTCCTTTTTTCAACCAAATATTTTTAACATTTTCAATTGGTTGACCACTTTCCATTTTTTGGCAGAGCTCAACCATAGCCAAATCTCCTTCACCCCGGCAAATCATATCAATACTTTCATCTTTTATTACTTCTTCTGGACAAACAGTAGGATGAACTCCCCCACAGATGATTGGAGCGCTGGTTACTTTTTTTGCTGCTTTAGCATATTTTTTAACAAAAGGAAAAACGTGGGCAGTAGAAGAAAAACCAATTAAATCAGGATTTAAAGCTTTTACTTTTTCTTGGAATTCCTCTTCTGAAATTTTTTTAAGCAATTGAATAAGGCTGGTTCGGTGACCAGCTTTTTTTAAAACAGCCGATAAAGAAGCAATGCCGTGATGAAAATAACCAGTATAAGTTGGGTCATCGGTAGCTAAATCTGGATAAACAAAAGTGATGCGCATATTAAGTAAATTACTTTGTAAAATACCATTCAAGAATTTCTTTTGCTACAGGTAAAGCAGCGGCTTGGATACCAGAAACATCTTCAACTAAAACTGTTAAAACAATCTGAGGATTTTCATAGGGAGCAAAAACCGTAACCCAGTTATTGTAAATATTACTAACTTGAGTTTGAGCTGTCCCGGTTTTAGCCGCTGCGCTAACTGGTAAAGAATTCAATAAATAGGATGAACCAGAAGGCGAAGTTACTGCTTGTCTCATCCCTTCTTTAATGATTTGAAGATTCTCTGAGTTAATAAAATTTGTCTTTTTTATTTCCGAGCAAAGCGAGGAATCAAGGTTCTGCCGAAGGCAGGTTCTTATTTCCGGGGGAATTTCTTTAATTAAATTTTTTTGTTCATCAATTATTTTATTAATTATTTTTGGTTGATAAAGAGTGCCATTATTGGCAATAGCGGCGTAAGCGGAAACCAGTTGAAGAGGGCTAATGAGAAGATAACCTTGACCAATAGAAAGGTTATAAGTATCGCCTAAATACCAAATTCTTTCTGCTTTAGACCGATTTTTAAAATAATTTTCTTTCCAAACCGCATCAGGAATTCTTCCTTCAATTTCTCCCGGCAAATCAATATTAGTTTTTTCGCCAAAACCAAAAAGATTAAGATATTCTTTAATTTTTTCTATTCCTAAACCTTTAAATTTTCTTGGCAATGCCGGCTCGGAAAATTCTGAAGCAGTATAACCACCGCCAATCATATAAAAGAAAGGATTAATTGATTCGGCAATAGCTCTTTTAATGTCGGTAAAGCCGTGAAAAGTCCAGTCAGAAAAACATTCTTTTTCCCCGGAGTAAATATTTTTCAAACATAATTCCAATGGACAATAAAGAGTAGTTTTTTCAATAATAATTTTCTCTTCCAAAGCGGCGTAACCAATAAAAGGTTTAATGCTTGAACCAATTTGATAAGCGCCGGCAATTACTCTGTTAAGCTGAGGACTCAAAAGATTAGAGTTCAATTTATTCAACTCATCCTCGCTTATTCCTTTGGCAAATAAATTATTATCATAGGAGGGCAATGAAACAGAAGCCAAAATTTCCCCAGTTTGAGGATTCATTGCGACAATTGCCCCACTTCTGCTTCCTAAACGTTCCAAAATCCTTTCTAAACTCTCTTCTGCTTTCTTTTGAAGGTCAGTATCAATTGAAAGAACAATGCTTTTGCCTGACTGGGGGTATTCAACAATATTTCTTTTAATTTCTTTGCCATAAACATCTTTTTCGATTTCAATTTCTCCTTTATTTTCTTTTAAAACATCATCGTAAATTTTTTCAACACCTTCTTTCCCCAAATATCCTAATAAATGAGCTAAACTTTGGATTTTTTCATATTCGCGAGTATTTCTTTGTTGAATTGAAAATCCCGGGAATTGCTCTTTATTTGATTCAAAAAAAATTACAAATTCGGAAGAAACATTTTTAATAACTTCTTCCTTATCGTTAATAAAATCCCTACCTAAGAGCGAAGAGATTTGCTTTACGATTTCGTCGCGTTTGCTCTTTTCTTTTGGAAGTTTATCAGGTTCAAATACCAAATCAAAACTCATCTCGTTTTTGACTAATTGTTTAAAATTTCGGTCATAAATTACACCGCGATTAGTACTTAATTTTAAAATAACAAATTTATTTTTCTCGGCTAATTTTAAATATTCTTTTCCTTCTATAATTTGGTATTTAAAACTAAAAAACCAAAGTATGACAATAAGAATAAAAGAGAAAAAAAGAAAGAAAGAAAAAATTTTCCTAGCTAAGGGAATTTCTAATTTTTTATCAGAAATTTCCAACGCCTCTTCTCTTTTTTTTAAAAGGTTATCTAAAAAAACTTCTTCCATTTCAATTTCGGAATTTTCTCTTTTATTTTTTTTATTCATAAAATTTTTCATATAGGCGACTTCTTAGATTTGTAAATATTCGTAATTCGTAGGGCAAAGAGGATTATAAAAAATAAAAACAAACTATAGAGAAGTTCTATAAAAAATGAGAATAAATTAACATTGAAGCTATATTTTAACGAAATAAAATTCAAGAAAATTTTTGAAAAATACAAACAAAAACAAAAAAGAATTGGAAACCAAAGAAAATTTGATTTTTCAAAAAATTGATAAAACTTATCAATTAAAATCGCTATAATAAGAAAATTTAAAGCCCAACTGCCCAAAAGTAAACCAGAATGAATATCTAAAAGCAAACCGCCAATAAAAGATAAAATCATTCTTAAATTTTTCTCTCGGTCGGTTTTAACCAAAAAATTCAATAAAAAAACTAAAATTAAAACAAGATTAGGAATAACTCCGAAAATACTAAATTTTACTAAAAAACTTTGTTGAAAAATTATTAAAAAATAAAATATAGGAATTAAAATTAAAAATTCATTCATCAAAAGTTTAAAATAACAAATAGCGTTTGGCCTAAATTTAATTTAAAAAATGGTTCAAGTTCAATAATTTGATGGGGTTCAATATCGCTTTTTTCAACTTTTTTAATTTCTCCAACCAAAAATCCTTGAGGAAATTTTTGAGCTATATTGCTGCTGATAACTGTCTCTCCCTCTTTAATCTCTTTTTCTTTAGGAATAAATTTTATTTTAATTTTAAAATTCCCTTCTCCTTGAGCTAATCCATAGATTTTTTCTCTACTGTCGGCAGCAGTTATAATTTCAACATCAAAGATATTATTCTCGGCTGAAATTAATTTCACCCTTGAAAAGTTTTTATAGACCTGGTCGATTTTACCCACTAATACTTTTTCGGCAGAAATAACCGGCAGACCTTCTATCATCCCATCTTCTTTTCCTTTTGAAATTAAAATAAAATCCCCTTCTGTTTCTTTACTAATTGATTTAACTAAAATTAATTGGAATTCTTTTTCCAACCCTAAATTTAAAGCTTTTCTTAATTCTTCATTTTCTTTTTTTAATAACTCGAATTCTACTATTTTAGCTAAGAGGTTTTGGTTTTGTTCCAAAAGTTTTTGGTTTTCTGTTTTTAAATTTTTAAACTCCGAAAATGTTTGAAAAAAGCTTGAAATTTTATCTCCGGTTAAAGAAAAATTTTTAAAAAAGGGTAAAGAGATGGTATAAAAAGCATTTTTAATTTCTCTTAATAAAAATTTATTAAAACTAATTAAAATTAAAATAATTAAAATAATAATTAAAAGAAATTTCCCTCTTTTTAACTTCATAATAGCGAACGTTTATAACGTTTATTATAACTCAAAAAACGAGCGTTAGCGAACGTTCTAAAGAATCTTTAAAGACAATTTAAATAACTGGGGTGGCGGCTACCTACTTTCGCAGATAAACTACTATCATCGGCCTTGACGTATTTCACTTCCGAGTTCGGAATGGGATCGGGTGGGACAACGTCAGTATAGCCGCCACCTCAACTATCTAAATAATTATAATCATTAATTACTAGCCAATATATTACCTAAAATCTTGATTTATGATTTATTAGTACTCCTCGGCTCAATGGGTTACCCCACTTACACCTGGAGCCTATCAACCCCGTCATCTTTCGGGGAATCTATGAGTTCTAATCTTGGGGGGGGCTTCACACTTAATATGCTTTCAGTGTTTATCCCGTATTAACATAGCTACCCAGCGATGCCGCTGGCGCGACAACTGGTACACCAGAGGTTAACTCGTTTTGGTCCTCTCGTACTAAAAACGACTCCCCTTCAAAACTCGACGCCTGCGGTAGAAAGGGACCAACCTGTCTCACGCATATTTTCACTTATTACTAAGTGTACGGACTATATCACTCCCGTGAGATAATTTCGTATCTCATGGGGCCGACGTATTACGGAAGGTTTAACTTCCGTCCTCCCGATTAAAAATCGGGAAAGTCTCTACGGCTTCCTTAAAAAATAAGGTTGCCTCGGTATTATCCTTCAAATTACAGGTTAAAATTTAATGGATTTCACCGATATTAGTCGGTTTTTCATTCCGATATTACTATCAGAAGCCGCCAAACTTGCCTAACAGTGAACAAGTTTTGGTTGACGGTTTGAACCCAGCTCACGTACCACTTTAATTGGCGAACAGCCAAACCCTTGGGAGCTTCTCCACCCCCAGGATGTGATGAGCCGACATCGCCATGTCGGTATTTTTCTCCAATTACTTGGAGGATCGGACTATATCTTCATCTCGCATTTTGCGAGAGCTGACGTATTAGCCCCTCAATAAATTTGAAGAACTCTGACTATTAAAGTCAAGTCTCTACGGGGTTATAACCCAATTTTATAATACATCGAGGGAATTAAATTTTCTCTTAATAACTCCTTTAATTTATTAATTGAAGAAGTAAAAAATCTTATGCGGTAATAATTTTTATCTTTATTTAAGTTTGCCTTTAAACCAATCTTTTCTAAATAATTCAAC
>Ga0210050_1004811_pt1 | contig 11036 bp, 12 predicted proteins | sample CryGey132114_all_FD_185463 | JGI IMG/M metagenome (GOLD analysis project Ga0210050, IMG submission 185463) | Groundwater microbial communities from aquifer - Crystal Geyser CG22_combo_CG10-13_8/21/14_all (SPAdes) (version 2) | ecosystem: Environmental > Aquatic > Deep subsurface > Groundwater ...
CATGTTCTTGATGGAACTTTCCAAAAATATCTCGCTTCTAGTTTTTGTTTTTAGATTCTTTTTCATTTTTGTCTGATTAATTGATAGATTACTCTATGTTATCAGACACACTTTATTTTACAGTCCCAGAATTTTTTGGAATCTAACAAAATTTTAATTTCTCAATGTTTAAGTTTAGAAATTGAATTTTAAAAATTATTTTAAAATTTAAAATTATAAATTTAAAATTCTTAGGCGTAGTACTGTGTCTTTGCTGTTAGTTGTAGTCCTATTAGATTAGGATTCATTAGTAGATTGAGTCATACTATATATCACTTGTTGCTTTAAGCGCTCCTCTCGTATACTTGTTTGAAGGACTCCAAAGCATCCAGGAATCGATTCCTGCGTCGTATGTCGCTTGTATTTGAGCTCTGACCTCAGCTACATCATACGTACCGCCATAATCAAAATCTTGAAGCCACGGACGTATTTTTGATATAGGGAAAGTAGGTTTACTGTATACCATAGGCGTAGTCGTTGAAATCGGAATAGCTCCTTCAAAAGCAACGAGTGTTGTGGTCGCTATCGTCTTTTGGACGGCACGGTCGAGTGCGAATTTTATAATCTCATAAGGGTATTTGTTTGGGTCACTCCATCCATTAAATCCTGGTGGATAGTGTGAAGGATAGATCATCGGAGAGAGGTAATCGAAATAAGGTAATACCCTTTCCCAAACTTGTCCGATGTTGAGATCGAAGTTTTCGGCATTTGTCGTCATTCCAAAAAGGTCGGCAGAAATGACCGGTCTGTAACCACTCTCTTCTCCATATCGGTCGATTTCCTTTTTAAGATAAGAGAAGAAAGATTCCAAGACTTCTTGTTTAGGACGATCACCACTTTTTGGAAAAGAGATATCTTTCATCGGTCCATCTGAAGGAAAGCGAATGTAGTCGAAATTGAGTTCATCAAAACCGATGTCGGTAGCCGATTCGGATATGGAAATTATGTAATCCCAGACTTCTTTTGAACCTGGATCGGTGAAATGAAGTTTTTTGTAATCAGACCAGACCGTACCATCGCTCTTTTTTAAAACTGCCACCTCTGGGTTTAGAACAGCAAAATGAGAATCTTGAAAGACCGTGATGCGAGCTATAGTATATATTCCCTTTTGATTAAGTTCTGAAAGAAATTGCGGTAAATCAGAAATAAAACAATCACTTGGTACTGCGTGGGCCAACTCTTCTTTGCCTGGATCGAAGGCGAGCTTACCGGTGTAATCTTTGATATCGATTATCACGGCATTTATCTCGGTCTCCTCGATAAGTTCTACGAGATTTTTCCGAATCGAAGGAGTTGAAGCTACACAACTTGTCATATATACAGCCCGAAGAGACTCTGGAGGATCGATATGAGGAAACCTTGGTTTATTTGGAGTCTTTTCTTTGTCTTTTAATTTATTGGAGTTATCGATAATAGTGGCGTCATTTGAATTATCAAACGAATAGGTTACTGAGAAAATATTATTCAGTAATACATAGAGCAAAATCGTCAGTAAGACTATAATCACAATAAATACTCCCCTTTTTATAGTGGGAGTATTTGTAACTGAAGACTTTTTATTTTTAAATTCAGGATTCAAGCGCGACATTGTCTTCTTTTGAAGAATTTGCGGATAACGATGCTACGGCAGATGCAAAACCGGATGACTGATCGGCCTTTTCTCTATTTTCAACAAAAACAGGACTGCTTGTCTTGGTTTTTTTAGATTTACCTTGTAGGTTTTGACTTGAAATCTCTGTCTTACGCACGCTTCGAGAGATCATTATTACAAGCAATCCTATAATTACAATAAAAAACGAGTCCCAAGAAAATGGGAAGCCGAGCCACGGCAACATTACGAGCAAAACTCCGAGAAAAAATAATGACTTAGCATTTTTCATAAAAACAGTATACCATTAAATAGGAAAAGTAAAAAAGTAAAAGGATTTTGGATTGTCTAAACCTGAAACGGAAAGGATTCTTATGAATTTGGAGGATGCGATTGGTAAAATCAATGGTAACTTCACGGAATACACCATACGGCTCAAAAAGAATGGGAATGAGATCGAGGGTCAAATAAAAAGCATTGTTGCTAAGAACAATGAAGTCACTGTAAGTCTTAAGACATATAAAGAGCGGAGAAACGGGAGTAAGTTTCTAATGCTACCTACGATCATCTATTTTATAGGCGACGCTTGGTGCAGGGTCTTTTGTGAGAAGAAGATCTACGCAAAAGTGAGAGGAGGTAGCATTAAAACCGAAGAAGAAAATCAAAGGTTTAAAGTGACTTTTTTGACAACCGAAAAAGAGGAAGTGTCCATCTTCCGAGAAGATGACAGCTAAACCTGATTCTTAACACCCCTTTGCATCGTTTGATCGATTGCAAAGGGGTGTTTTTGTTTTAAGTAAACCCAGAACCTTGATCACAAGGACGTTAAACGTATGGGTAAAAGAAGATAAGAATCAAGCCCAGCGTGCAAGCACGGGGAGTTCAAAGACAAGCCCCAGTCGCTTTGCGAACTAACACCTATTTTTTAATAGGTGTAGATGCAAGGTGTTGGGTAAATTGTGTCTATTTTACGGTAAATTTTTAACTAAGAATTAGTGTAATGCTTTGTAAAACAAGGGCAAATTGGGATTTAAAAAAATAAAACTACGGCAACCTGGTTGGGTATGTTTTAGTTTTGAACTTGCGACAGTTTGAGGGTAGGGTTAAAATTTAGGATATGAATAAAGATTTAAGCAAAGAACGTTGTGAGCCGTGCGAAGAAGGAACGGGGCATTTGATGGTAAATGAGATAAAAGAATTGTGGCGACAAGTCCCCGACTGGACATGGGAGGACCATCATCATTTAACACGAGAATTTAAGTTTAACGATTTTAAACAGGCTCTTGCTTTTGTAAATGAGGTTGGAGAATTGGCAGAATCGGAAGGACACCATCCTGACATATATTTTGGATGGGGTTATGTGAAAATTACTCTTTTTACCCATAAAGTAGATGGTTTGACTGAGAACGATTTTATAATGGCGGCGAAAATAGACCGGCTTTAGACTGTCAATCTTCGATTCAAGATTTAGGATTCAAGAATATAGAAGACCTCGATTCGCAAAGCGAATCGAGGTCTTTGTATTAAGTGTCAAAATACGAATGATCCCTCTTCGCGAAGCGCTTCCTCCATCGCTAAAGCTCCGGCGGACAAGTCGGAGGGACACGGTGCGAATCTACAGATGATACCTGCCCGCTCTCGCACAGCGTGGGGCAGGCGGGCGAATAGCTACGAATAAGAAATGATTATACATGCAATAAATTCACCTAATTACTAATTAGTCTAATTCACCTAATAAAATACTAAAATCAAAATATCAAATTACCAACTTGCCTGACTATCCGAGTTTGAAAATTGGAAATTTTATTAGAAATTAGGTGAATTGGGTTAATTAGAAATTATCACCACTATCTCCCCTCTCACTTTCTCTTTATTATCATCAAAAAATTGTAAAAGTTCTTCGGCAGTGCCGGAGACGACTTCTTCATGGATCTTGGTGAGCTCGCGAGCGATGGTTACATTCTTTTTGGGTGCGAACTTTTTTAACGATTCAAGGGCTTTTATAATACGATGTGGAGATTCGTAAAAAACATAAGGTCTCTTAGCTTCAGCTATTTCTTTAAACAGAGTCTCCCTTCCCTTTTTATGAGGCAAGAAACCGAGGAATGTGAAATCGTGAATGGAAATACCTGAAATCGACAAAGCAGAAACAAGGGCGCTCGGTCCCGGTATCGCTTGTATAATAGTATGAGGAGAATTTTTTCTTATATGACCTACGAGTATCGACCCTGGATCGGAAATCCCCGGGGTACCAGCATCGGTCACAAGAGTGATGTGTTTGCCTTCACTTAACCAGTCGGTGATTTTCTGAATAGAAGCACCGCTCTTTTGTTCGTTGTAAGCGGAGAGTTGTTTGTCTTGGATGTCTAAGTGAGAAAGCAGACGCTTGGTCATCCGCGTATCTTCACAGAGGATAATGTCGGCTTGACGCAATATCTCTACTGCTCTGTAAGTGATGTCGGACAAATTGCCAATTGGGGTGGCTACGACCGATAAAATACCATGATCGTCTGTGTTGTCGTTTATGTTTTTCATAATAATTATTGAAATTATCCGAACTCGATGTTTATGAATTCTTAAATTGTATTACCTCTATTCTAATGTTCTCAAGAACATTAGAATAGACTCCGCACGCTTTGTGAGTTTGTGTCTTACGGATGAACCATCTGCCCTCTTCAAAACCAAGCCCGCATACGCAAGCCGACTGATATGTTCGGAAGCTGTCTTGTAATTTATATTCAAAATATCGCTTATGTCTTCGACCGACAATTCTGGCTTACTTTTCAAAAGAGTTAACATCTGGATTCTACGATGATTTGAAAAGCTCCTGACTATTCTCTCGAGTGCATGGTAATTTGTCTTATTGTCACTCCGTATTAGGGAAGCATGAGTTTTATTTTTGGAATTTTTCATTGCTTTTAATTATACGCTATTCTCTGAATATGTTCCAGTGTTCTTGAGAAGATTGGAACATATAACACGAGAGTGATAAATCCCTCCCCCTTCGGGTACTTCTTACAGAAGCTGTCCACTCATTGGGTCTTTTGAATGCAAAAGCCCTCAATGAGTCTTGCAGAAGCACCACAAGAGTACTTCCCTTTTCTAAAGACGAGTACGTCTAAGAAAATTAGGTCGCACCCTCACCCTTTGGGAAAGGGGGAATAGCCCCGTTTGGCCTATGGCAAACGGGGCTAAAAAAATTTGAAAGAATCTGATTTGGGATCTAACACGAATGGCAGTGGTCTGACTACTTCCACTTTAAACATTGAGAACGTCCCGTGTCTTATGATTCCTATTGCATATAACATACTTAATGTTCTATACTCATTGCCATGGACGAATCCTCACGACTTTTCGCTTATATTACAAAAAAGCCATTGGTCTATGTCTGCCGTGATATTGAAAGGGCTTTTATCTTGCCTCCTGATACTGAAGGTTACTTTATTGTAACTAACGACACGCCAGACGGTCGAGCCATAAAGGAAAAAGCGGTCGAAAATGTACTTTTAATAAAAAGGTCCGAAAATGAGAATCTAATCTCGACTGATAAGCTAATCGAACATCCCCAAACAAAAAAGTTTCTTAAAAAGATTGGTGCAAACTCGATCACGGTTTTCAAAAATGATAGTCAGATTGAAAAATCTGCTCGAAATGTTGGTGTGAAAATTTTAAATCCGAGTGCTGATATGGCACAAAAAATCGAAGATAAGATAAGTCAGGTGAAATGGCTGGGAGAGTCGGCCCGTTTTTTGCCAAAGCACGAAATTCGCACGTTAAAAGATATAAAATGGGATGGCAAACCTTTTATAATCCAGTTCAATCATTCTTATGCCGGTGAAGGCACTCACCTTATTGAAAACGAAAGAATATTGAATCAATTTAGCGAAAAGTTCCCCAACCGAGAAATTCGGAAAGCAAAAATAATACACGGACCGGTATTTACGAGCAATCACGCCGTTACAAGCAACGGAGTCGTTCACGGTAATATTAGCTATCAAATCACCGGTCTCTCCCCTTTTACCGATAACCCTTTTGCTACGGTCGGCAATGATTTTGGTTTACCAAAAATGATTTTGTCTAAAGAACAGATAAGCAAGTACAGGGAGATAGCCAAAGAAATCGGCGACAAACTTTCAAAAGAGGGCTACAAAGGTCTGTTTGGAATCGACATAATAATGGAAGAAAAAAGTTGCAAACTTTATTTGCTCGAAATAAATTCAAGACAGACGACCAATGCCACTTTTGAATCGGGTCTACAGGAGCACAACAACCCGGGTAAACTTACTATCGGCCAAGCACACCTTATGGCACTTCTTGATATTCCGGTTGCCGGACCAGTTGTGGAAATTAGAAATGGCGGTCAGTTGGTGCAGAGAATAACTAAGTCATGGCAAGAGAAGAATCCAAGGTTAAGAACCAGAAAATTGGAGGAAAAGGGATTTAGAGTATTTGTGACTCCTTACGGTTCGTCTGGAGGAAAGTCTGGACAAGAAGTCGTAAGAATACAAAATAGCGATAGTTTAGTTGTATCGCATGCTAAATTAAACTCTACGGGCAGAGAAATTGCCGAACTTTTGCCCATAAATGACGTGTCTGTGGAAAGGTTGCCAAAAGAAGCTACGGAAATAGTCGATGGTTATATGTCGCTTTTTGGCAAAAGGTGTCCGTGTCCGTATTTCAATAATACAAAGGGAGGAGTTAGAGCGAGTCTTAAAGTAAGTGGAGGGAAAGGTTTGCCTGAAGAAATTGAGGAAGAGGTAGGTATCTTGATGCTTCGAGCACATATAGATAAGGAGAAAATGGAGGCGGAAGATATTAGGAAGTTTATGATAGACCACAAAATTGGAGTGGATTGCTCGGGACTCTCATATAATATTTTAAACGCAGTGAGGAAAAGTAGAAGGGAAAAATCTTTGCGAAGAAGTCTGTCTTATCCATATGCAAAAACACCTTGGCGTAAGATTATCGCTCGATTTCGTTCTATCGAAAATACAAATGTAAAGACTTTGGCTCACGATGCAAACAGCGTACAAATCAAGATGCAAGAAGTCCGTCCCGGAGATATGATAACGATGATTTATGAAGATAAGGCGGTACGGGAATATGATCACTTACTTGTAGTAACCGAAGTCGAGAGACACGACAATGAACCGATACGAATACGGTATGTAAACTCGGTTGCTTGGCCGAGTGACGGTATATACGGACACGGAGTAAGTGAAGGAGTAATACATATAGAAAAACCTGGTGAGGATATCACTAAACAGAGATGGGTTGAGAAAGGAAAAGAAGGAGAGGAAAATTATACCCTAAGAAAAGCAAAGGAAGCTAAGGTGGAGGTGAGGAGGGTGAATAGGTGTTAGCAAAAACATGTAACGTGTAGCGTATAACATGTAGCACGAAAAGAAGGAGAGAATTCACCTAATTCATCTAATTTCTAATTGACCTAATAAAATTTCAAATCGGAAAGAGGAGGGGAATAGGTGTTAGGATGAGTCATGTAACGTGTAGCGTATAACATGTAACATAAAGGCATGGAGCGTGTAGCTTGTAACGTTTAACACAAAGCATAGAACATAAAGACGGGAGAAAGGGAGAGAGGAGAGGTTGAAGGCAGTCTGACTACCTCCGCGACGGAGGTAGTCAGACTGCCGGGGAAAATCCCTCCCCTCATAAGAATGAGGTACTCCCTTTATCAAAGGGAGAATAGCCCCGTCCGCCGTGGCGGACGGGGCTATTCTACTCTTATTTTTCTTCCCTAGCAGCTAACACCTAAAAGCTAACAGCTATTCTCCTTTGTTTCCATTTTATGGCTTTTTTGCTATCCTCTTAGGATGGAACAAGTAATTCTCGACATCGGCATTCTCTCATCTGTTATAAGCTTTGCTTTGATAGCGTGCATTTTTTCGCTTGGGCTTGCACCGATTATTATAGATTTTCTATACAAGTTCAATATAACGGTCGGGCGTCGAGGTGGCTATGACCCAACCCTTCTTTTTGAAGGAAGGAAGGATAAAATAAACACCCCTACTATGGGCGGGGTACTTGTAATATTTACGGTTGCCCTTATCACAATACTTTTTAATTGGGAGAGAAGTTTTACTTGGGTACCAATCGGGGTGATGCTTTTGTCGGCTTTTTTGGGAGCACTTGATGATCTTTTAAACATATTTGGGCAAAAAAGACGAAGCCGGTCGATAAAGCAAACGCTTGTACTTATAAAAGTCCATAGAGATGTTGGGGTAAGGATATGGCTTATCATTACCCTACCCTGGACAGCATTTAAGAGGACCTCCCTTTGGCTCGGCTCTCATCCAGGTAAAGGGGTACACGTTCACGAAAAACTGGCCCTACAATTTATCGCCGGTGCCATAACCGCCTGGTGGATATTTTTTAAACTTGGTGAGAGTTGGAAAGAAATCGTTCTTCCCTTTTCTGGCGGTGAGACACTGGCGATAGGATGGCTACTTGTACCTCTTATAATCTTGATTGTAATGTTTACGGCAAATGCTGTTAATATAGCCGACGGTATGGACGGTCTTGCTGGCGGGATGATGATACCGACTTTTACCGGACTTATGTTTTTATCTTGGGTCGGAGGATATACCGAAATTGCAATATTAAACGCCACGGTACTCGGTGCACTTATAACCTATACGTATTTCAATATAAAGCCAGCGAGATTTCAGATGGGTGATGTCGGATCACTCGGTCTTGGTGCTCTCATAGCCATAAACGCACTTGTGATAAATCAGATGGTGGCACTTGCACTCTTGGGTTTTATGTTTTATGTCGAAGCGATTTCGGTACTAGTGCAAATTGCGGGACGAACCTTTTTGGGACGCCGGATATTTAGAATGGCACCCCTACACCATCACTTTGAGCTAAAGGGCTGGAGTGAGGAAAAGACGATAATGAGATTTTGGGTTATACATTTGTTTTTTGTGATTTTGGGGGTATGGGTGGGGCTCCATTGAAGCAAAGCTTTAGTGAAGAATTTCTAATTCACCTAATTAACCTAATTTCTAATAAAATTTCCAATGTTTTAATTTTCAATTTTCAAACTCGGATAGTCAGGCAAGTTGGTAATTTGATATTTTGATTTTAGTATTTTATTAGGTGAATTAGACGAATTAGTAATTAGGTGAATTTATTGCATGTATAATTATTTCAATCAAAAGACTACAGAAGATTTTTCGCCGGAGAATGTGGAAGCCATGTACGATCAGGGTTTTGTTTTTACGAGGATTGGTAGAGGGGTGATGCAACAGATAAGAAGTGTACGGATTGATTTGGAGAAGTTTGATCTGACGAGTGAAAATAGGAGGATACTTAGGAAAGTTGATAAGTTTAAAGTTGGTAAGTTTGAAGTCCCGTACGGAGGGTATGACTGGACTATAGGAAAACTGGCAAAAGATTTTTATGATTCGAGAGGTGCCGATTTTAGCGCAAATAAAATAAAAGAAATTTTGACATCGGATAAGAGTAATTTCAACACTCTATTTACCTACACTGAGGATGACGCCGAGATACCGCTCGGATACGCGATATGTTTTGAGACAGAAAATATACTACATTATGCTTATCCTTTTTTTGACCATATTCACTATCCCAAAGATACCAGCATGGCGATGATGCTTGAGGCAATTGAGTATGCAAAAAAGACAAATAAGAAATATATCTATCTCGGCTCTCTGTCTCAATATAAAACACAATTTAAGGGGTTTGAGTGGTTTGATGTGGGAGACACGGATAAACACGTAAGGGAGACACGTATTAAAACAGATGGTGAGGGTATAGATAAAAACGAAGAAGGACAGATAAACAAGGATGATGGGTGCTGGAGTAACGATATTGAAAAAGCTAAAACAGTTTTAACTCTCTTAAAATTAAAGGGTAATTTATAAAAAATGGAACCTACAAACACATCCGCTTATTATTACTTTTTCTGAATCAAAAAAAGCGACGAGGTATCTCTTTTATCGTCAACTATCGGATAGTATTCCTGTTCTTGCCATTCCCTTTATCATTCTACTTATACTAAGTTCGCTTATAATATCCGTGTATATCGTAGCAATTATGGATTCTGATTGGTGGCAGATTATCTTTATGACCCCAGTGCCATATTTTTTTATACTTTTAGCATTGATTTTCATCAATCACTATGTCAATGCTCACAAGTATTCCAAGAACAGATACATTTTTGATGACAAAAAAATAACAATATTTTCCGGACCAGACTCACAGGAGATTCCATACAACAATATTATTTTTGTTAAACCTTTGAGCGATAAATATCTCGAAAATAAATTTGATGTTTCATCTTTAAAAATTGGATATGAGCAATACGCAAATTTGTTTAATGGTTCTATGTGTGATGGAGTTGAACGCATTTCAAAAGGTGGAATAACAGAAATCATCAAATTCGTATCATACTTGACCAACGCTTCAAAATCAGGGAACACTTCAAGGACATTGTTTATCCCTTTTCAATCTAAGTACCAATCTCCAATCTCACCACTATTAGACGCGATGGACGCCTATATGATAATTGAGTCGTACATAAAAAATGAGTCTGAACGGTTTAGGAAGCAAACAATGTAAACAAAGAAAGATGTGAAGAGTTGTACAAAATAATCACACTATTCAATTAAAAATTGGACCTTTTTTAATACTTCGGAGGTGGTGTGAGGATCTGCTTTGCCGATCTTTTTAGCGGAGCGGAATTTCCAATCTACAGACCGTACCTGATCGGCGATGACCACACTGACAATCTTTTTAATAGTAACAGAGACCTCAAAAGGATATCCTTTCTTTTTTGATGTTATGGGACAAACCAATACAAGCCCCGATTTTGCATTGTAGAGCTTCGGAGACACCACAAAGGCCGTACGTCTGCCGTCTTGCTCGTGGCCTTTTGTGGGAGCAAAATCAAGAAAGATGATATCGCCTCTGTCCGGAGCATTTGTCTTCTTCATATTACCAGAGTTCTTTTCCCTTATGATCGCCCCATCGGAATTCCTTATGGAGATTGTCTTTGCTTATCATACTTACCATGCCTTTTAGAGTCTCTTCGTTTGCCAAGGATTTCATAACGATTTCTTGGCCTTTGGAAGAAAGGGACACTTCCGAACCTTCTTGCAGATTCCGAGAATCTGCAAGACCTCGCGGAAGACGCACCGCTAAGCTGTTGCCCCATTTTTGGATCCTTGTGGTTGTTTTCATAATATAATTTTAGTGTGTATACATAAGTATATACATTATGGAAGTGAAGTCAATCCCCGTTCCAGCTAATAATAAATGATACCCAACTTCTACTGGATATCTAGTAATTAAGGTACCGTATTTCCATATGAAAATGGAAACAAAAAAGGAAGTTTTTGAAAGGTACCAAGAAGAATATTGGGCA
>Ga0210050_1004812_pt1 | contig 11035 bp, 15 predicted proteins | sample CryGey132114_all_FD_185463 | JGI IMG/M metagenome (GOLD analysis project Ga0210050, IMG submission 185463) | Groundwater microbial communities from aquifer - Crystal Geyser CG22_combo_CG10-13_8/21/14_all (SPAdes) (version 2) | ecosystem: Environmental > Aquatic > Deep subsurface > Groundwater ...
ATACAATTTGACATCTTTTAGACTAACTATATAATTTAGGATAGATATTAAATAAAATTGTTCTTTAAATCTTTAAATCTTTAAATAAAAAAGAAAGGAAAAAAAAGAGAATGGAAGAAATAATTTTGGTGGTTTCTCACGAAAATCATAGAATTTCAAAAATAGCAAATTTTTTAAAGAAAAAATTTATTATTAAAAAAGTTTGGCCAAGAAATATTGTTATTTATGCGTCTTCAAATAAGAAGACAATAAAAACATCTCTTATTATGAGGGATGTAATAAAAAACAGAATAATATATTATCCTGTGTGCATATTACAAAAGTCTCGAGAACTGTTTGAATCTACTAATAGTACTAATAAAGTGGCGATAATTGTCGCTAACCCTAAACAAATTAGCGGTATTATACAGACACTAAAAAATACTAATAAAACCAATCTTGATTTTATTAGTATAAAATAATCTCAATACAAAAACGGTTTACCTCTCGGTAAACCGTTTAATTTTTTAAAAAATAAAAAGGCGCCGTAACTGAGCGCCTTTGGCTTGCTTATTTAAGCGCAAGCCACTTTTCCTACTTTTTTGTTTTTTGCTGTAGAAATTATAATTTCTGCAGCAATTTCATTGTACATTTATGACTATTTTTAAGTATGCAATTTTCAGAAAAGCACAACATATTAAGTCCTGTTGTGCCGTTGTGATTCAATAAATAATTTAATCCCAATTTTAGATCTAACACCGGGATTTTTTCTCCTACTACCTCAATTCTGAAAGCCGCATTATTACCAATCCTTACAAAAATGTTCCTTCCATTTTTGTAAAGACCCCAATCATATTTCTTTTTTCTTTCAAGGGCAATATTTGTTGCCCTTTTTCCTTGAGCAGACATCCCCATCCTGCTTACATACTTAATTGCCTCGCAGTCGTTGCTTATTTTTATAGTTTTTTGCATTTTTCCTCCTAAATTTAAATTTAGCTAAAAATAAAAAACAAAAACACGAAAAAACCGCAAAATCCTCCTTTCTTTTGTTTTTCTTAATGTTTTTAAAAGTGGGTGATTTTAAATGTAAAAAACAATAATCGCATATCGTTTAACCGACATACGACTTCCATATAATAGAATATATCAAATCAAAATTTTTGCAAGCAATTATGTTTATAACTCACTTAATACAACTTAAAGATTTAGTTTCTAAGTAGATTACTAAGTACTGACTTTACCACTAAATAATATAATTATAAGTTATAAAGAAAGATTGCCGTCCGCTTTTATTTCGTTAATATTTTGCTTTTTATATTTTTCAAGATTTTGCGCAAATCTGAAATATCCGGCAATTGCTATCATTATCGCATTATCAGTTGAGAGTTCTTTTGTCGGAATATGAAGCTGAATTTCAGGATATTCGTTTTTAATCATACTTTTAAATGAAGTTTTGATATGTTCATTTGCCGAGACCCCGCCTCCTATGACAAATGTTTTCGCGTCAGATAGCCTAAGCGCTTTTTTTGTTTTTGAAATGAGGACTTCGGTAACAGCGTCTTCAAATTCTAACGCTATTTTCTCGCTATCTTTATCAGTCATACTCGGTATTTTTTTGACCATATAAAGCACTGCTGTTTTGAGTCCGGAGAATGAAAAATCACAAGTTTTAGAATTGAGCATAGGTCTTGGCAATTTAAGAACTTGGTTCCCAAGTGAAGTATGTTTTCTGGCTTTTTTAGCAAGTTTGGATATTTCTGGACCACCCGGGTATGAAAGCCCTAACATTCGCGCGACTTTGTCAAACGCTTCTCCTACAGCGTCGTCAAGAGTTTCCCCAAGAATTTCATATTTTAGAAATTTTTTTGAAAGCACAAGTTGCGTGTGTCCGCCTGATATTAATAATGCCAATATAGGAAATTTTAAATTTTGAATTTTAAATTTTGAATTTTCTCCATATTTCTGTTCTAAAAGAGCGGAAAATATATGTCCTTCCATATGATTGACAGGCACAAGCGGTTTGTCCCATATGAGAGCAAGCGCTTTTGCAAAATTAATGCCAACCCAAAGAGCAGGTTCAAGCCCAGGACCGACCGTTACGGCGATAGCGTCAATTTCAGGAGTTCGCATTGTCGGAATAAATTTTAGAAATTGTTTTAGAAGTTCCGGTTCGCGTTCAAAAATAAAATTTAGAATTTGGATATTCAAAGTCGGAATCGCATATTTAGATAATTTAAAAAAATTTGATTTCTCAATAACTTTTTTCAAAATAGGAATTAAATTTTTTGAATGCTCGCGTTTAGCGACAGAAGGAAAAACACCACCATATTTTTTATGAATATCAATTTGTGAAAAAAGCGCGTTTCCTAAAATTTTGAATTCCACCACCGCGCCTTTTGGCGCGACGGTGGAAACATCGCTTGCTTCAACAACACTGATTGCCGTTTCATCACAACTCGTTTCTATTGAAAGTATTTTCATATAATTGGTGGGCGATAGAGGAGTTGAACCTCTGACCTCATCAACGTCAATGACGCGCTCTACCAACTGAGCTAATCGCCCTTCATCTAATAAACAATTATTATTGTATCAAAAACGATAGATTTTTCACAAGAATTATTCGCTTGCGTATAAGTCGCTTTGATTGATATTTAATTTTTATATAATGCTTAATTATGCGAATGATATTGAATAAATCATTTTTTAACAGACAGACGCTTAAAGTCGCGAGAGGATTGCTGGGAAAATTTATTGTTAAAAAAATTAAAAGAAAAGAAATCAGCGTGATGATAACAGAAGTTGAAGCGTATGACGGATTTGAAGATAGAGCGTCTCACGCTCATAAAGGAAAGACGGATAGGAATGAAATAATGTTCGGCGAAGCAGGATATTGGTATGTTTATCTTGTATATGGAATGTATAATATGTTAAATATCGTAACAAGCAAAAAAAATTATCCCGCGGCTGTTTTAATACGCGGAGTAGAATGTAAGGGAGAAAAAATTGATGGTCCTGGGAAACTTACGAAATTTTTAAAAATAGACAGGGATTTTAATAAAAAGACAGCAAATAAAAAAACCGGACTTTGGATAGAAGACAGAGGTGTGAAAATAAAAAACAGTGAAATTAAAAAAACTCCGAGAGTTGGAGTTGATTATGCCGGAAAGTGCGCTGAAAAATTATATAGATTTGTTTTAATAAAAAAATAAGACAGAAATCGCTATAGCGATTTCTGTCTTGTATATTATGCTTGCCAGTAGTTTTAATATCTAACTACCGGCTTATAAAAAGAAAAAAAACATCTGTCGATATTTTCGATATTTTTCTCTTTTTCTCTCTTTTTTCTTTTTTTTACTACTGCCGAAATATGAAAACGCAAATCGGCAATAGTTATAATTTAATTCAAGCTTTTCTGTCTCTCTTTCAACAAGATTTTTGAATTCTTTCTTGTTGTTACTACTGTGATATTTTTTTGCAATTTTTTCTACTAATTTCTCTGCCGTTTCGGGGCAGAGATAACAATTTCTACTTTTCTCTATTTCTTTTATTAATTTATTTATTTTTATATTCATCACTTCCCCCTTTTCAAAAAATAAAAAAATAAAAACAATCTATACAAAAGTATACTAAAAAATATAATCTTGTCAAATTTTTTTGATTTTTTCAAACAGCGAGTTTTTGTTTAATATTAGGAAGTTTGATGCTGTTTGAAGAGAGGTAAATGGAATCATACATCAAATTTGTATATAAAAACTTGACTTTATACGGATAATTTTGATATTATATAAAAATTCCGCAAAAAGGATGTTAAATGGAAAATAAACAAGAAAAATTAGAAGAAGTAAGCGGTGTGGTGGATGAGGCCTTGCCAAACGCATTATTTCGGGTAACCCTTGAAAATAATGAACAAATCATAACCTATCTTTCGGGAAAGATGCGAAAGTTTAGAATTAAAGTTCTTGTCGGGGACAAAGTAAGAGTTATTTTAGACAGTTATGGCGGAAAAGGAAGGATAATAAAACGGCTTTAAATAAAAGAAAATTATGAAAGTAAAATCGTCAGTAAAAAAAATATGCGCGAAATGCAAGACCGTAAGACGAAAAGGCAGAGTTTGCGTGATTTGCAGTAATCCGCGACATAAACAGAGGCAAGGTTAGCGTTATATTAAAAATAAAAAACAAAGGCAAGAAATCAAAATATATGTTATATTATTGTTTTAAGTTTTTAATGCAATTGAGTTATTAATTTATTTTCTTTAATTTAATTTTAAGATATGCGTATATCAGGAATAACAATACCAGATAATAAGCGAATAGAATATGGACTAACTGCCGTATATGGTATCGGTATTTCAAGCGCGAGAGTATTATTGGACGGCGCGAAAGTAAACAGAGGAAAGAAACCGTCAGAATTATCATCAGAAGAAGAAAATCTCATAAGAAAACTTGTTGAAGAAAGAAAAATTGAGGGCGATTTAAGAAGAGAGATTGCTTTCAACATAAAAAGATTAAAAGACATTAAGTCATATAGAGGGTCAAGGCATACGAAACGGCTACCCGCGAGAGGTCAGAGAACAAAGACGAACGCAAGGACTCTCAAAGGCGCGAAGAAGACCATGGGGTCGGGCAGAAAAAAAGTGGATAAAAAATAGCAGTATTATTTACGGATGTAAAATCAGAAATTAAATATTTTAGATTTATATAAAAAATGGGCAAAAAAAGAATAATAAAAAAAACAGGAGGAGAAGTTGATAGCGGTTTAAAATCCCGCTCTCTTTCGCGCGCGCCGAAAAAAAAAATAGATTCAGGGATTCTTAATATTCAAGCAACATATAATAATACAAAAGTTACGCTATCGGATAAAAAAGGCGGTTCAGTAATGTGGTCATCAAGCGGTTCTCTTGGTTTTAAAGGCGCTAAAAAAGGCACGCCTTTCGCGGCGGCAAAAGTAGGAGAGCTCCTTGGAGAAAAGGCTTCAATGATTGGTCTGAAAGAAGTGAGTGTTGTGATAAAAGGCGTTGGAGGAGGAAGAGAGTCGGCGCTCCGCGGTTTTATTTCCAAAGGAATTCAGGTTTCTTCAATAAAAGACGCAACACCGATTCCGCACAATGGTCCGCGGCCGAAGAAAGCGCGTAGAGTTTAATAAAATAAAAGCAATATATAAATAAGCCAAAATAGTTTTTTTATTAAGCTTAAATATGATAAACTAATTTAAATAATATGCGAATAGGTCCAAAATATAAAATTTCAAGAAGACTCGGAAGCCCGGTGTTTGATAAATGTCAGACACAAAAATTCGCGCTTTCCGAAGAAAAAAGAAAAAAGAGAGGAATTTCTTTAAAACGCCCGAAACAGATGTCTGATTTTGGTCGTCAGCTTATAGAAAAGCAAAAAATTAGATATACATACGGCATTGCTGAAAAACAATTATATAATTATGCAAAAGAAGCAATTGCGCGAAAAGATTTGAAGCCATCAGCGCGACTTATTGAAAATCTTGAATCACGGCTTGATAATGTCGTATATAGATTGGGTCTTGCGAAATCAAGGCAGATGGCGCGTCAGATTGTTTCGCATGGTCACATAACTATAAATGGAAAGAAAGTAACAATACCATCATACAAAGTATCAAAAGGTATGAAGATAAAAGTAAGAGAAGGCAGTAAAAATAGCGTTTTATTTGCGGATATTAAAGAAAAATTAAAAGATTATAAAACACCGTTATGGATTTCTTTTAACGAGAAAGTTCTTGAAGGAGAAATAAAAGACAAACCGGCGCAAGACACAACAGAGCTTTTGTTTGATATAAGTTCCGTGTTGGAATTTTATAGCAGATAATGAAAATATAAAACGCAAAGTAATAATAAAAACATCTTTATTAATTTTTATACGATTTATTTAATTTAAATAAAAATATGTCAGAATACAATGTATCACTTCCATCAAAGCCGAGAATAGTTTCAGAAGAAGAATTCAAAGGCACATACGAAATAGACGGTTTATATCCCGGTTATGGACACACTTTGGGTAATTCTTTAAGAAGGATTATTTTGTCGTCTTTGCCAGGCTCGGCTATAACATCTGTTAAGATTGAAGGCGTTCCTCATGAATTTTCTGTTTTAGAAGGTGTTAAAGAAGATATTGTAACAATACTTCTTAATTTAAAAAAAATAAGAATACAGATGATGACCGATGAACCGCAGACGATTTCTCTTAATATAAAAGGTCCGAAGATAGTAATAGCCGGTGATATAAAAACGCCGTCTCAATTGGAAATTTTAAATCCCGACCAGCAAATAGCAGAGATAACTGATAAAAAAACAAATTTATCAATGGAAATTACCGTTGAAAGAGGTCTCGGATATGTATCAAAAGATGTGTTGCAAAAAGACAAAGTTGATATAGGGGTAATTTCATTGGATGCTATATTTACTCCGATAAGACGGGTGAATTATGAAGTTGAAAATATGCGAGTTGGAAACAGAACCGATTTTAATAGATTAAGAATTGTCATTGAAACAGACGGAACAATAACAGCTCATAAAGCGCTTGAAAAATCAATAGAGATAATGATAAATCAGCTAAAAGCGGTAGTGGGCTTCAAAGAAGAAGAAAAAGAACCTGAATATAAAGAAAAAGACAAAGATAAAGACAAAGAAATTTCTGAAAAAGCGAAAACAAAAGAAGAAGAAAAATTAGACACCGAATTTTTAAAAACAAGAATTGAATCGTTTAATCTTTCAGTGCGAAATATAAACGCTCTTACTAAAGCAAATATAAGAACAGTAGGCGGGCTTGTAAGGAAAAAAGAGGAAGATATTTTAGAAATAGAAGGACTTGGAAAGAAAGGATTGCAGGAAATAAAAAGAACGCTTGGAAATTACGGAATAACGCTCAAATAAAACTAAAAACGCAAAACAATAAAATTCATATCATTGATTTATATTCTTTATTTTAAGTTTTAAGTATGAGACATCATAATAAAAATAAAAAATTTGGACGAGTAACAAAACAGAGAAAAGCGCTCTTAAGGTCTATTTCGCGTTCTTTGATTTTACATGGCAAGATAAAGACGACGGAGACCAAAGCAAAAACTCTTCGTTCATTTGTTGAAAAACTTATTTCAAAAAGCAAGACCGACACTCTTGCGTCGCGTCGCATTATATCAAGCCGTCTTGGCGGAAATAGTGTTGCAACCGTGAAATTATTTGATACACTTGCTCCAAAATATAAAGAGAGAAATGGGGGATATACGAGAATTACAAAAATCAAAACAAGAACGGGGGACGCGGGCAAAGAGGTGATAATAGAATTTGTATAATGAAAAAAATAGAAATAAACGCAGAAGGAGAAAAATTGGGAAGAATTGCGACTAAAGCGGCGTCTTTACTTATGGGCAAAGATAGTGTGTTATACGCGAAAAACAAGATACCGACCGTTGAAGTTGTTATTAAAAATGCGTCAAAACTTAAAATAACAGACGCAAAAAAATCCGGTAAAATTTACACTCATTATACAGGATACCCCGGCGGCTTACAGAAAGAAAAAATGGGAAAACTTATATTGAGAAAAGGCAATAGCGAAGTCATAAAAAAGGCCGTATATGGAATGCTTCCAAGTAATAAATTAAGACCAAAAATGATGAAACAGCTCATTATAGAAGAATAATTTAAAATATCTTATGAAAGAAATAACATTAGAAAAAATAGAAAATAATAAAACGACAGCTCTTAAAAACGGGCAATATATTGAATCTGTCGGAAGAAGAAAATCCGCTATTGCCAGAGTGAGAATTTTTCTTGCTAATAAGTATTCGTTTGAGATAAACGACAGAGATATTAATGATTATTTTAAAATAAATGAATTGCGTAAAAATATAGAAAGAGTGTTTGAATTGGTAAATATTCCGCAAAAGTTTAAAATCACGGTTCATGTTAACGGCGGAGGCGTATCGGCGCAATCAGACGCAATTGTTCTCGGTATATCAAGAACTCTTATTATTTATGACAAAGAACTTAGAGGAATTTTAAAAAAAGAAGGGTATCTTAAACGCGATTCCAGAGAAGTGGAACGAAAGAAGCCTGGACTTAAAAAAGCAAGAAAAGCGTCTCAATGGAGCAAGAGATAAAAAACAAATTTACGCTATTGTGTATTTTTTGAAAGTATTTTAATTTATGGAAAAAAAACAAAAAACAGATAAAAAAAATATTGACAAAGAAGCAGAAATAAATTACGATGATATAGTTTTTGAAAAGAATGAAGATGTGGCGGATATCACTTCTGTGGATATTATAAAAAAATTTAGAGAAAAACTTAAAAAATGCATTGAGGAAAAACAAGAATATCTTGACGGCTGGCAGAGGATAAAAGCCGATTTTATAAATAATAAAAAGAAAGAAGAAGAATCCCGGGCATTGCTTGTATTATTTGCAAAAGAGGGTTTGATATTAGATTTACTTACCACGATTGATAATTTTGATATGGCTTTTGCGAATAAAAATGTTTGGGAGAGCGTTGATAAAAATTGGAGGATTGGCATAGAGCATATATATTCGCAATTACTCGGGATTTTGGAAAATCACGGACTTAAACAATTTAACCCTCTTGAAGAAGAATTTGACCCAATTCGTCATGATTCAGTAGAGACGATAGCCGTAATCAAAAAAGACGATGATAATAAAGTTATTGATGTTATGGGGAAGGGATATATATTTAACGATAAAGTGATTCGCGCGGCAAAAGTAAAAGTTGGTAAATATGAACAAAATAAAAAAGAAGATTAATAGATAATTTATAATAAATATTATGTCAAAATTTTTAGGTATAGATTTAGGCACGACAAATTCAGCAATGGCGATTATTGAAGGCGGCGAGCCGATTATTATAGAAAACGCAGAAGGCGTGAGAACTACTCCATCCATAGTTGCCATTTCAAAAACAAAAGAACGATTAGTCGGATTGATTGCAAAAAGACAAGCGGTAACAAATCCAAAAAATACTATTTTTGGCATAAAGCGATACATTGGACACAGGTTTGAAGACGCCGAAATACAAAAAGACGAAAAAACCGCGCCATTTGATATTTCAAAATCATCCGATGGCGGCGTGCTTGTAAATCTTGGAGGTAAAGAATACAGACCTGAAGAAATATCAGCGATGATTTTACAGAAACTTAAGAATGACGTGGAAGCGCGGCTTGGCTATAAAATAAATGAAGCCGTTATTACAGTCCCGGCATATTTTAATGATTCACAAAGGAAAGCGACAAAAGATGCCGGTAAAATAGCGGGTCTTGATGTAAAAAGGATTATAAATGAACCGACGGCGGCGGCTCTCGCTTATGGTTTTAATAAAAAGAAAGACGAGAAAATAGTCGTCTTTGATTTTGGCGGAGGCACTTTTGATATATCAATTCTTGAAATAGGAGACGGTGTTATAGAAGTAAAATCAACAGACGGAGATTCTCATATGGGAGGAAGAGACATTGACCAAAAAATAATTAAATGGATTGCAAACGAATTCAAGAAAGAAAGCGGTATAAACATAACAACGGATTCGCTTGCTCTTCAACGGCTTGACGAAGCGGCGGAAAAAGCAAAGCATGAACTTTCATCAACAACAGAAACTGAAATAAACATTCCTTTTATAACATCGGATTCATCAGGTCCAAAACACTTATTGCTTAAAATGACAAGAGCGACTCTTGAAGAACTCGCGAGAGAATTTATTGACCGTTCAATAGAGATTACAAACCGCGCGATGAAAGCGTCTCCATTCGGCATAAGCGATATCAATGAAATAATTCTTGTCGGCGGACAGACGCGAATGCCAGCTATTTCAAAAGCCGTAAAAGATTTATTCGGGAAAGAACCGAATAAATCAATTAACCCTGACGAAGTCGTCGCGCTCGGCGCTGCTATTCAGGCGGGAATTATGCAGGGTGATGTAAAAGATGTGCTTTTGCTTGATGTTATTCCGCTTTCGCTCGGTATTGAAACGCTTGGCTCTGTCGCGACAAAATTAATTGATAAAAATTCTACCATTCCAACATCAAAATCGCAGGTTTTCTCAACAGCGATTGACAATCAAACATCGGTTGAAATACATATTGTGCAGGGCGAACGCCCAATGGCGACAGACAATAAAAGTTTGGGAAGATTTATTTTGGACGGCATTCCGCCGTCTCCAAGAGGCGTTCCGCAAATAGAGGTGTCTTTTGATGTTGACGCGAACGGAATTTTGAATGTAAAAGCAAAAGATAAATTAAGCGGCAAAGAACAGTCAATTAAAATTGAAGCAAGCTCGGGATTGACGGAAGCGGATATTGAAAAAATGAAAAAAGACGCGCAAATACATGAGAGCGAGGATGTTAAGAAAAAAGAAACCATAGAAGCGCGCAATTTCGCGGAACAGATTATTTATACAGCGGAAAAAGCTCTTAAAGACGCCGAAGGAAAAATAAGCGAAGATATAAAAAATGGAGTTCAGAATAAAATTGAGGAGCTTAAAAAAGTAAAAGATGGAAACGATACTCAAGCTATTAAATCCGCAAGCGAAGAATTATCAAAAGAAATGCAGAAAATAGGAGAAGCGATAGCAAAAGCTCAACCACAACAGCCGCAAGGCGGGGAACAGACGCAAACGGAAAATAAAGAAGGAAATGTCCGCGAAGCGGAGTTTAAAGAAAAGAAAGATGAAGATAAAAAAGATGACCAAAATTTAAATGACAAATAAAATCTAATTCGCGATAAATTACACATATAAAATAAATCGGACAATTTATTGTCTGATTTTTTTATTCTTTCTTCATTTCATAATTTCATACGATATATCGTATGATTTTTAATACTTGCGCATATAAATAAAATCATGGTCATTAAATCAAAAATCCTTAATAGCGTTGAGTGGCGGTCAATATCGAGATGGATACTGACTAACCTCACATACATATTGCACTCATTAATCAAATGGGCGCAATATGAGAATACAAAGTAAATATAGAGGAGTCAAAGGTTTTTTGACAGTTTACAACCGTGCTGTAAGGTATCGGTATATGA
>Ga0210050_1004815_pt1 | contig 11033 bp, 7 predicted proteins | sample CryGey132114_all_FD_185463 | JGI IMG/M metagenome (GOLD analysis project Ga0210050, IMG submission 185463) | Groundwater microbial communities from aquifer - Crystal Geyser CG22_combo_CG10-13_8/21/14_all (SPAdes) (version 2) | ecosystem: Environmental > Aquatic > Deep subsurface > Groundwater ...
TTTCAAAAAATGTTATATTTTCTAAGCTTTGGGTGTTTTGTGTAATAAATTTTTTGGCCCTATCGTCTATCGGTTAGGACACAAGCTTTTCAAGCTTGGAAGCGGGGTTCGACTCCCCGTAGGGTCACCCATTGGTTTTTGTCGGGCTTAAAGTTGGAAGAAAGCTCGAAGACATACGATAGTTTGGGTGTTCCATTAAGTACCTCCTCATAGGTGGGCATCCTTTCGAACACCAACTCGAACAACTTGGCTTGAACATCAGTATTTGTTGGATTTAATAACATTTCAGCTGGGTGTTCCATTACTTGTTTGGCATCCATCATAAAAGCCTTGATATCGGCTCTGTTTATTTGTATTCGCAATCTTTCCTTGCCAGCTTTCTTGATTTTCAGCTCTAGACCCTCGATCTCTTTCTCGAGCATCTGGCGCAACACAGGACTCCTGGTGCTGGTAAAGGCTTCTAACTTTTCCGTTTGCATACTTTCAAGATCGGCAATACTTTGATGAATATGCCCTGATGCTTGCACGATCTCTATCTCACGTTCTCGGAATTTGTTTAAGAAAGTCGCTTCTAGGGAAGTTGCGACCTCTGGTTTGAATTTTAAGCTCTGAATGTAGGTCTTAATGCTAGTCTCAAATGTCTCCTTATTTATCCCTAAGCGCTTATGGTTTCTTGCACAATGATAGAAGGGAAACTTCTCCCCCGACTTGCCTCGGCTTGCACTTCCTAAAAAAGGTTTATTGCATATGTGGCAGCGGATAAACTTGTATGGAAAGAGAGGGTTCTTCTTATTCCGAAATATGCCCGTCTTCGAATCTCTTTTAATCAGCTCGAGTTCGCCATCTGGCAAAGCTCTTATTGTGAGTTTGCCTCGATTAGCTTGATTAAATAGTTCTAGATCTACTAGCCCAGGATACTGCGCTCTGATAGGTCTCCAGTGAGTCCACTTTTCACAATGAATCCCTGCATAAATAGGATTCTGAATATTCCGTTGTAGTTGTTTTATGGTTAGGGATTTCCCACCTCTTTTGCCGATAATCTTTGTATGATCGACATTGTATTTGTCTTGTATGGGCGAGCCATATCCCATCGCATTGACCCTGTTGACTATTTCGGGATCGCTGAGACCCCGCGCTCTTAGGGTGAACATGGCTATATAGAACTTGGCACGAGTAGGATCAGGCTCTTGGATAACTTTCTTTTTCATATCAATAAACACCCTTTTATTTTTATATCCGTCTGCTGGTCTACGCGTTCTATATCCCTGGCGAGTTAGCCTGATGGATTGGCCTATCATTCTGGTAAGAATGTTGGTTACTTCCTGTTTGGCGGTTGTAGCCATCACCTGTTCAGTAATCTCGCTGGTAGCCAGCTTGCTCCAAGAATATTCAAGGCCCAGATCTTCCAGAGTGTTCTTTGTCGGCTGAATGATCCCGTAGGTGTCTATCATCTCTACCCCGTGCCCGATTAGCTCTTTCTTCATCCGCTCATATTCTCCTGTGCCAGCGCGAGTAAATCTATCGATTGAACGAAAGACGTAGTACTGGACCTTCCCTGGGTTAGCCTTTATATAGGTGATGATTTCCTCGTAGTCTTTCCTATCAGTCTTTCTTCCAGAAATAGCAGTTTTCCATATTTTACCTTTCGGTTCTATGTTCCAACCCTTATCCGCTATGAACTTGCGCAGGATACTTTCTTGAACCTCAAGACTCTCACCTTCCTGTGATTGTTTGGTGGAGCTGACTCTGCAGTTTGCTACGCAGTTGATTCCTGACATACTGACATATTATCGTCTTTTCCTGATAAGTCGACGTGGTTGTCCGCATTGATGTTTTTAAGCCAAGAGTCGAAAAAGAGGTCGGCAAGTTTATCCTCCAATTGGCGTAGATTTTCTATTTGCTCCTCTGTTAGTTTCTCTGCCAGAGGACCAAGATGATTTTTAAACTCATTGCTGGGGATCATATAGCAAACATCCGCCAGCGCGGTGAGGGTTGGCGGATATTTGCCTCCGTGCTCACCACAACACAGAAAACTGCGAATGCTATCTCCATTCTGGACGCATAAAGAAGAGTTACAAACTGATTTTATAGAGGGGGTCTAACTGTCACGTAGAGTTCTCATCCGTTGCACTATCTTTCTGATGTTTTCTGGGGTAACTTTTATGCCATACTTGAGTTCTAGAATCGTGGAGACTCTGACATCTTTATACTCACCCCTTGTTAGTCCAAGTTCGATACGGGTTTTCTGATACAACTTCCATATAAGCTCGTCTCGTTTAGAGTTCTTACTTCTTCTGATCGTCTTTTGTTTTTTTGTTTTAAGAAATACTAATTTCCTGATCGATCTCCAGTGCTCATCAAGGTATGCTTTGACCATAGGTAAACTCGTGTCCTCACTGATGTACAGGCGGATAAATTTCTTGTTACTATTTAGCCATCGTTTCTCCATTGCCGATGGAGTAAGTAAAATCTCTTCGTATTCACAGATGAAAAAATTATGGGCAAGTTTGGGTAGGAATTTAAAATTGTTTATCAATACATAGGACTCGAGCAATCCGTTGGCTCCCTGTGGTAGATAGTGTTTAGATAATAGATCCCAAATACCTTGGTCGAAATCTGCACTACTATGAAGTTTCTCGTCCTCGCCTAACCACCATTTTTCGGCAGCTGACCGATTTTTAAATCCGCATTCTGGGATACCATAGATGCGCCTGATCTCTTCTACATCGCTCTGGAAACTTTGTTTAAGAGTCGCCCTGTATAGCATTTCTTCCACAACATCTCTCTGTATTTCTTCACCGCTCATAATACTTCATTATGACCATAGACTAATCCTATTTTTGATTATTACTTTAACAAATCCTCGAAATTTTTCCATTTTTTATCGGTATTTACTGACTTCCCTTTGATGTACTCATACTTTGAACCATCGTTGCAATACCAGATGCCATTTTCAAAGATAGCAATACCGCCAACGTAATTCTTCCCAAGTTGCTTGACCCACTTTGCTAAAGCGACAGCCTTATCCTTCGTTTCCTGTGAGGTTCCTGTATTGCCGTCTTTGGTGTCGAATACGCCAATGCGCCCATCTGTGAAGCGTATAACCCAATCAGGATAAAAGAGTGCATCTTTTTTATCTTCGGTATTTCGGTAAGGGATAGCGAGATGGTTCTTTCCGTAGTCGCCGTTTTTGAACCACCACTCGATCTCTTTTTTCTTTGTGTCGATGTAGTCCTTGAACTTCAGCTCATTATCTCGGCCTGGGTAGTCAGGGAGAACGTAGAACTTCTCGAGTGCACATAGAGCTTGTGGAGTTTCTTCGTAGTCGTCAGTGTAACCGTACTCGTCGAGTATTGTGAAGGAGTGCGTCTGCGCCTGTTCGAGCTTCTTTCTTTTTTCTTCAATCAACTTCTCTCGCATTGGTTTGAAGTCGCGCAGGGCTTTGGTTATTACGGGACGGAACACACTTGAGGCATCCTGTTGGATGTCTTTCACAAACACTCGGTAGTAGTAATCACTATCTGGCCCGAATACACTTTCCATCCAAAGTCGCGTTGCGGATTTTAGAACACTCCACGATCGGGCAATGTTTGAATATTTAGCTTGTTCATCGCTCTGTTCTTTTAGGAGTTTATAGCAAAGGTAGTTGAATGTCTTTTCAACATCGTTGATAGACATCTCGAGCGAGACATCGTCGCCCTTTTTGACGAAGTCATACGCAAGTTGATCGAAGTCCTCAAACTCTGCGTTTGCGACTATGCGATTTGGTAGCGATGAGCTTGTATCAACCCCTTTCTTTTCGAGCTTCTTTTGAGCTGCACCGAGCAGATCCTTTGAGGTGAGTCCAAAGTAGGAGTTCATCGAGTCGGTGAAGCTCTTCTGGAAGATCATTGAGCGCGGAATGTCGCCATAGTCGACACGGGAAGCATAGGTAGTCGGAAGGTCGACATTTTTTATGCCGTTCTTTCTCGATGCCTTTTGAGTAATAGGTTGATTGTTGCCAGATTGATCTGGTATCTCTACTTCCTTTCGCTTGTAGTTCGTGTAGAGGTATCCGAGGCGAAGTGTTGGATGATCGTTATAGTCGTCCTTCAGGTGCGGTTCTGGCATTCGCAATATGCGCCCGATGGTCTGGGTGTAGAACTTCTTCGATTTGATCTCGCGGAACATCACGAGCACTCCTGCCCGAGGACAGTCCCAGCCAGTGCCAGCGGCTTGCTTGAAGAGCAAGAAATCAACCTCACAGTCATTCGCTGCTATCCCATCGAGGTTTACTTTGTTCTTATCAAACCACTTAGCGATTTTGTGTTCGGATACCCCTCTGCGCTTGAGATATGTCGAGACGACTTCTTCTTTCGTTTTATCGCCAGTAGCGGTCAGTTCCTTGTCATCGTTTGGTAGCTGGATAAGCATCAAAGGATTTACCTCTTTACCCATCGCCTTGAACTCGGCTTTCAGTTGCTCGCGTTTGCTGAGCCCCAAGTCCAGCAACACCTCATCGAGATCTTTCTTTCCGTAACCCTTGAGGTCCTCATCGCTTTGAAGGACGATCTTCTCTTTGATAAGACCTTGAGCTACGACTGGTTCCCGATCCACTTCAACGAAACTCTTTTGTCGATATGCTTCGAGTTCGTCTGCTTCTTCAGGCGTTGCCGTGATGTGCAATATGATCTTCGGATCTATGTAGTCGATTATGTTTTGTGCGAGACGAGTTCCTTTGCTCTTGTGTGCCTCGTCAATGACGAGCACTATCTCTCGCTTTTTTGCCTTAGTCCCATCGATAACATCCTCGAAGTATTTACCTCGCTCTTTGTAGAGAGGGTCGTCCTTTTTTGGTCTGCGTAGTACACGGCTTTCTGCCGCTTCGGACACGACCTTCTGCCAGTTCAAGAACAGGATGTCATTTGATTTGAGCAATCCCTGGTTTATATCTGCGACAGTAAGCAATCCATTCTCGAGGTTATTGCTGAAATACTCTTTGAACTTGTCCCGACTCTGCATTGCAAGATCATCACTGAATGTGATCCAGATAAATGCTTTATTCTCATCCCATTGTGGAAGATGGTTGAGACCGCGTATAAAATGCGCTGCCATAAGCGTTTTGCCGCTACCCGTTGGTGATTTGAAGACGATAGGAAGTTGTCGGCCAGCTTTCTTCCACTGCTGAACAAACACCTTAGTTAGTGCTTCGATCGCGTCTCTTTGGAAGGATAGTAGGTTTGGTGTTGGCATAACTTTTATAGGTTGTGGATGCGTCGGTAGATCTCAAGTATCGGTTCAGGGATGGTCTTTACTGTGACGTTTTGATTATCCTCGAACTCGTCGACAAGTGGGTTGTTTTCCCAACTAAAGATGTAAACAGTAGTTGGCTTCTTTAGCGATAAGACCTTCTTAGTGAAGTCATCGAACTTATCGAAGCTCTCTTTGAAGTAAATAGCTGTGTAGCGACCTTCATTCTCAAAGATCTCGAAATGGTCATTTTTCGTTACAGCTTCAAGTGTATTTTCTGCTATCGCCAGAAGTTCCGTCGCGTTATGGGCGAGTAACAACTTATCTTTGTCATTTGTGTTGAGAACGCTATGCTCTCCAACAAATGCAATCCGATAGTACTTTAGTGAACCGCCCAACCCCTCTATTTTTTCTTTCTCAACTGTCTTGTAACCCTTTATTGTTTTACTTAGCCGCGGGTAACATACATCGCTACAGATTTTATGCTTTACTTTTTCCCCATTGCTTCCGTACTCTTCGTTATTGGTGCATAGGATGACTTGGCGGTTAGCTCCACTTTTGTTGAGCTTGAGAATGGCGTGCCCCGTAGTTCCAGATCCAGCAAAGTAGTCAAGAACAATCGCATTTTTAGGAGCGGCGCTCTCTATGAGGTAGGTCATCAAGTCCAGGGGCTTTGGGTTTAGAAATACCACGCCCGCGAGCAAATCCTTGAGCATCTCAGTGTTCTTTTGGTTATCGAAAAGACCCCACGAGGATTTTATCGGGATGTTTTCTCTTTTGAACTCTTTGAAGAACTCCTTTCGTCTAACTTGTCCGTTTTTATTTTTGGGGAAGATAAGGTATTTCTCTCGAGTGAGGCGCTCCAACTCGTCCTTGCTGTAAGCCCAGGTGTCGGTATAAGTGTTCCCTGTGGCTGGGTCTGTGATAGGAAATGCTTTGGATTTATCCTTGACGGTACTTTTGATGTTTGTATTCCTCCACGGGCCACGAGGATCATTGTCTGGGTTACTAAATCCATCTACACTTCTCGGCTCTCCAATGAAGGCAAACCTGCTCGTTTTTTGGTAAATGAGAATGTATTCGTGGACATTTACGATCATATTCCTTGGAGGAACACCTTTGGCGGACGATTTCTTTTCCCAGGATATGCAGTCAACGAAGTTGGACTCACCAAAGACCTGATCGCACAGGAGCTTGAGCTGCGAAACCTCGTTGTCGTCGATGCTGATGAAAATCGCGCCCGTATCGCTAAGAAGATCTTTTGATAACTCAAGACGCTTTCGCATAAACGAGAGCCAGTAACTATGTCTAAGGGGGTGATCCTTTGGTACTTCCGTACCGTCAGGGTATTTATCGAGGATACGTTTGTCTTTGTATCGAAAACCATCTGACCCAGTGTTATAGGGTGGATCGATGTAAATCACATCGATTTTGCCCTTGTGTGTGTAGTTGAGACAAGTCAGGGCGTGATAGTTTTCTCCTTCAATGAGTAAGTGGGTAGGTTTCCCATCATCATCTTTTATGTCGAGCTTAGAGACAGGGATAACAATCGGCAGCTTATTTTCGACATCATCTTCAAATGCTTCAGGCACGTCAATCCACGCGAGACCATAGTCCTCGTTCCTGAGCGATTTTCTCATTCGTTCCAGATCCTTCTCAAGACGTAGGATTTTATTGTCTTTGTCCTCAAGTATTTTTCTAATTCCGTCTTGTTCTACAGTTATTTCGTACTCACGTATATTTATGAAGTTCTCAAACTCCTCTTTTGGTATTCGAAATTCTTTACCTATTTTTTGTACTTTAAGTCTGCCCGCCTTGATGTGGCGGTATATAGTCATAACATTCAACTTAAGCTTCTTAGCTAATTCTTCTGCCGTGTAAAACTCTTCTTGAGCCATACCATTAGGATACTTTACTATTGTTGACACTGCAATCTCCAGTCACAATAAAGAGGTGCTCATGAAAAGCGGGGAGGTGCTGAACCTAGCTCTTCTTGGTCCCAATGTTCGAACTGTGGTGTAAAGCTCACCCCGTGGGCAAACAGCTGGCAAACAAGGGGGAATATGGGGTTATCGCTTCCATTTTTTCTTATGGTATTATTGGGTAGTTGGATAAGTGCCTAAACCAGTGAGAAATTGCTGGCATGGCAAAGAATCGCGACGAACATAGAAAACCCGTTATCAGGGCGTTCGTCGCGTTACCAGGGGAAACTCTGGTAGGGGTGACCGCAAGGTCCCTTCCTGGTAGCGGGCTTTGTGTTTATTAGCTAAATCGCAACGAACATGTTTTGGATCATTGTGGGAGCATTACTTTTTGTGTTTGTGGGTATACCTTTAATATTTTTAGCGGTCGTTTTTGTTTCCTCTTTCTTTATTGCGACCTTTCGTAACAATAAAAGTTGGGAGACCGATTATGGGCAGTTAAAAACTCCAAAGTGGTTTGATGGGGATAAAGAATCATGGTCGGAGTATTTAAGGTGGAATGAGTCAGTTATTGAATCCGTCCATGCAACTGGAACCATAGCTACAGAATTATCAGAAGGCATACCATCTTGGTTTGGTGGTGACAAGGAGCAATGGAACATGTTTTTGAAATGGAATCAAAACTACCTAAAGAAAGCTGAACGTAATAAAAATATCACAAAAAGAGAAGAGATCCCTGACTGGTTTGCTGGTGATGGTGATCAGTGGGGTAATTTCCAAGATTGGTATAAAGATTTAGTTTTTGGCTCAAGAGACAAAATGCGTACTATACATCCATAAATCGGCCCAATATTTGTCGGAGTCATTTCATAGTATAACTCCTGATTATTTTTCTTTAAAAACCAAAACAATCTAGTATCTTAGCCATATAATCACACTTTTACGAGTTTAAGTTATAGGAGTTCTCTGCGACGAAAAGTGTCGAAAAGCTCGTAATTCTTTTTCTTGGAAACACGCAATTTGTCCCTTAACAGAGCCATACTTTATTGATTTTGAAATTGAGAACTTTTAGACACTGTGGCAGGATTTTCGTGCAAAAGCTTCCCATTATTTTTCTCAAATTTTCCAGAATAGTTAATATTTTAGGCATAAAATGCAGATCTATACTTAGAAAGCTTTTACACGCCACCAGTCATAGAAATAGACCCAAAAAGACTTGATCTATTTTGGCTCTAAGAAGTATCTTTCTCGCCTTTTTCATGTTTTACCATTTCTTCTTTCTTCCTGTTCTCTTCTTCAGAAAGAACCTTAAGATGTATAAAGGCAAATTGATGGGCAATTTTTTCATCAAAAGGAATCTCGTCAGAATGATAGAATTTGGGATTCTCTAAAGACGAGCCATATTCCTCTTTTAGTTTGGTGTAGATTATAATCGGACTGCAATATCCTTTTACAGCTTCATAATTATCTCTCTCAAAATCTGACCTACTCGGCAAACCGCTTTCCATGCCCCAAGCTAAACCAACATATACGCCTAGAAAACTAGTTATGTCAGTTGGCGTGTTTTTAAAACTCGTCTCAAGATAACTAGAGACCTCCCCTTTCTTTCCATACTTGTTCCAAGCCCATAACAATCTAGGGGCATCGTTGGCATATGTTTTATAGAGAGGAGCCTCTTTTGCTTTAATTTTGATTCGACTAGCCAAAATTCTTCCTAACTCATCCTCAACCCCTTGTGAGAGTATTCTGTCCTCCTCTTCTGTTTTATCACCTTTCCTAAGCCAACGGAGACATTCGAATGCAAAAGGTAGTGGATCAGCAGTCTCCATTATTTCCTTGGCTAGGGACTCTCTTTTCTTCTTTTCAGTTTCTAGTTTTACCAAGTTACTAATAAGAATAGCCGCCTGATCTAAAGTCCAATCAGGAATAAAAGCGTGTCTCTCGCGAGGAACTGCTGCCCCATTTCGTGCAAATGCTCTAGCTAGATTTGAAGCGTCGGATGGTTTGATACTAGCTTCCCTGTCGCGTAATTTTTTGATGAATCTAGGAATGGCGCCTCGATTCGCAAAATCACTGATCAATTCGTCAATCTGCTTATTTGCTCCATTGCTAACTATTTCGAAAAAAGAATCTACGGCTAGGTCTGAAACATCTCCTTTCGGAACACTATACACAAAGTATCTTTTAAAGTATTCCTCCGATGATATTCTCTTTTCTCGTGACCAGCGGGTATCCCAGTCATGTCCATATGAAGTTGACCCAAATCTGGGAAACAGAACCCTGATAAAACGATCTTTTACTCTTTCCTTATCAATCACTCCCATGCCTTCTAGGGCTTCGTCGACTAAAATATTTGCACGCTTACGATCTGGATCATTCTGCATACCATCTCGATATTTCAAAAAATAGGAAGGATTGTCTCTAATGACCCTGTATAATTTTGGATAGAAGATTCGGATACCCTCAACTAACATTTGATCTACTGGGTTAACTTCTCCTTTAAGCAAAGGAAGTGCAAAATTAAGAGTATTCACATACAGCTTTGATTGTCTCGGAGTTTGTAACCTTGGCTCAATCCCATCAACAAAGTGTCTAGCAAAAGATTCGGGTTGTCCTTCAGAAAGCTCGATACCTGTTGCTTTAAGAACAGCATCAACCCCTTCAAAGGTCATTTGGCGAAGCTCCATGTCATCCGCGGGAGGTAGGTGAAGCGGGACTTGTACTATTTTTTCTAGAAAATTTCTTCCAGCTTCTTTATCTCCTGCGCCATATTTTTCTCCTAAAGAAGCGGAAACAATTTCGTCATCAAAAGCTAAGACATAACCTGTGTAAGAAAATCCTGCAGATAACCTAACCAGTTTTAAAACTGAATGTATTTCATTTCTATCTAATCGATCAATATCATCAATCATAATTACTAAACGAACTTGTGCCTCCGTAAGAATCTCCTCTAACCTAAGGCGGAGTTCGTCTAGTTCAACTATGGAAAGAGACTCACCTAATCCCGTAGCTGCATTACCTGCTACGGGTGCTAGAATAGCCCCATATTTTTTCATATACTTCCCAATTCTTTGTTGAAAAGTGGGAAGCGATTTACCTATTGCCCCTGCTATCGTCTCAAAAAAACCTTTAATTAGTTTCTCTTCCGAATCAAAGTACCATGGATTAAATTGGATGGGAATGACGTGTTTGTATCTACCCAAGTAGCCTCTCATCATTTTGAGTACAGATGTTTTACCATCTCCCCATTGACCGTACACTCCTATGACTAGACTACTTTTATCAGCCCTACTCGCAATAGTATCAGCTATTCTTGTTGCGAATAACCAGCGATTAAAGCGATCCTGGCTCTCTAATTCTATAGGCTCATCTGAAGAATAATTGTAGGGCTTACCTTCACTTGATGAATCAGTTTTCTGAACTTCTGGTTCTTTTTGGACAGATTCTCCTGATTGTGCAAAAAAATCCCTAAGGAATGAGAGTATATAATTCATTTAAAGTAGTTTAATTATATACGAAATATAACTTCTAATCCTACTAGGTAGTTTACTCGACTGGACACCATACTAGAGCGTAGCACCTCTTTTTATAGGGGTTTAATAACCATTAAGGTAATATTTTGAAAGTAGAAGAGTTAGATCAAACCTTGATTTAGTGGCCATATTGCGTGACCAAGGCTGGAAGTGGGATTCCTCCAAAAGTGCTTTTCCACTTTAGAACCATATTTTCCAAAGTGTTCCATTCTAGGTACAATGGGGTCACAGATTTAGAAGCTATATTTATCAATGTATTTGAGTATACCCTAAAAGTAGTTCAGAACTTTTTGATATACTCATTAGATGCTTAAACGTGAGAAGAACAAGATGCCTCCAGATGTAAAAA
>Ga0210050_1004833_pt1 | contig 10991 bp, 7 predicted proteins | sample CryGey132114_all_FD_185463 | JGI IMG/M metagenome (GOLD analysis project Ga0210050, IMG submission 185463) | Groundwater microbial communities from aquifer - Crystal Geyser CG22_combo_CG10-13_8/21/14_all (SPAdes) (version 2) | ecosystem: Environmental > Aquatic > Deep subsurface > Groundwater ...
TAAAATGTTAAGTCTTTTAACCAAAAAAAAACCGCCCTTTCAGGCGGTTTTTTTAAATGAGACAAATTAATCGTTTGAACTCATTTGTTCTTTCAACAAATCACCTAAGGTAGTAGGTGTTGATGAAGCGCCTTCTGGCTTGCTGAATTCTTTAACAGCAGCCGCTTCTTCGGCAACATCTTTTGCTTTGATAGAAAGATTGATGATGCGATTTTTACGATCAACACCAGTAATCCTGGCCTCAATAACATCTCCAACTTTCAAATGCTTAGTTGCATCTTCAACACGTTCAGAACTGATTTCAGACGCGCGTAATCTTCCAGTCACTTCAGGCGCTAATTCGATAGTTGCTGCTTTTGCATCAACTTCGATAACAGTACCATTCACTGTGGTGTTTTTTGGATTTTGAGCAATAAAGTCAGTGACTGGATCGCTATCCAATTGCTTGATTCCCAAAGAGATCCTTTCGCGATCTGGATCAACAGACATGACAACTGCTTCAACTTCTTGACCTTTTTTGAAGTTACGAACGGCTTCTTCACCCGTATCATTCCAAGATAAATCAGACAAGTGAACTAAACCATCGATACCGCCATCCAATCCGATGAACACACCGAAATCAGTGATAGACTTGATCACACCTTTAACGCGATCATTCTTGTTGAATGAAGTAGCAAATTCGTTCCATGGATTGGGGATACATTGTTTGATGCCCAAAGAGATACGACGACGTTCGCCATCTATATCAAGAACCATCACTTCAACTTCATCGCCTAAGTTAACGATTTTAGATGGGTGGATGTTTTTATTAGTCCAATCCATTTCTGAAACGTGAACTAAACCTTCAACGCCTTCTTCAACTTCAACGAAACAACCGTAATCCGTTAAATTAGTGACACGACCTTTCAAGCGACTGCCCTCTGGGTAACGTGCTTCAATGTCTAACCATGGATCTTCACCCAATTGCTTCAAGCCCAGAGACACACGAACTTTTTCTTTATCGAACTTCAATACACGAACATCGATTTCATCACCAACCTGTACCACATCACCAGGATGCTTAACACGTTTCCATGCCATGTCTGTAATATGTAGTAAACCGTCTACGCCGCCTAAGTCAACGAATGCACCGTAATCTGTTAAGTTTTTAACGATACCTTTAACGATATGACCTTCTTCCAGATTCTCTAATAGAGCATCTCTCTCAACACTGCTTTCTTTCTCAATGATAGAACGTCTTGAAACAACGACATTGTTACGCTTTTGATCTAATTTGATTACTTTAAATTCTAATTCTTTACCTTCCAGATGGGTTGTATCTCGCACTGGACGTACATCAACCAAAGAACCTGGTAAGAAAGCACGGATAGAGTCGATATCGACTGTAAAACCGCCTTTAACTTTGCCAGTGATAATACCAATAATGGTTTCATCAGCCGCAAATGATTTTTCTAGAGAAATCCAACACTCCATACGCTTAGCACGTTCACGCGAAAGACGAGTGTCACCATAACCATCTTCAATAGCTTCTAAAGCTACATGGACTTTATCACCTACTTTAACAGTATAAGTTCCGTCATCGTTACGGAATTCTGATAAAGGGATAACACCTTCAGATTTAAGGTTTGCATCAACAGTGACTGTTTCATTATCGACAGCAACAACTGTACCTTCGATAATTGAACCGGTTTGCATTTCAAGTTCGTTAAAACTTTCTTCAAGGAGATCGGCGAAGGATTCGCTCATTAGTTAATACCTGATTAAAAAGAGTATGTATAGTTTAAAAGATTATTCATACTTCTGGTTTTGGGCCATTTAAAAATCCAAATAAAAATGGGTTGCCATCATTTAACCTGCATCATCATCCTTGAGCAGATCACGGTTTTTGTTACATTTTAGTAAAAAAGACTTAAAGCCAGTGGATTAATTTGCAAGCTTAATTTCAAGTTCAGGCCAAATTTCAAACACTTTTTTTATAATCATTTCAACTACTTGGTTAACATCTATATGCGTTGTATCTATAGATATCGCATCATCAGCGGCCACTAATGGGGCAACGGCTCTATGGCGATCTCTAGCATCTCTTTCGCAGATGTCCTCCAAGAGGGCGCAAATATTAGCACTTTCCCCCTTTTCTTTCAACTGCTTATATCGCCTTTCGGCCCGCTCCTCAGGGGTAGCATCTAAAAATATTTTCAACTGAGCATCTGCAAAAACAATGGTCCCCATATCTCTGCCATCCGCAATGAGTCCCGGATCTTGGCGAAATGCTCTTTGGCGTCTTAATAAGCCTTCTCTGACTCTGGGTAAAACTGCGATGATGGAAGCATCCTTTCCTGTTTCTTCGGTTCTAAGGGCTGAATCTACTATTTCACTTTCTAACACCACGGATAATAATTCCGTTTGAGGCTTGAGAACGAATTGAACATCTAAATGAGCAGCCAATGCCACTAATGCTTCTTCGTTGTTTAATTCAACTTGATGACGCCTTGCAGCCAATGCCAAGACTCGATAAAGTGCACCAGAATCCAATAAGTGCCATCCCAGTTGCTTTTGTAATTCCTTGCAGACGGTTCCTTTACCAACGCCACCTGGCCCATCAATGGTAATAACGGGGATAGGTATTTTGCCTTTCATCGACCCGCTACCAATTTTAGTGCACGGATAAATCGCTGATTTTCTTGCATCAGTCCAATGCTCACTCTCAGGTGTTGAGGCATTTGGTAGTTAGCCACTGGTCGCACAATCACACCTTGCTGTAACAATTTTTGATAAATATCCATAGCATCGCAATCCATATCCACAGTAATGAAGTTACCCAGGGAAGGGATAAAATCATAGCCTAATCTGCTCAATTCTTTCTGAAGATAATCCATACCTTGCTGGTTGAGATCTACGGCTTGCTTTAAAAATGCCTTATCTTTTAATGCGGCAGTTGCTGCTGCTAATGCAAAACTGTTCACATTAAAAGGCTGTCTGACTCGGTTCAGTAAACCAGCAACATCTGAGTGGCTGATGCTGTAACCGACTCGTAAACTCGCTAAGCCATAAGCTTTAGAAAACGTGCGTGTGATAATGAGATTAGGGAATTCTTGTAACCAAGCCAATGTTTGCGGGTATCGATCGTCTGTTGCATATTCGTAATAAGCTTCATCAATCACCACCATCACATTTTTAGGCACTTGTTGTATAAAAGCCAACAATTCATCATGAAATAAACAAATACCAGTGGGATTGTTTGGGTTAGCAATAAAAACTAAACGACATTTGTCGCTAATCGCCTCAGCCATCGCTTTGAGATCATGTCCATAATTCAGCGCAGGAACAACGACTGCTTTGGCCTCAACGGCTTGAGTTACAATGGGATAGACCACAAATGCGTGTTGTGAGAACACCACTTCATCATCTTTCCCAGCAAAAGTTCGAGCAATTAGATCAAGGACATCATTAGAACCGTTACCTAAAGTTATCTGATCCATCGCGACAGACAAATGCTCACACAAGGCCTCTTTTAAATAAAAGCCATTGGCATCTGGATAACGGGTAATATCAACCAATTCATTTTGGATAGCCTGCTGAGCCAGAGAGCTACAACCTGCAGGATTCTCATTACTGGCTAATTTGATAATATCAGAAATACCCAGCTCTCTTTCCAACTCACTAACCGGTTTACCTGGTAGATAAGGGTGAAGGCCTCTGATACCTTTATTGGCTAGTGAGACAAGATCAATATTCATGTAACTCTCCAATGATGCTTTCGTAACAAGGAAATAAATTAACCGTGGTTAAGTGCAAATTCTTTCATAAAATTAACCAAAGCTTCAACCCCTGCAATTGGCATAGCATTGTATAGACTGGCTCGCATGCCTCCAACTGAACGATGGCCTTCTAAACCATAAAGCTTTTGTTTTTCTGCTTCTTTGAGAAAAACCGCATCCAATTGTTGATCTGCCAATATAAATGGGACATTCATTCTGGAACGTGAATTTAGGTTAATCGGATTGGTATAAAAATCACTCTGATCAATAAAGTCATATAAGGTTTGTGCTTTTCGAGCACTCAATGCTTCCATGGCGGCTAATCCACCACAGTCTTCAATCCACTTGAATACTTTGCCTGCAACATAGACAGGAAAAACCGCAGGGGTATTATATAGAGATTGGTGTTTGGCGTAGGTAGCATATTGCAGCATGGTGGCTACTTTGGGATCCACTAATGGCAATAAATCATCACGAATAATCACCAAAGTAACACCCGAAGTACCAATATTTTTTTGTGCGCCTGCATAGATTAAACCGAATTGGTTCACATCAATGGGTTTGGACAAAATATTAGAAGACATATCAGCAACTAAAGGAACAGAACGACCATAAAGTAGTTGAGTGTCTGGTGTTTCGGCAAACTCTACACCACCAATGGTTTCATTAGGCGCATAGTAGAGAAAACTGGCATCATCGGATAACGACCATTCATTAGGCGCTTTCAATTCAGTCAATGAATTATTATCCATTTTCAATCCTTGAATATGATTCACTTTACCGAATTTCTTCGCTTCAGCTACCGCTTTGCAAGACCAAGTCCCTGTATCAACATAATCCATGGTACCCGATTGATAAAGGTTCATTGGTACCATGGCAAACTGATGGCTGGCGCTTCCATGTACAAATAGTACTTGATAATCAGAAGGTATCTGTAACAGTCTTCTGACTGATTGTTCTGCTTCAGACATCATCGCCATGTAGGGAGCGCTGCGATGGGATATTTCCATCACCGACCGATTCAATCCCTGCCAGTTCAACAGTTCTTTTTGAATGTCCAACATAACAGAAACCGGCAACATGGCCGGTCCTGCACTAAAGTTAAAACCAAAGTTTTCTTGAGCTTGCATCTTATTCTTCGTTGAAAAAGTTGAGTTTAAATCGATTCATCTGGAGAATCATCTTGTTGCGAGTCATCTTCTGTTGCGCCATCATCTTCAGACACATCTGCTGATGGTGTCATATCATCATGAGAATTTTCGATGATTGCCGTTTCAAGCTCTTCAATTTCACCAAATAATTCTGCGTCTGGTAACTCTTCAATACGTTGCATACCCGCTAAAAGCTCGCCTTTTGATAGCTTAATCAAAGTGACACCTTGAGTATTTCTACCCATGACTCTCACTTCATCGGTGCGACTTCTAATCAGTGTTGCACCATTGGTGATTAACATAAACTCATCACCATCCATCACAGGAATTGCTCGCACTAAAGAACCATTTCGTTCTGAAGTTTGGATACCAATCACTCCTTGTCCGCCTCGTCCGCGCAGAGGGAAATCTTCCATGGCTGTTCGCTTACCAAAGCCATTTTCTGTGGCCAGCATAACCTGTCCATCGGGTTCAACCACTAACAATGATACCAGCTGATCATCGCCCAACAGCCTCATGCCTCTGACACCACGAGCCACTCGCCCCATAGAACGCACTTGATTTTCGTTGTAACGAATCGCTTTACCACTCGAACTAAACATCATCACATCATCATTGCCATTGGTTAGATTCACACCAATAAGATGTTCATTTTCCAATAAGCTGGTCGCAATAATGCCATTTGCTCTAGGTCTTGAGAAATCCATCAATGGTGTTTTCTTCACTGTTCCCGTGTTGTAAGCCATAAATACAAATTGATCTTCGGTATATTCTCTCACAGGTAAAATAAAGGCTATTTTTTCATCACCATCTAATGGTAATAAATTCACAATAGGCTTGCCTCTGGAACCACGACTTGCTTCTGGTAACTCATAAACTTTTAGCCAGTAGACTTTACCGTAAGTAGAGAAACACAGAATATTATCGTGGGTATTTGCAACTAACAATCGCTCAATGAAGTCTTCTTCCTTCATCTTGGTCGCAGATTTTCCACGACCACCACGGCGTTGCGCTTGGTATTCACCTAAGGACATATATTTCACATAACCCTCATGGGATAAGGTCACCACAACATCCTGTTCAGTGATCAGATCTTCCAAGGTCAGATCCAAACGATTTTCCATAATTTCGGTTAAACGTGAGTCAGCATATTTTTCTAAAATCTCTTGGAGCTCTTCACAAATCACTTCAGTAAGACGTTCTTTAGAGCTTAAAATCAATAATAACTCCGCAATTAAATCTAATAACTCTTTATAATCATTGAGTATTTTTTCATGCTCTAAACCTGTTAATTTATGGAGTCTTAAATCCAAAATCGCTTGAGCTTGTTCTGGAGCCAGCTTGTAGACCCCATTTACCACACCAAAATCTTCAGGAAGATTTTCTGGACGTGAAGCGCCTGAACCTGCTCTTTCTAACATTTTGGCGACATCACCAATCGGCCATTCTTTAGCAATCAATTGTAGCTTGGCTTCTGCTGGATTCGCAGACTGTTTAATCAGAGCAATAATGTGATCGACATTTTCTAGAGCAATGGCTAAGCCTTCTAAAACGTGTGCCTTCTCTCTCGCTTTGCGTAAATCATAAATAGTGCGTCGAGTGACAACTTCATTACGATGATTCACAAAAGCTTGTAAAATTTCTTTCAGGTTGAATAGCTTAGGTTGTCCATCAACTATGGCTACCATGTTAATCCCAAATACATTTTGCATTTGTGTTTGCGCAAAAAGGTTATTTAAGATCACTTCAGGCACTTCGCCGCGTCGCAATTCTATCACCACACGCATACCATCTTTATCAGACTCATCTCTTAAAGCGGTGATACCTTCAATTTTTTTATCTCGCACCAACTCAGCAATTTTTTCTACCAATCGAGCTTTATTGACTTGATAAGGTAATTCATCGATAACTATTTGCTGACGAGCTGTGGTGCTTTCTGAAACCGCTTCAAAATGGGTGCGGGCTCTCATATAAATTTTGCCGCGTCCCGTTCGATAGGCATCCACAATGCCTTTTCGTCCGTTGATAAATCCAGCCGTTGGAAAATCAGGGCCAGGGATATGCTCCATGAGTTCCTCAACATTTATATCAGGATTATGGATCAACGCTAAACAGCCGTTAATAACCTCAGTGATATTATGGGGAGGGATATTGGTCGCCATACCTACCGCTATACCTGATGAACCATTAATCAATAAATTAGGCACTTTGGTTGGCATCACTGTAGGTTCTGATTCAGAACCATCGTAGTTGTCTGCAAAATCAACGGTTTCTTTATCTAAATCAGCTAATAGCTCATGCGCCATTTTTTGCATGCGCACTTCGGTATAACGCATTGCAGCAGGAGAATCACCATCCACAGAGCCAAAGTTACCTTGGCCATCAACTAGCATATAACGTAATGAAAACGGCTGCGCCATTCTCACCATGGTGTCATAAACTGCGGTATCGCCATGAGGATGATACTTACCAATCACATCACCCACAACACGAGCGGATTTTTTATAGGCTTTATTAAAGTGGTTGCCCAAATCATTCATGGCAAATAATACGCGACGATGAACTGGCTTTAGCCCATCACGAACATCAGGTAAAGCTCGACCCACGATGACACTCATAGCATAGTCAAGGTAGGAAACTTTCATTTCGTCTTCAATATTAATTGGTACGATTTCTTTCGTCATATCACCCATAAATTGAGAATTCTCTTATTTTTCTTGAAGTTAGTGAAAAAACAATATTTTCTAGAGCGCCGTATTATATCACAACATTGAGCTAAATCAGCTCTTTTAATACAGCAAAATGCCTTATTTGCCTTAAATTGAAAGAGCGGCTTATATTGCTCTATACAAACAAAACCTCAAGAATAAGAACATGCTCTGGTTTTATATCATTCATCCTACTTGTAATAAACAAGATCAGCAATTCTCGGCAAATCTAATTCCCCCCAGAACTAAAAGGCTAAAACTACCCATAAAAATAGTGTTTTCGCGCTATCTATCACTTTTTTTCTCTTTTTTAATAACTCAAGTTTCGGAGTTAAAATCAAATTCAAAAACACTCTTAACTAGATGATTTAAAAGAAATAAATGCCTCTTTACGGTAAAATATTTGTTGTCTGGACAAAATAAAAAACCACAAGAGACATCAAATGAATTCTGCCACAAAGCCTTTAAGCTTACCATCTCTAACCACTGATTTACTGACTCAAACGGATCTCAAAATTGACAATGCTTTTAATTCCACATGGAAGAGCCTTGGCTTTTACAAACGGTTTAAAGTGTGTGTCTATTTGTTTGACCAAAATAAAACAGCTTGCCAATATCCAATTAACCAACAAACTCCAGCAATCAATAGTAGAATGATTATCCATATTGCATGAATAATGTATTGCAACCAACCGCTAAACTGAAGCCTTAATTTGAGTTTCCAAATAGCACTATCTTAAAATGATTGTTGTTTTTCTAATGGCATGGGTCAATCCTTAAAATGGAAGCAGTCTATTACCATAACCAATAAAGATAGTTATTAGGAAAAAAATGAACAGAGCGAACCTGAGTTTAACTTATTCTAGCAAAGCTACCTATAAATTCAAAACTATCTAAAACGATGAGATAGGGTGATACCACGAAAAAATGTTATTTGTTGACATTTTAATACGAAAGCTTTTGAATGATAGACAATAAACCAATATGGGTACACTTCATGCAAGTTGAAACAATTCATAAAAATGCTCTGAGTTTTATCAATTCGCAAAATTATGAAAAGGCTCATCAGGCTTGTTTACAGATTTTACAAATTGATAACCAGCATGCTGATGCCTATTTCTTGCTTGGAATTATTGCCTGTGCAACGGGTTCCATGAGCAAAGCAATCTCATTAATTGAAAAAGCATTATCCTTCACTTCAGACAATTCTGAATACATTGCTCATTTGGCTAAATGTTATGCATTCAAAGGTGAAAAGAAAAAAGTCGAGTTATTATGTGAAAGAGCCATTCAATTAAAGCCAAAACAGGCATTAACTCTTGATACTATTGGTACAGCATTTAGTCGCATTGGCTTATATGAAAAATCGGTACTTTATTTTCAACATGCCGTCCAGAAACAACCTGACAACCCTGCTTTTCTATATAATTTGGGTGCTGCATTAAGATTCATGGGTGATTTTGATGGAGCTAGAAGATATTTTGAGCAGGCAATCAGCCTCAATCATAAATTTTATAAAGCACACTCAGCGCTTTCAGGGCTAAGAGGAATAACTCAAGAGTCCAATCATATTTCTAGGTTACAAAAACTCATCAACAACTCGCTTCAAACCGATGAATTGCTGCATATCTGCCATGCAATTGCTTCAGAATATGAAGCACTACATCAATATGATTCTGCCTTTGAATATCTAGAAAAAGCGAAGTTTAAAAAAAGACAGCAACTTAATTATCAATTTTCTGATGATGTAGCTATATTCGATGAGATTTTTAATTACTTTCAATCTGAACATTTGTCAGCTGAGAGTAATTGCCTAACTAAAGATCCAATTTTTGTGGTAGGTATGCCAAGGACAGGGACCACTTTAGTTGAGCGAATAATCTCTCAGCATAGCCAAGTGGCTTCTGTTGGTGAATTACAAAACTTCGGCATACTACTTAAACAACTTTCAAAATCTTCATCAAGAAAGGTTTTGGATCCTGAGACGATACTTGCTGCCAAAGACATCAATTACTCTCAATTAGGCAATGGATATATAGAAAGCACTCGGATCTTAACAGGTAACAAAGAGAAATTCGTGGATAAAATGCCACTCAATATTTTATATGCAGGCTTCATACTTCAATCCATGCCAAATGCAAAAATCATCTGTTTAGACAGACATCCACTTGATACTATTATCAGCAATTTCAAACAGCTTTTTGCTGTTAATTTTTCATATTATAACTATGCATACGCATTAAAAACCACAGCAGAGTTTTTTGTCAGATTCCATCAGTTACGCCAATTTTGGCAAAGTCGCTATCCAGATAATTTTCTCATTGTTAACTATGAAACACTGGTCAATAATCCTGAGGTAGAAGCTAAAAAAATAATTTCTCATTGTAGTCTAGAATGGCAATCTACTTGTTTGAATATAGAATCAAACAATACCCCTGTTGCAACTGCAAGTGCAGTACAAATCAGAGAGCCTATCCACAATCGCTCTGTAGGACATTGGAAGAATTATGAAAAACACTTAGCTGAAGTTAAATTGATGCTCGACCATGCGAGTATCAACTATTAGTCTAGTCGTTTATTGTGTATCTTCGACTAAAAATTCATATCAAACTTAACCCCAATTGCTCTAGGTTCAGTTATATACTCACCATAGGAACGCAAAGCAAACTGTCGTTCACCATCGTCGTTGGTAATATCTCTTATTTTAGTCAAGTTATTACGCACTGAAGTTCGAGCGTATTTATTGAATAGGTTGTTAACATACAAAGATGCCCGCCAATTTTCTTCCTTATAGCTTGCGGTGAATGCATGTAAACTAAAGCCTGGTAATGCCTGACTTCTATTCACTTGATTAACAGATGTTAATACATCGCTTTGGTAAGTAATACTGTATGCCGCCGAAAACTTCTGATCGTTTCCGGTAAAGCGTAATTCTGTGGTGACTTGCTTTTCAGGACTTGCAGGTAATCGGTCACCATCATTAGCCCCCAAAGACTCAGCCGTGCCTTTAATTTCTGCTTTGGTTAAGGCAAAAGTACTATTCACCTGCCAATTTTTATTAGCTACAAATTGACCGCTCAACTCCAAACCTTTTGACACCGCATTTCCCGCATTCTGAGTAATGGTTAATCCACCATTCTGAGTACGGCCAGCTAACTGAATGTCCTTCCAGTCGACTTGATACAATGCTGCGTTAAATGTTAAATGTTTTTCTAACCATTTCGAGCGTAATCCAATTTCTTTATTAAGTGTTCTGTCTGGAGTATAGGCTTCCTCATTAGGCAATGCACAAAGTGCTTGTCCAGGATTGGCCAAATCGTCTGCAGTACAGGGGTTAGCACCGTTTACGCCCCCTACTCGGTAACCATTGCTAA
>Ga0210050_1004842_pt1 | contig 10968 bp, 9 predicted proteins | sample CryGey132114_all_FD_185463 | JGI IMG/M metagenome (GOLD analysis project Ga0210050, IMG submission 185463) | Groundwater microbial communities from aquifer - Crystal Geyser CG22_combo_CG10-13_8/21/14_all (SPAdes) (version 2) | ecosystem: Environmental > Aquatic > Deep subsurface > Groundwater ...
TCAAGAAGTTTTGGTTATTGCGACTGCGGCCCACGGCGGGTTTAAAAATCCGGAGGCGTCTTTTGCTCAAAGCATTGGTATAAAAGTTATAAGTCATGGGCAGGCAGTGGGATACTTTATGAGCGGTGAATTGTTCGGAAGGAAAGACTTTGAAGGAATTTCAGTCGCAGGAGCTCATGGAAAAACCACGATTACGGCACTTCTGGCATCATGTTTTTCTTCTCTGGGACTTGACCCGTCATATACTGTTGGAACAAGTGAAATCTTTCCCGTCGGAAGCGCAGGGCATTTTGGACGTGGAAAATATTTTATTGCAGAAGCAGATGAATATGCGGCCGAAATAGAAAAAGACAGAATACCAAAATTTCTATACCAGTACCCGAAATTTTTAATAATAAATAATATTGATTTTGACCACCCTGATTTTTACAATTCAATTGATGAAATAGTTGTTGCTTTTGAAAAATTAACTTTGAATGTTCAAAAAAACGGTACTTTAATTGTAAATGGTGACGATTTGCGAATAAAGGAAGTAGTAAAAAAAATTAGGAAGGATATTCATGTTATAACGTATGGAGTTTCTCAAAAAAATGATTTTTGTATTACCCAATATGCTCAAGAAGAATTCAGCTCACATTTTACAGTTTTTTCAAAAGGGATAAATATTGGGCGTTTTACTCTTTCGGTACCCGGATTTCACAATGCAAAAAATGCGCTATCTGCTATTGCATTGCTTCTTGAAATTGGGGTTTCGGTGCAAAAAATTCAAGAAATTTTACCTCAGTTTGGCGGAACAAAGAGAAGAAGTGAGAAAGTTGGAATTACAAAAAATGGAGCTTTGGTTATTGATGATTATGCGCATCATCCTCTTGAAATACAAAAAACACTTTCTACTTTGAGAACTGCTTTTGGGCAAAAAAAAATTATATGCATTTTCCAACCGCATACTTTTTCAAGGACACTTGCATTACTTTCTGAATTTTCCATGTCTTTTGCAGATTGTGACAGTCTTATTTTTCTTCCTACGTTTGCTTCAGCCAGGGATGAGATATCCGATGAAAAGGAATATAATCAAAAGATTAAATCGGCTTTTGCAAAAGTAGAAAAAAATGTAAAAATTCTTGAAAAAGGAGACGATGTGGTAGAATACATCAGCCAAAATTTTGACAACAGTTCCAACATTCTGATTACGATGGGCGCAGGAGACATTTATAAAGTTGGGTATAAATTGATAAACAAGTGATTATAAATTTCAAATTCACATGAAGAGATATATAATTACCGGCGTTAAAAAATTAAAAGGAGACGTATACGTATCTGGGTCAAAAAACGTTGTGTTAAAAACGGTTATTGCGGCGTGTCTTACAAGTGAGGTTGTTGAAATAAAAAACGTTCCGCTTATAAGCGACTTTTTTGTAATACTTGAGCTTGTGCGCGAAATAGGTGGTGACGTGGTGCTTTCGGGGCATACGGTAAAAATACATGTGCCACATATAAAAACCGTAAAGCTTCCTTTGGAAATTGGCGCAAAAATCAGAACAAGTTCTATGTTTTTGGCTCCTCTTCTTGCGCGAAATAAAGAAGCATTTATTCCTAATCCGGGCGGATGCCGCATAGGTGCCAGGCCAATTGATAGGCACATTGAAGGGCTTGAAAAAATGGGTGCAAAAATTTCATACCATACAGAAGACGGATATTTTTATGCAAAAACAGACGGTCTTTGTGGTGCAAATTATACATTTGAGAAAAACTCTCACACAGGGACGGAAACACTTATTATGGCCGCGGTTCTTGCAAAAGGAAAAACTATAATTGACAATGCAGCAGAAGAACCGGAAGTTGATGACCTTATCGGTTTTCTTGTTTCTATGGGTGCAAAAATAGAGAGAACCGCAACACGAACTATTGTTATTGAAGGCGTTACGGCTTTACATGGCACAACATATGAAATTATGCCTGACAGAAATGAAGTGGTTACTTTTGCTATATGTTCTGCTCTTACAGGAGGCGGTATTATTATTAAAAACGCGCAATTAAAAGATTTGGATACATTTCTATTATATTTTAAGAATGCAGGAGGAGAATGGGAGGAAAAAGACGGCGGAGTAAGATTTTTTATAAAAGATATGATTGTACCGGTAAATGTTACAACGGGTCCTCATCCTGGCTTTATGACAGATTGGCAAGGGGCGTGGGCAGTTCTTATGACGCAGTCTGTCGGCACTTCACTTATTCATGAAACAGTGTATGAAAACAGATTTAGTTATATTGGAGAACTTGAAAAAATGGGAGCAAAAATAGAATTTTTAATGCCGTCTGTTAAAAATCCGGAGAAAGTATACAATTTTAACTATGAACATGATAAAAAAAATGAATACAGACAAGAAGTTAGAATTAAAGGTAAAACGCCATTTCATAATGCGGTTCTAACAATAGCGGATCTTCGCGCCGGTGCAACCATTGTTCTTGCGGCGCTTATAGCAACAGGCGAAAGCGTTATTTTCGGAATAGAACATTTGGAACGTGGATATGAAGCATTCGATTCTCGCCTTGCATCTATTGGTGTAGATATTGATGTTGTGGAGGAAAAAATATGATTGAGCTTAAAAATGTTTGCGCTATTGTTCTTGCTGCAGGTAAAGGTAAAAGGATAAACGCAAAAGGTAGAAATAAGGTAACGTATGAAATTCACGGAAAGCCGATGATTGTTAGGATTGTTGAAAATGTTAAGAAAGCAGGAATTAAAAATATTGTTCTTGTTGTAGGTTATGCGCGTATTAGCGTAGAAAAGCTTTTTCCCACAGGTGTCGTCTTTGCAGTACAAAGAAAAAGGCTTGGGACAGGACACGCTCTTTTGGTCGGATTTAAAAAAATTCCTCAATCATGCAAAAATATTTTTGCATTCTATGGTGATGATACATCATATAGTCCGGAGATTCTATTAAATTTACTTGAAACTCACACGAAGCATAACGCAGATTTATCATTTTTAACTCTGGAAGTTGATGATCCAACAGGGTTAGGGAGAATTATCCGTGATAACGGAGGGAAAGCTGTAGCAATTATAGAGGAAAAAGATGCAACAGATGCTCAAAAAGAAATAAAAGAAATAAATCCCGGATGTTTTATTTTTACTGAGTCTTTTTTGAAAAAGTATATTTCCAAAATTCCAAAAAACCATGTTACAAGAGAATATTATCTGACATCTCTTATAGAAATCGGATTCAAAAACAAAGCAAAAGTTGAGACTCACAAGGTAAGAGGATTTCTATGGAGGGGCGTAAACACTACTGATGAATTGCACAGTGCCGCAGAGATTCTTAAAAAAAAGTAGTTTTGTCCATAAATATTCAATAACCAGTGATATAAATTGAAATCAAGCTTGGCCCCGTGATATAATTAGGTTCTAATTTAATATGGATAGAATATTCGGGTTTGCAATTCTTTCTCTTTTTATAACCGCGCTTCTCTTGGTTCCTTTTATCGATTTTTTGTATAGGATAAAGTTACAGCGCAGGAAGCAAAAAACAAGGGACATATTTAATAAAAAAACTCCACTTTTTGATAAATATAATGCCTGGAAGGTTGGTACGCCAATCGGAGGAGGTATTTTAATAATTTGTGTTGTCTCAGTCTTAACATTATGGACTTATGGGATTTTTCAAGTTGAAGTTAAGATGTGGGAACTTTTTGTTTTACTATTTTCTTTTATAGGATTTGGGGTTTTAGGCACCTATGATGATTTTAAAAAGATTTTTAACGGAGAAAATTCATTTTTTGGATTAAGATTCAAATATAAATTCATAATCCAATGGATTTTGGCTTTAATTTTGGGCTCCGTATTGTATTATAAATTGGGATATAATTTTATTTATATCCATTGGTTTGGTCAAATACACCTTGGAGTTTTTTATATATTACTCGCAGCTTTTATAATAGTATCTTTTGTAAACGCATTTAATATTACAGACGGACTCGACGGACTTTCACCAGGACTTTTTATAATTTGTCTCATAGCATTTCTAACTATCTCAAATCACGCTCTTGATTCATTTTTAGGTCTTTTTACGGCGCTTCTTATCGGAAGCGTAACAGCCTTTTTATATTTTAATGTTTATAAAGCAAGATTATGGCTTGGAGACGCCGGATCACTGTCTCTTGGCGCGACCCTTGCGGTTATAGGGCTTTTGACAGGCAAAACGCTTGCAATAGCCCTTATTGGCGGAGTCTTTATCATAGAAGTAGGCTCTTCTCTTATCCAGATACTTGGAAAGAAATTTTTGGGTAGAAGGCTTCTTCCTGTTGCGCCTCTTCATTTATACCTCTTGAAAAAAGGATGGGAAGAGCCCAAAATTGTTATGAGGGCCTGGATATTTGGGATAATATTTGCAATACTTGGGCTCTATATAGCGTTTATTGGTTAAAAATTATTTGTAGCTTCTATATATAAATGAAGAGCCTTGGATTTTTTTTATTCGCAACGAGTCTTCTGCTTTCTTTTGTAGGAGTTTTTATTCTTTTTGAAAGCTCGACCTATAATTCTCTTCTTCAGATTGGAGATAAATATTATTTTGTAAAATTTCAAGCCTTATGGGTTGTTGTTGGTAGTATTGTGGCGCTTATAGTATCAAGAATTCCGTACAAAAAATATTATGATTTAGCACTTCCAATTCTTTTAGTAACAATCGTTCTACTTGTAGCTGTTTTTTTTCCCGGAATAGGCGTCAAATTAAAAGGTGCTCATAGATGGGTTAATGGGGGGTTTTTTTTGATTCAGCCTTCAGAACTTCTGAAAATTTCTCTAACAATATATCTTGCTGCATGGCTTTCGGTAAAAGAAAAAGGAAGAATATTTGCTTTTCTTCTTCTTCTTGGGTTGAACATTTTTTTGGTTATTGTAGAACCTGACATGGGAACAGCTTTTATTATCGCGGCTAGCGCAACTCTAGTATATTTTCTATCTGGGGTTTCAGTAAAAGAAATGGTACTTATAGGGCTACTTTTAGTAGTTGGTATTTTTACTCTTATTAAAATTGAGCCTTATAGACTTGCAAGGCTTACCGCATTTCAGTCTTTTGATAAAAAAGATTTGTCAAGCACGTCATATCACGTAAAACAAGTTCTGATTGCTTTGGGATCTGGCGGTGCAGCTGGCGTTGGGTTTGGACAGTCAATACAAAAATACGCATATCTTCCGGAGAGTACGACGGATTCAATTTTTGCAATATATTCAGAAGAATCAGGGTTTGTAGGTTCAACGATTTTAATATGCATGTTCCTTACACTATTTTTAATAGGGTTTTTAATTTCCGCAAAAACTACAGATATGTTTGGTAAGCTTTTGTCAGGTGGAATTATTATATTTATAGCCATTCAGACATTTGTAAATCTTGCGTCGCAAGTAGTTCTCATACCTTTGACAGGAGTACCGCTTCCCTTCATTTCTTACGGAGGTTCGTCAATAATTATAAATTTTATAGCAATTGGTATACTATTAAATATTGCTCAAAAAGCAAAAATATCAAAAAGATGAAAATCGCTTTAACAGGAGGACATTTTACTCCGGCGCTTGCTATTATTGAAGAAGGTTTAAAAAAACACGATTTTTTTGTGTTGGGGAGAAAACATTCTTTTGAGGGCGAAAAAACTTTCTCTTATGAATATTCGGTCTGCCAAAAACTTTCAATACCTTTTTTCCCACTTCGCGCCGGACGCATTCAGAGAAAATTCACAAAACATACAATGCCGTCTGTTTTACGAATGCCTTTGGGGTTATATGATGCATACTACATTTTAAAAAAAATCCGTCCGGACGTTTTACTTACTTTTGGAGGATACCTTTCTTTTCCGGCAGTCCTTGCTTGTAAACTTCTTAAAATTCCGATAGTTATACATGAGCAGACTCAGGGTGTTGGTCTTGCAAATAGGCAAATCGGCAAATATTTTGCCAAAAAAATATGCCTTTCATTTGAAACTTCTCAGCCCTTTTTTCCAAAAGAAAAAACAGTTATGACAGGAAATCCTTTACGTAAAGAAATTTTTAAAGTTGAAAAAAAATTAAAAGAGTTATTGCCCGACGACAAGTTACTTTATGTAACAGGAGGGAGCGCGGGATCGCATTTTATAAATAAAACTGTTTCTGTAATTCTGGAAAAGCTATTAAGTGAATTTGTTGTTGTGCATCAAACAGGGGATTCGGGTGAGTATGGTGATTTTAACAGTCTTTCACAAATTAAGGAGAGCCTTACGAGTACACTTCAGAAGCGTTATATTGTAAAAAAAACAATTGAAAATGATGAAATAGGTTGGGTTTGGTCAAATGCAAAGTGTGTTATGGGACGGGCGGGGATAAATACTGTTCAAGAAGCCATTGCCTCAAAAGTTCCTGCACTTTTTATTCCACTTCCTCACGGGCAAAAAGGAGAACAGCTAGCAAATGCGCGCCTTGCCCAAGATTCTGGTCTGGCGGTTGTTCTTTTACAGGAAAACGCAACAGCTGAAGTTGTATTACAAAAATTAAATGAAGCGGTTGAAATAAATAGAAATAATTTTACAAAAAGTAAAATAGATAATATTATAAGTAAAGATGCCGCAAGTTTGGTATTGGATATTGTACAATCAGTTTATGAAGAGACTTTATCGGAAAAAAACAAGAAAAGTTAGTTATTTTATTTTTTTAACTCTTGTTTTATTAATAACTCTTCTGACGTCTTTTTTAATACTTTCAACAATTGCAAAAATTTTAAAATATAAAGAGATACCTACAAATTTTTCTTCGATAATAATACAAAGCTCTTATGATGATTTAGTAAGATTGCTAAAAGAAAAAAATATAGAAGTTAAATCTTTAAAAATCTCATCCGTTTCGGCAAATATTGTTGCAAAATTAAAGGATGGACCAACTGTTTATTTTACATTGGATAAAGACATAGCTCCTCAAGTTTCCTCTTTACAACTCATAATAACAAAGCTTACAATAGATGGAGGTCAGAAAACAGAATCAAAAAAGCCAACTCTAATCGATTTGCGCTTTGTTAATCCTGTTGTAAAATTTTAAAAATAGTAATATAAAAATATTATGCGTGATAATCAAATTGTTGTAGGAGTAGATATAGGTTCGTCAAAAATTGCAACAGTTATCGGACAAATACAGCAGGATTCCGTAAATATATTGGGTGTTACGGAAATTCCTTCAAAAGGTATTAAGAAAGGCCAAATAGTAGACATAGTAGAAGCGGCCGGTGTTATAAATTCTTCACTTGATGCATCCGAGAGGATGGCAGGATATGCAGTTGACCACGTTTTTGTTTCTTTATCCGGCGTGCATATTCAAAGTCAGAATTCAAAAGGCATAGTTGCAATTTCAAATCCTGAAGGTGAAATTTTTCAACCTGATGTCGAAAGGGTTTTGGAGGCTGCCGGTGCGGTGTCCATGCCATCAACCACAACCGTTTTGCACGTTTTGCCAAAAACTTTTACAGTTGACGGGGAGCCAAGCATTAAAGATCCAATTGGTATGACAGGTGTTAGGCTTGAAGTTGATACTCATATAATTTCTGCAAATTCCGTATCAGTCAAAAATGTCCAAAGGGTTTTAGAACAGGAAGCTGGAGTCGGTATCAATGCTTTAGTTTTTTCAGGATTTGCCTCATCTCTTGCTGTTTTGACAGAAACAGAAAAAGAATTAGGAGTAGTTCTTGTTGATATAGGTGCGGGAATTACAAATATTTGCATTTTTGTAGAAGGTGCACTTTCATATTCGGGTGTTATACCAATTGGTGCGCGGCATATCACAAACGATTTGGCAATCGGACTTCGCATTTCTCTTGAAAGCGCTGAAAAAATAAAATTATATCTTTCAAAGAAATACGGCAGGAGACAAAGGGCCGTAAGAGTTGAGGGAGATGAAAATGCAGATGAATTGGATTTGGGAGAGCTTCATCTCATAGAGGATCTTAAGAAAGTTTCACAAAAAACTCTTGTTGACGGAATCATCCGGCCAAGATTAAATGAGTTATTTACTATGATTGGCATTGAGCTTAAGAAAAGCGGTTTTGCTACACAAACACCAGCCGGTGTTGTTATAACAGGTGGAGGAGCAAGGACAGTTGGAGCTGAAGAAGCGGCAAAAAGAATGCTTTCAATGCCGGTAAGAGTTGGGTATCCGCAAAATATATCAGGGCTTATTGATGATGTTGAAAACCCGTCTTTTGCGACCGCTGTCGGTCTTTTGATATTTGGTCGAGACTTTAAATCACATGAGTCAGGCGCAATTTTTAATAATTTATTTTCAAGTATTAAATTCAAACCTTTAAATAATCTTGTTTCCCGCATTAAAAAAATATTTAAAAATTTTACTCCAAGGTTTTAAATTTCCGAATTCTTTCTTTCTTGCAAACATATATTGTTTGTGCTAGGATAGCACAAATAGTATGTTAATACGTCCTCAAACAACAAGTTTTGCAAAAATCCGAGTAATTGGAATTGGCGGAGGAGGAGGAAACGCAATAAATTCAATGATTGCCGATTCCCAAATTGTAGGAGTTGATTTTTTAAGTATTAATACAGACGCGCAAGCTCTTCTTACTTCCCAATCACCGATAAAAGTACAAATTGGTGAAAATCTTACCCGAGGTCTTGGGTCTGGAGGAAATCCTGAAATGGGGTTAAGGGCTGCTGAAGAATCGCGCGAGAAAATAAAAGAAATGCTTGAAGGCAGTGATATGGTTTTTCTGACTGCGGGTATGGGCGGTGGAACAGGAACGGGCGCAACGCCTGTTATTGCAGAAATTGCAAAAGAAGTAGGCGCCTTGACAGTTGCAGTAGTTACAAAACCTTTTCACTTTGAGGGGACTCGACGCATGGTTGCCGCTGAAGAAGGAATTGAAAACCTAAAAGGTAAAGTAGACACTTTAATAATTATTCCAAACCAAAGAATACTTGAAGTTGTCGACAAAAAATTGTCGCTTATTGAAGCTTTTAGGGTTGCCGATTCAGTTCTCAATCATGGAGTACAGGGTATTTCAGATCTTATAACCGTTCCGGGGCTTATAAATGTTGATTTTGCGGATGTAAAAACAATTATGGCTGATGCTGGCAGCGCTCTTATGGGAATTGGAATTGGGGTTGGTGAGAATAGGGCGCAGCTTGCTGCGCGTCAGGCGACTTCATCTCCGCTTCTTGAAGTGTCAATGGAAGGGGCGAGGGGTGTTCTTTACAATATAATTGGAGGAACAGATCTTTCAATGGCTGAAGTAAATGAAGCATCAAAGATAATTGCAGCGGCAGCAGATCCGGACGCAAATATTATTTTTGGCGCGACAATTGATGAAAACTTGCATGACCAGATAAGAATTACGGTTATTGCAACAGGATTTGATGAGTCAAGAAGAAAACTTCAGGAATATGCCGATTCAACGGTTCAGACCGCGTCGGAAGAAGATGATATTGCGAGATCCATTGCAGATGATAATGGTGAAAAAGAAGACGATGAAAATAGCGTTTTCAACATCCCCGCGTTTTTGAGAAACAAGAATTAACCCCCCACTGCTTTTTCAATCCTAGATTGTGCGACATGATTTAACAACTTAGGTTACAACTACTAACAACCACTTGACAACTTAGTTTACAACTATAGTTGGAAAGTTGACAACTGTAATGTTTAGCCTTATAATGTATCTAATTATGGATATTCGAGAGGCAATTTTAGATATTGCTAACAAAAATAAGACGTTCAAAACTGCCGATGTGGTAAATGCTCATAAAGGGAAATACACAAGGCAGTATGTGAGTTCAATTATAAATCAAATGGTTGGTGAAGGGGTACTGCTTAAAGGTGGCAGTACTGCTAGTGCAATTTATGCTTTACCACAAAACTCTGACCATGTATTTGAAACGATCAAACTTAGGTTTAAAAGAGAATTCTTAGAAGAACATAGGGTTTTTAACAATATTAGAGATAGGCATAATCTAATCAGAAGACTTCAAGAAAATGTATCAAGCATTCTTTTCTATGGATTTACTGAAATGCTTAACAATGCAATAGAGCATTCTAAATCTAAATATGTGGAGATAGAGATTAAAGTAGATACGAAAAATGTAACATTCGTCATAAATGATTTTGGAGTTGGAGTATTTAGAAATGTAGTGAGTGAAAGAGGTCTTAAATCTGAAGTTGAAGCCATGCAAGACTTATTAAAAGGCAAAACCACAACGCAGCCACATTCTCATACAGGAGAGGGTATATTTTTTACGTCTAAAGTTGCGGATGTATTTGAACTAGATAGTTTTGGATACAAAATGAGAGTAGATAATATTGTTAAAGATGTATTCTTTCAAGAAACCCCAGAGATTAAAAAAGGAACAAAAGTAACTTTTACGATCTGCGTTGATTCTGCGAAACATCTTAATGATGTGTTTAGTAAATTTGTAACTGAACCAGGCCATGTAGGATTTGATAAGACTGAAATATTAGTAAGACTCTTTATACATGGTACGGTATATATATCACGGTCTCAGGCAAGAAGAATACTAACAGGTTTAGAAAAGTATAAAACTATTGTTCTTGACTTTGATAGGGTTACAACTATTGGTCAAGCCTTTGCTGACGAAATATTCAGAGTTTTTCAACAAAGACATCCAGATATAAAAATTGAACCTATAAATATAATCAAGCCTGTCAAATTTATGATTGATAGGGTAGAAAAACAACCTCAACAATCTAAAGATAAAAGTTAGTTCGCTTGACTTTTTATCGTTCCCGAATTTTTAAGGAACAAGAATTAACCCCTTGACATTGTACATTTTTGTTATAACATTGTTGTAATATGGTAATCGAAGTAAAAATTATTAAGATTGGTAATTCTTTGGGGTGCATAATACCTAAAATGTTTCTAAAAGCTTTAGGCTGGGAAGCAGGGGATCTGCTTGACGTTGAATTTGATCCGAAGAAAAAACGCCTAACATATA
>Ga0210050_1004845_pt1 | contig 10961 bp, 12 predicted proteins | sample CryGey132114_all_FD_185463 | JGI IMG/M metagenome (GOLD analysis project Ga0210050, IMG submission 185463) | Groundwater microbial communities from aquifer - Crystal Geyser CG22_combo_CG10-13_8/21/14_all (SPAdes) (version 2) | ecosystem: Environmental > Aquatic > Deep subsurface > Groundwater ...
GAGCAAAGGTCGTGAAGAGGAGTCAAAAGCTCCTGGTCGTGGCTTAACTGAGAGCTTTTTTGAGGTTCGAAAATCATTTCGAGCTTCCGAAGGTTCTAACGGAGCTTCTATTGTTGAAGAAAGCAATTTACCGCTAGTCTTAACGACTTTAGCGGTTTTTTGCTTTGGTTCGAAATTTTCTGCATCAAGTTTCTGCTGAACTCTTTGTGCAACTTTATCTACTGTAGCTTTCAAGGAATAAGTTGCTTCGCCATCTTTGAGAGAAATAAGAGAAAAGAGCTTCGTAAGAAGCAATCTCTTTTTTTCTGGGGTCTTGCTGTTGGCGTAAATTTCTCTTGCTCTTCTGGCCAGGTCAATGATGTTTAGCCAAAGTTCAAAGTATTTGCCTTCCTCTGTCTTCATCCTATCCATCTGGGCGAGCACTTCTCTTTGGTCTTCAACCAATTGGGTATTCTTCCTTTCCCAAAATTCCCTAGAAATTTTCTCATCTAGCTTGTCGTCATAGAGGTTGTCTATACGCTTCTGCAGGGCGTTATAACGCTCTTCCAGAGCTTTAATGGCCTTTTCCTTGTATTCAGATTCGTGCCCGTGAGTTAGTTTTATTTTGAGTCTTACTTCTTCCGCTTCCTCCTCAGTTATGTTCTCGAAGAACTTAAAGACTCCAAGTATTTTCTCCTCAATCTTATCTTCAGTAGTGAACTTCTTTTGCTGGCAGTTTCGGTAATGATTGCAGTGATAGTAAATATGACCCTTCTGAATTTCGGCAGTTATGGTCCCACTACACTCTCCACACTTCATAAGCTTCTTGAATTGGAAATTATGCTTCCTAAGCTTAGGAGCGGTCTTACCAGCTCGAAGTGCCTGGACCTTATCGAACAATTCCTTACTTACCAATGGCTCGTGTTTACCTGGAAAACTCTCTCCATTCCAAGGTATTGCCCCGTAAAAGAAAGGGTCTTTGAGAATATCTTCAATCCGACTTTTAGACGCTTTCTTACCTGTATAACTTCTAAAGCCGTCCTTATACATAATCTCTCCTATAACTTTCAGAGAGTAATTGCCGGTAGCGTATAGCTCAAACATTTTTCTAACATAGGGAGCGGTAGTTTCGTCTACCACGTGTATCTTGTGTCCCTTTTCTCCTACTGTTTTGTATCCAACGCAAGCTCGCCTAGGTATCCACCCTTGAGCAATTTTTTCTTTCTGTCCTTTCTTCACCTCTTCAGAGAGATTAGAGATAAACTTCTTTGCGAGAACAATTTCAATATCCCATCTAAACTTCTCGTCAGATTTTGCGTGCAGGTGAATTACCAGGTTTTGCTTAACAAAGTGGATTTGTCTTTCTGGACTTTCCTCTATCCAGTCATTTGCGATTACCGCCTCTTTGAGATTTCTGGTGAGACGATCCACTTTCTCACAGAGAAGATGGTGAACATTCGACTTCTCCATATAGCTCATCATTTCTGCAAATACTATGCGTTGCTTGGCTCCACTCGCTGACTCGGCAACAGAGAATACCTTCACTACATTCAATCCTTTCCTCTCAGCATATTCTCTTAGTAACTTCTCTTGGGCAGGAAGGGAATAGCCAGTTTCTTCTTGTTCTCTGGATGATACTCGACAATAAATCACCGCCTTTACTTTTTCTGTCATAGATTGTTTTATATTTTACCTTAATTTATTAACTTTTAAGCAATACCCCGACTTTTCCCCTAATACCCTGGAGAAATGATTGGGAGAGCTATGTGGAGACTAATCCTTAGCTTAATGACTGACATTCTTCCTGAGAGAATCAATCTAAGCTTAGACTACTCCGATACTCTTTAGATGGTTGGGTAAGAGTCGGCAACTTATTTTCCCAACTTTCGCAAGAAAACCTGAATAGTCCTTAAAGTTTTGTAAGAGCCAAGTTTATTTGAACCTGATGACCCTTATCGGCAGGTTTATTATCTCGTTTGTTTTCAAAATCCATCTGGGCAAGTAAGTCAAAAATTTCGGCAAGATTTTCAACATCTTCCTGATTTAACTTATGTATATTTGATTTCTCTGCGGAGACGTTCATTTGATTGTCGTCCTCGCACCGTCTCTTTCACACGCAAAACCCCTTCCAGAGAGGATAGGGGTTGGCAATTAATTATCTATAAGGCCAAGCCAAAATCCATTCAGGAGTAGTATCCGTATGTGAATTATGGTCATGACCTCGTGAGAGGTGGCTTACTTAAAAGCTCGCTGAGCGTCGTCGGCTTCTCGTCTTATGGAGTTCGGTTGAGAAACTGTTCGCCTTACCCAGCCTGAGAGCAAATTTCATCCAGCTCTCATGAAGGATTCCGATTCGATAGTGCAATTCTAACTTACTATATTATAGCATATTTGGTTCAAAAAAGCAAGCTAGGTAGTGTGCAGGACTGTGGATAACTCACAATGTAATACAGATAATTTCCAAAAGTTATAAGAATTTTTCTTTGACTAGATACTATATGGACCAAGGGCTTGGGCCCAACTCCCCTAGGGGTGGTCTCGACACATGATTATCTACCTTTTTACATATTTCGTGCGTTATAGAGCCTATTAAGGGCAGTAAATGACATTCCTCAGGCACTTTTCTAACCTCTTTTTCACTGCTTTTCTTGGCTTTCTGTAAAGATATCGTTTTCTTGTTTTCCTGGTATATTTAAGGGGTTCCACAATTTAATATTGCCTAACCCTGGAAACAGGCACGGCATGAAATCCGGCTAAGGAGTAGAAAACCCGTAAGGGGGTTCCTTAGCCGGTTGTCGAGGGAAACTTCGGCATTCTACCCGAAAGGGTAGAGCTCCCCTTGCGGGCTTTCTGCTATTTGCAGGAGGTTAAAACCAGCTAAGAAAAAATGAATGAACAAGAAGCTGACAAACTGTTTGGGCACGTTGTGATTACGGGAATTGTGATAGTGGGGATTTTGTGGCTAAGCGGAGCTTTTGAGGGCAACAAAAAATCTTCTTCTCAGATAAGGGTTGATGTCTACTCAGATTGCGTAGATATGGGAGGTAGAAATTGTAGAGATTTGCTCAGATAAGCCACCCCTAAAGAAGGGTGGTAAAAACTCATCAGGAGCGTAATATAGGGTTTGGCTTAAATCGCCCTAACTTTTGGCTAGCCAATGCCCGTCAAACTCCACAAATTTAGAATAAAAAACTACAAGTCCATTATTGATAGTGGAGACTGCTATTTGAATGGAGATATAACGATATTAGCTGGGAAGAACGAATCTGGAAAAACATCCATTCTTGAAGCATTGGCAGATTTCGACTTCCAAAATGACATAGATGAGACTGCTACCCCGATTCAATTTCCTGAAGAAATTCCCGAAATTTCCATTACCTTTAAGGTGGGCAAGAAAACTCTTGGGGAAATATTCAAAGCAATAGAATTCAGCAAAGGAGTAAAAACTGATGTCGAAATCGAGATACACAAACTGGCCCCTAGTGTGTATGGATTATCTCACCCCTCTGCTTTTACACTTGGAATTAGAGATAAGGAAGTAATTGAAAGTTTAAATAAGGGAATAACAGCTTCACATAAAATTCTTAAAAAGATTGTTGATAAATACCCATCTCTTACAGCAGAGTTATTTGACCTAGATTTAGATAACCCAAATATCATATGGTCCAAGATAAAAAAGTTTGACGAGGAAACCTCTATCAACATAGCTCATATCACTGACGATAAGGATAAAGCTAAATATCACGAAGCGGTAAAGGTTATTAGAGAGGGAGCTCAAGAATTTTTGAGCTTCAGGGAAGTGGAGGAAAAATTTGTAAAGGAATTTAATGAAAAGTGGTGTCCCAACTTCATCCTCTTCAAGTCCTTCGAGGATGTATTCCCAAACAAAGTCCCAATGGCCGAACTCGACTCAAACGAGTGGATAAAGGATTTGTCTTTAGTGAGCGACCTAGATGTAGAGACGGTTAAATCTACAGCAGATAGGGATAAGCATAAACATAAAAAAGACATAAACATAACCCTAAATAAAGATTATGAAAAGTTTTGGACTCAGGATATTTCAAAACTGAGTATTGACTGGGACTCAGCCCATCTTTTCTTTTGGATTGAGGAAGATGGCTACCCATACGAACCCAGCCTAAGAAGCAAAGGAAGGCAATGGCATCTCGCCTTTTACATAAAAGTTTCTGCTCGTTCAACTGAGGATATACCAAACGTCATCCTCATAGATGAACCTGGGCTATTTCTTCATGCTCAAGCATTGAAGGATATTCTTGGTAAGTTGGAAAGCTCGTCAAAAGATGCTCAGATTATTTTTTCCACACACTCACCTTACTTACTTGAAGCAGATAAGCTGTCCAGAATCAGACTCATTCACAGAACTAAAAAAGAAGGGACTAGAGTAGAAAACAAGATTCATGCTTTGGCTGATAAGGAAACTCTAACCCCTATTCTCACCGCTATTGGTCTTGAATTAAGCTCTGGCATAACTCATGTAGATAAAGCCCATAATATTGTTGTGGAGGGACCATCGGATTTGTATTATCTCGAAGGATTCAAGAAGATTTTAAAAAGACCCAATCTCAATTTTGTATTTGGGGGTGGGTCTGGCAATATGCCGTTCGTAGGAACAATTCTCCACGGCTGGGGCTGTAAGGTTGTGTATCTTTACGATAACGACAAAGGCAAAAGAGATGGGGAGAAAAATCTCAAAAACAACTGGCTAGTTTCTAGCGACTTAGTAATGTCTGTCATTGGCTCAGAAGGTTCAATCGAAGATATTTTTAGTAGTTCTGACTTTAAAGACCTTGTGCTGAATAAGCCATCAATTAGTTATAAGGAGAAAAACTCTGAATATGTAAAAAAGAATAGTCTGGATAAGGTTCTACTTGCTAAGCTTTTCTGTGATTCATCATCTAAAATCAAGCTTTCTCCGGATACCGAAAAGAATGTAATCGAGTTATTTGGTAAACTAGAAGAAAAATTTAAGCAATAAATTATGACCCTATATTTCATTACCGGAAACAAAGGAAAGCTTGCTGAAGTCCAAGCGGTTTTGCCAGACGTAGAAGCTCTTGATATTGATTTGCCTGAAATCCAGAGTTTAGATGCTCACGAAATTATCAAGGCAAAGCTCCTAGAAGCTCAAAAGCATCAGAGTGGAGAATTTATCGTTGAAGACAACTCTCTTTATCTTGAAGGGATTAAAGGTTTACCTGGTCCTCTAATCAAATGGTTTTTGAAAACTGTTGGTAATGATGGTTTGTATAAAATGGCCGAAGCTTTTGGAAACTTTAATGCTGAGGCCAAGGTGGTTATCGGTTATTCCAACTCAGGAGGTGAGATTTCTTTCTTTGAGGGAAATACTAAAGGCACAATAGTTCCAGCAAGAGGAAGTGAGGGTTTTGGTTGGGACCCAATCTTTCAGCCAGAAGGGTATGACAAAACTTTTGCTGAATTAACTCCTGAAGAAAAGAATTCTTTTAGTATGAGAAGGATTGCTGTGGAAAAGTTGAAGGAAAAACTTAAATAGACTATATAACTATGAAATTGAATCAACTTCCATCAAAGTGGGAAACCGAGCATCTCATAATATCCGATTCAGAAAAATCTGAACTTTCAGATCTTCAGGCCGTTTTTGATAACTGTTCTTATATAGGTGATTGGACAGGTATGGAAGCGGAAGACGAAGGAAACTACATGGAAGGAGAGTTGGAGCATAAACATGTGCCAGAAGGCCGTTCTGCCGAATATCATAAAGTTCAATCTATCCGATCCAAGGAAGATGGGAAGATGGTTGGCTATTTTATCTTCTATCATGGCTACCCAGACGATAAGACTCTTTGGCTTTCAGTTATGGCCGTTCACACTGACTATCAGGGCAAAAGACTTGGGCAAGAAGCAGTTGAAGGCTTTTTCAATGAAGCTAGAAAGCTGGCGAGCTATGACCGCCTTGCCCTTACCGTGGGTATCAAGAATTGGCCCGCTATCCGTTTCTGGGTTAATAATGGATTTACAGAAATCATTAAGATTAATGGTGATAAGGTTCATAGTGAAAAGACTTTTGCTGACATGTGGCTCGCAAAGAAACTCTAATGGAAGAAATTAAGACTTTTCTCAATGCCAATCTTCAAGTTATTTCTTGGCCTGCTAAGCATGCCAAGAAACAGGCGGTTATTGAATATATGGCTGAAAAGTTTGAAGAAGGCAGGACTTATACGGAATCGGAAGTAAATGAGATTCTTAATAAATTTCATACATTCAATGACCCAGCTCTTTTAAGAAGAGAGTTGTTTGAAAAAAAGTTTTTTGACCGAGATCTGAATGGGGGTAAGTATTGGAAGATTAGTAAACTAATATAAAACAGTTATGAATAACCCCAACTTTCCCAAACTCGGTCCAATTATCATTGGGACTTCAGATATTGAAAAAGCAAAGAAATTCTACATAGCAGTTTTTGGTTTGGTTATTGAAAGTGAAGATAAAAATTATGTAAGTGCTCGTGGTGTTGATGGAACACATATTGAATTAGAGGAAGACTCAGAAAATAGATTTCCGCATTGGGCAGAAAGGAATATTGGAACCTACAAAAATAGTGAGTTTCAAGTCCCCGATATGAAGCTCTTTCTAGAGACTGTGTTAAAGAATGGTGGAAAGATAATCAGTGAGCCAGTATCCAGACCCTGGGGTGATATAGGGGCAGAGTTTACTGACCTTGATGGAAATATCTTTTTAGTCAGTCAAAAATGAAACCAGCCTTTATAGACCATCTAGTTTTAATAGTTAAAGATATAAAAGAAACTGAGAATTTTTACTCTGCATTTCTTGGTGCACCAGAACACCTTGGAGATGAGTCCGTGTCATATAAAATTGGAGAAACTAAAATCTTTTTTGGTTTGCCATATACTGAATGGGCTACTCTCGATAAAGATAGCGGAGGCATAAATCATCTAGCTTTTGGAGTGAAGACTATCGAAGAATTAAAGGAGTTTGAAAGACTGCTCAATGAAGCAGGTATCAAAAATAGCTCCATTCAGATAGATAAATACGGAGACAAAGAGTTTATCTGGTTTGATGACCCCGATGGATACCGTTTAGAGTTTTATTGCCGACCTGAATAAATATGTCTCCTAAAATCACTACCATCTCTATTCCGGAATATTCTCTTGAAACTCAGCCAGATTATTCTGATGTAGGAGCAAAAATAGATAAAGCATTAGAAGATAACTTTAATGGAACATTTCTACTTCGTGCTTTAAGTATCTCGGACCACCCTCAATATACTTTAGATGAATTAGTAGACATTATTGTTAAAACTGGAACTGATAAGTATGACCCAAACAAAAAGGGTGTAGCACACGAAGAATTTGAGCCTTATAAACCTGACATTCAAGCTGGAACTATAACGATACAAGATGGCAAACTTGTTGGAGAGTCTTTCGGTGAAGATATAAGACGCTTTTATGAAAATACCCTGCTAGACAGGGGTTATAGGTTAAGGATAGATTTACTTGTTCTCTATGACCCTTCCCAGCTTGTTAGGGCAGAAAAGGTTGATAATGATAGGCCTAGCGTTGCCCCTCATCTTGAAGAGTATTTGTGGAGATTTAGAAATCCAGGCGATAAGGCAGGGGCGGTAGTAGGTATTGTTAAAATACTAAAATGATAAAAGCCATTTTATTTGATGTAGATGGAATAGTAATTACAGGCAGGAAGCAACTCTTTAGCCACGCCCTAGCTGAAAAGCAAGGAGTTTCTCGTGAGGTCGTAGAAGAGTTTTTCCTTAATAACTTCAGAAAGTGCTCATTCGGTAAAGCAGATTTAAAAGAAGAAATAGCTCCATATATTTCTAAATGGAATTGGCAAGGAAGTGTAGAAGACTTACTCAAATTCTGGTTTGAAACTGAAAGTGCCAAAGACCCAGAAGTTCTTCAAATAATCTCTGATTTGAGGAGTAAAGGAGTTAAATGTTATGTAGCTACTAGGCAGGAGAAATATCGCCTTAAATATATATGGGAAGTAATAGGTTTGAAAGATTACTTTGATGGAGTATTTAGCACTTGTGATATTGGTTATGACAAGAAAGAACCGGAGTTCTTTCATTATGTCTTTCAGAAGTTAGGGTTTAAGCCAGAGGAAATTATGTTCTTTGACGATAGCCAAGCCAATGTTGAGAATGCCAGGTCACTAGGCGTAGAAGCTTATCTCTATGACAATATTCAGGTTCTAAAAGAGAATATAAAAGACCTTATAAGATAAAATAATCCTATGTATAACCACGCCCCAGAAAACTATATTTGCCCTCTATGCCAAATAGCTAAGGGCGAACCTACGAGTGTTGGCTCACAAGAAGAAAGCGTTATCTACAGGGACGAGAGTATAACTGCCTTTATTGCTGGTAAATTCTGGAGAGCCACTCCTGGACACGCCATTGTTATTCCAAACCAGCATTTTGAGAACCTATACGAGCTTCCAGAAGATATTGGGCACAAGATTTTTGACCTATCCAAGAGAATAGCTGTGGGTATGAAAGAAACTTATGAATGTGAAGGTGTCTCAATTAGGCAACATAACGAGCATGCTGGAGGGCAAGAAGCGTGGCATTACCATATGCATATAATTCCGAGGAAGGAAGGAGACAACCATTTCCTAAATGATGCGGATAGCTACTGGGCTACTCCAGAGGAAAAACAACCCTTCGCAGACAAACTTAAAAGCTACTTAAACTCCAAGTAGAGACTTTATCTGCTCTAGCTCTACGGTTGGATATGGATATTCCTCAGCCCAATTGATAGTTCGAAAATCGTCTGCTAGAGTGAGCTCGCAAAAATCTTAGGCCAGCGAATGCTGGTCTTTTGATTTTTTGAGCTCCGCGAAGCAAGCCAACTGTTTGGCTTGCGTCCAGGGCGAGAAGACCTTGAGTTTATTTTAGAGAAGCTTTGCTTTGAGAAAATATGAAAAGTGTACTGTGGCTGTAAGCCGAGAGACCCCTGCGCTGCCCTGTGTATCTTTAGCGGAGTAGTAGTCGCGGAACCGCATTTTAAATCTTATTTAAAGGCATAAATTTTATAGCCCGAAGATGAACGAGAGAAATCGTGAGGAGGTAGACAACATCATCGCCATATGGGGCAGATACATCACCCCACTTGCGGAGGCGTGGTGGGAAGAACGGGGTTATAGGGTTGTCTGACTCAACAACAACTCAAAACCAATACAACTCCACAAGCTGGTCAATACCATCTAGCAAGGTGGCGGTTGGTCAGTTGCACCCAAGACCCCTCGTCGTTCACTCGGCGAGGTGGTTCTTTTTTATAAAAATCAATTCCTTTAATTATTAAATATAAAAAACCCGTTTTAAAACTTGATATACTTTATAGATGAAAAAAGAAAATAACCCCAAAGATACGAATGGTTTGGCGTTGGGAATTGTCTTTGGTATAGTCTTTGGAATTATTTTAGGTCCAGTTATTTTTAGTAATAGTGGCTCTAGTACTGGAATCGGTCTTGGTATTGCTCTGGGAATTGCGTTTGGAACTGCATATGATAACCGGCACTAAACTATGAATTCCAAATCTATTATATTGATAAGCATGATAATTGGCTCAGCTATAGGAGGTTATTTACCTATCGTTTGGGGAGGTAATCTTTTTTCTTTTTCTGCTATATTTTTAACAGCTTTGGGAGGAATGTTGGGTATTTGGCTTGGGTTTAAAATCAGTAGATAAAAATAAGTTCATATCTAATATTGACACCACACAAATATAGGAACAAGCTTTAGAAAGGATTGTACACCTGTGTATACAGTTGAGGAGGTGGGTATGTTCGCTGTAGCCGTGGTCGCGAAACAACCTGGCACCAAGCTTCCGACCTCTACTCAGGAGGTTCAGGTTCACACGAACCCAGACTTCCCTACCTTGGCGATTGTCTTGGCCACCGAATTGACCAAGGTCAATTCGGTCTTCAAGGAATCAGCACCCGGGCTCGATATCATCCCCTTTGGTAAGTGGATTGATATCCGCGACCTGGTAGATCTCAACCGTCTATTCAGGGATGTGGATGAACGACTGATTCAACACTAAAGGAGGTGGTATGGCGACAAAACCCAAACCACCATACTTGGTGGTCTGCGATCACTGCCAAAAGCACGGGTGGTTCGTGGTTCTCGGCAGTGACAATGAGGAAATCCGAAGTCCCGGATTTTCCTCAAAGGAATCCGGGATGGAACTTCTCGGAATTCTCATGGAGTGCGGATACATCACTCACCTGATGTGTCTCGCCCTACTCCAGGACCTCAAGGCGATAGTTTCCATCGCCAACTTCGACCACGAGGCCGACAAACTAGTAGCCATCACGGTGGTAAATGAGAATGAATCAAGCATTGATTCATTCATCAGAATCCAAGAGGAGGTGGTACCAAAAAGAAATAGCATACATTAACCGTCCCGAACTAGCCGACAGGAATCCGTCAGCGCTCGGGGCGGATTTCTATTTTTATAAATTTAAATATCTAATGTTATAATTTTATTATGAATATATTTTTTATCTTTTTATTTGGATTAGGAATACTTATTGGAGCACTGATTTTAAACTTGTTTGCTTCAAATTTAGGCCTCATGAGTTGGTATGATTTTATCAAAGAACCCAGTAGAGCAAACTTTATTTCATACCTTTGGTTGTTTGTAATCTATCCATTTGGTTTAGGACTAACGGCTTTTGTGCTATCAAAATTTATCAACTTCTAATTATAAAAAGCGAACCGCCACAACTTGCATTGCGACTGCTTAAACATCTTTCCTTTTAATTTCAAATCCCCTTCTCTTCAGTTCACACTGGACTCGGCGCGCCCGAGACTTCAGAATGACTGCCGAAAAGGGAAATTCTAGAGTGTAGTGGTTAAAGAGATCGAGGATGAGGGACACCTAAATAAACACCTTAAGATTAACTACCCCAAATATGTTAAAATAAGCTTATGAAAAAAGCTG
>Ga0210050_1004846_pt1 | contig 10959 bp, 8 predicted proteins | sample CryGey132114_all_FD_185463 | JGI IMG/M metagenome (GOLD analysis project Ga0210050, IMG submission 185463) | Groundwater microbial communities from aquifer - Crystal Geyser CG22_combo_CG10-13_8/21/14_all (SPAdes) (version 2) | ecosystem: Environmental > Aquatic > Deep subsurface > Groundwater ...
CCGCTTTTCCCTTAATCACTTCCATTACCACCTGAAATTTAACATGTGAGGAGTATGCCTTCCTCGTAGGCTTTGAACCTTGAGTATCCATAGATTCTTAGTTTACAGGAGTCATTAAAGAAGACAAGAATCTAGACTAGGTGGTGGTACAGTTTTTGGGGTTCATATCCCCTCCAATAGTTAAAATACATGCCGGACACATAAGTCTTATGATAAAATTTATTAATATAAATTGCAATCTCTAGAACAAAATGAAACCATGTTTATTATTTCTTTCTTGCAAGAATACTGAAGAAGCAGATAAAATTTCTTATAAATTATTAAGTGAGAAACTAATTGTTTGTGCAAAAAAAATACCTATTAATTCTTCTTATTTATGGAAAAATAAAATAGAATCCACTCAAGAAGCTTTACTAATTATGGACTCAATCGAAGAAAATTTTGAAAAGATAGATGAAGAAGTTAAAAAACTTCACAGTTATAAAACTTATAATTTGGCAATGGCAAAAATAAATAAAATTAATGATGAAGCTTTAAAATGGCTACAGCATAATTTGTTACACCCTAATGTTACGGTGTAACATGAGTGTCATCATGACACAAAAATCCTTCCGATTAAACATGCTAAAATGATATAATTTCTTGGGATTAGTCGGGGTGGCGAAATGGTATACGCGCAAGCTTGAGGGGCTTGTGGTCGCAAGACTGTGCAGGTTCAAGTCCTGTCCCCGACACTTTAGCGCCTCTTAATTGTGTAAACGTAAGGATAATACAAGAACAAAGCTGGTGGGTCATCCTGAATAATTTTTTGAAATTCCTGGTAAATTTTGTTTCTTTCTTCAATGTTGATAGTTGATCGGCCTTCCTCCAACAATTTGTCAATTTTAACATTATCATAATTGCTTATATTCCCTTCCTGCTGAGTCGAGTGCCAAAAATAATATTGATCTGGATCTTGAGGAATTTTCCAAAAAACCAATAAAAGATCAAACTTATCCGGACGATCATAGGTAATCATATTAATATCTACGTTTAGGCCGGTTTTTTTAATTTCGCCGGCAATATTATCTGCTCCATCATAATAATCGTAAGACGTTAATAAATTTAATCTAGCCGATCCAGTTGACGTAATCTCATTCTTAATAATTTTTGTTGCCGTATCTATATCATAAATATTTGTTTTTAGGAGAGGATTATAAGCCCAAGATATCGGGGGAATTGGTCCTCGGGCAATTTCGCCAAAATCGGCTAATTTTTGGTAATCAATCATCATGGAAAAAGCATCCTTAATATCCTTATTGGTAAAATTCTTTTCTTTATTATTAAAAAATAAAGTTAATAAACGAGTATAGTCAACGGATTTGATTATTTGGCTGTTTTTCCAATTCGTAAAAGTATCCGCAACTGATTTTTTTGTTAAGGTCATTTTGTTAATTTCTCCTTTTTTGTATGCCGTAACCAAATCTGATTCATTATTGTAAAATTTATATTTGATTGTAATTAAATCCTTTGTGTTCGGAGCAAGAGTTAACTCTACCAAAGAACCGTTAAGAATTTTGTATTTGCCTAATCTATAAAAACCGGCAATCCCGATTAAAGGCGGACGAATTAAGGGCCTGCTTAAATAGGTCGGGAAAATACCTAAAGGCTTATTCAAATAAAAATCTAAGACATTTTTATCAACTACTTTCATTTTCACATCACTAAATTGATAGTTAATATCTGATGCTGTAAATTTTTTATCATCATTCCAAAGGAGATTATTTTTTAAATAAAATCGGTATTGTTTTCCTTCATCTTTGACTTCCCAGGAATTTGCCAAAACAGGAATGATCTCCCCTTTTTCATTAATAGTTACCAAACCATTGGAAACTTTTGTCATTATCTCATCAGGTAGATTGGTAAAATCGTAGTTGCCGACTAATCCAATGATCTCCTGCTTATTAAAGATTGATTTTAAATATGGAGAAACTGACAAAAAGCCGATTAAACTGATAAAACCGATAAAAAAACTCATCAAAATCAGTCGCGAGTATTTTTTAACAAACTCTAAAAATAACCAATAATAATAACGAAAAGCTTTTTTGTTCATTTAACAAAAAGATTTATCAAAGAAACCACTAAAAAAATAACAATAAAAATTGTCGTCAACCAAAGGATTATTTTTTCCATGCCCCGTCTTGTCTGGAACATTTCTCCTCCACCGCCCCAGGCACTACCTAATCCCGCCCCTCTTCCCTGAATTAAAATAAATACTACGATTAAGACGCTGAAGATGATATTGAGAATTAAAAGAAAATTCTTCATATTATTTTTTCTAATAAATTGATAATAGTGGAAATTGAAAAAGATGAAATAAAGATATTTAATGTCCGTGATATCTTCATTTCATTGACTACGAGACTAAAAAATTTTAGTCCTGAAAAAGTCCATTCTTTGACGGTGATTAGATTAAACCTATCAAACAAAAAAAATAAAACTACCGAATAAAATATCACCGAAACTAAACCTAAAGAAATAATATTTAACGGCAACAAAATTAATTTACTGATCGGCAAAACTAAATAATAAACTGCCGCAATCAATAAGGCAGTTTTTAGATAGATCATTGGATCTTGTTTTATCACAAAACCTTTATTCCAAAGTGCCGTAAGAAATATTGCTACTCCGGAAAAAATTATCATCCTCAGTATTTTTTTCATATATCCCCATCATTATAGCAAAAAGTCTTTACTTCTCAAAAACAGATGGTACTTGCGGGCAAAGCGATGCGACTCGTCACGAAGCAGCCTGATAATGTTCAAAACTTTGCTATCATTTTTAAAAAATAAATTTGGGTAGCCCTCGATTCCCACAATTACCCTATCAGGGTTCTTAGCTATTCCAATAAGCGGAATAATAATCTTATTATCATAAAATATTTTTAAAATTGCTTTAATTTGTGGCCGACCACCGTCAATAATTATCAAATCAGGGACAGGCCAATTTTGTTTTAATCTTCTAATTACAACCTCCTTTAATCGATCAAAGTCCGATTTTAAACCGGTCTGTTTAATTTTGAACCGACGGTATTCTTTCTTATCTATTTGATTATTTTTCATAACTACCATTGAACCAACTGCCTGTTTTAATCCTAAATTACTAATATCATATGTTTCTATACGGTTTATTTTATTTAATTGAGGAAAGTATTTTTTTAATATAACCGACATCTCTTCTAAATTTTTCTCATTATTGTTTATAAAAAACTCCATATCATCCCTTAGATTTAATAATTGGTCAAATCGAAAAATTTTATTTCGAATAATAATTGCTTGTTCATATTGATTATTTTTTATCAAAACATTTAATTGTTTATTAAGATTTTTAATAATCTCTTTTACATTACCATTCAAGATCGAAACAACCTGATTAATATTTTTTTTATATTGATGTTTTAGGGCGAGTCGCACCTCGCCCTTACATCTATCAATCTTATTCGGACAAGGATGACACAAGCCAATTTTTGAATAAAAACAGGCTTTTTTACTGATTTTTTTTTGGGTACAAAATGGGATGATCCGTCTAATATCGTTAATAATTTTTTCTATCATTCTCACTGATGAAAAAGGACCAAAATATAGACTTTTTTTATCAAATTCTTTGCGTGTTATTATTATTTTAGGAAACTCATCTTTGATCGTTATTTTTATATAAAGAGGGCTTTTATCATCCTTCCAAATTAAATTATATTTCGGTTGAAGTTCTCGTATTAATTTTGCCTCTATTATTAAGGCTTTAAATTCCGACTCAGTTACTATTGTCTCAATTTTATTTGAATTATCTATGATTAATCTTTCCTTATTGTCCAATTTGGCATTTTCTAAATGGGACAATAGTCTTGCTTTAATATTGACTGACTTGCCAATATAATTAATGATTTCATTTTTTTTAAATAGATAGAGACCAATCGTGTTAGGCAGATTATCTATTTGATTCCTAGTGATCATGATGTCTTATTTTTGTAAATACCCGATAAACTAAAAATAGAATAGATAGGCCCAGAAGGAAAAAAAATATATTTATTATCAAAGTATAAATAAAGGGAATAACAGTTATTTTTTGCCTCAAAAGTTCTTTTTGCAAAACATTGATAATTAATTCTCCTTGAATTTTCTTATTCTTATCTTTTGCTAAATAGTCAAAGGTGATTGTCTTTTTCTCAAAAGGAACTAAAACAGGAATAACAAATTTTTCTTTTTCAATAACGATATTATTTGCTTTTAAAATGACCGGAATTTGCCAAAGATAGCTGTTACCGTTATTTTTTATAACAAATTTTCCCTGATAAGATTTTTTGTCAGAGATCGTGGTTGGAAAATCTATTCCCTCAATAACAATTTCTTTTTTTTCTACAGGTTGATTAACAACCGGTTTTATTAAAACATCGCGTGAATTTTCTATTTTATACATCCCTGCAGGCATAGGATATTCCGGATTTTTTCCATGGATAACAAAAGCAATGTGGTTTAGATCAAAGGAAGTTAAATAATCAATCCCCGAAGTATTTTCCCAGGTTGGATCAACTGCTATCCAACTCTCGGTTTTTATATCATAATATTCCGGCCAAGCATGCAAAATATCAGAAGATAACGATATTGGTTGTAATTTGGGGTCCAAAGAAAAACCATAACCTTGAATTTCTCGACTATAAATTCCTTTTTCTCTGGCGATAGCAATAAAAAGGTCAGTAAATTCCATACAAACTGCTTGATTAGTATTTGCTAAAACAACGTCCGCCCCAAGACGTTTGTTTTGAGAGTTGATTTTATTATAATCATACTTAAGAGTGTTTGTAACAAAATTATAAATCTCTTCTGGTTGGGTAATATTTTTAATTTTGTCTATCTGACCTATCTGCCAATATTTTTTTGCTGTAAGAAGATAATTTTTCTGCTGATTTATCGCTGTCCGGAAATATGGGGTAACCTCATCCCTTGCTCTTGAATAAACTTCAATCAAACTTTTATAGATAATTGTTTTTGTTTCCAACGGCTTAAAAAAATATTTTCCTAAATAATTACCATCTTCGTCTAAACGAACTGATTCGGGAGGTGGATTGATTGATTGTAAAAAAAATTTCTGGTTGGCTGTTTCGGGTGGAAAAGCAATTTCTGTAGAAACTGGATATATCTGATCGTTTTTTAAATGATAGGTTAATTCGGTTTGATAGATTTGACTATCTCCAAAAACAGCGTAAATAGTTTTTGTTTTGGGATTATTCCAAATTATTTTATTTCCGGTAACTAAATTGGGCTTCGGTTTTGAAATAGAAATTTTTTTGTTAGTTGTTTCGGGCAAATTAACTGTAACTGTATAAGATTCATTTTGAGTATTTTCTATCACCGGTAAAACTACTTCCCAAACTTTTCCATTAACTTTAAATAAGTTTGCTTGATCAAAGTTAAGAAAAAAAGTATTAACCGAATCCTTGCCAATGGCCGGGTTTGAGAATTCCAATTCGATTTTGGTTTTTTCTTCATCAGTAACTATTTTTGGTGTAATATAGCCATTATCGTCTGAGGTTTTAAGATTATTAATTGAAAAAGTGTTTGGAAAGCTTATGGCAAATTTACTGACAAACACTTCAGTTTTTAAATTAACAATTTTTATTTTAAAATTTACCTGAGAATTTAAATTATTTTGTGACTGAGAAAGATTATATTCAACTTGATAGTCGGTCTTGAAGTCGACAGCAAGAACGGTAATAGATGATAGATGAAAGATAATGGATGATAGTAGGAGAATAAAAAAATATTTGAATAAAAATTTCATAGTTATTATTTCATTTTACTTAAATATTCTCCAGTATACGAATTTTTTGTTTTATAAATCCCCCCCAGTTCACCCTGATAAATAACCTTGCCCCCTTTATCTCCTCCCTCAGGTCCAAGATCAATTATATATTGACAGCTTTTGATAACATCAAGATTATGTTCAATAACAATTACGGTGTTGCCACGATCCACTAATTCAGTAATTGTGTGAAGTAATTTTTCGATATCATAAAAATGCAAGCCGGTCGTTGGCTCATCAAGTATGTAAATAGTTCGACCGGTGTCCCTTCTTGATAATTCGTTGGCTAATTTTAATCTTTGAGCTTCACCACCTGATAAAGTTGGGGCCGGTTGTCCTAGTTCCAAGTAACCTAAACCGGTCTTTTGTAAGAAGCTTAATTTAAAATACACTTTGAAATAATTATTAAAGAAAGTCAAAGCTTCATCAACTGTCATTTTCAAAATTTCATAAATACTTTTACCCTTATATTTAACCTCAAGCGTTTCTTTGTTATACCGATTACCTTGACAAACATCGCAAACAACATAAACATCGGCTAAAAACTGCATCTCAATTTTCAAAACTCCGGCTCCCTGACATTTTTCACAGCGTCCACCTTTAATATTAAAAGAAAATCTTCCTTTTTCGTACCCTCGTTCACGGGCGTCGACAGTCGACGCAAAAATTTCTCTAATTTCATCAAAAAAACCAATATAAGTAGCCGGGTTACTCCTGGGCGTCCGGCCAATTGGTGATTGATCAACCATATGAACCCTATCAAGATATTGATAACCCTCAATCTTTTTAAATTCACCAATCTTATCGTGAAAATAACCGTATAAATAATATTTTAAAGCCGGATATAATGTTTCTGTAACTAATGAAGACTTACCTGATCCGGAAACTCCCGTCACTCCTATTAAGTTACCTAAAGGAATTTTTATATTAATATTTTTTAAATTGTTATGGGTAATTCCAGATAGTATCAATTCCCCGTGATTCGTCTGTAGGGGTAGGATCTTTCCACCATTTATTTGAATTGTTTTTTCACCGATCAAATATTGTCCGGTTAGCGATGATTTTAATTTTTTCATTTCGGAAAGATTACCGCTAAAAATTACTTTACCGCCATTTTTGCCAGCCTTTTCTCCCAGTTCTACCAAGTAATCAGAGGCTTCCATCGTTTCCCGATCGTGTTCTACAACGATAAGACTATTTCCCAAATCTCTAAGATGTTTTAAAGTTGTAATTAATGAAGAAACATCGCGTGGATGAAGGCCAATGGACGGTTCATCGAGTACATAAAGGACACCAGTTAGCCCGCTGCCTATTTGGGAAGCTAAACGAATTCTTTGCAGTTCTCCCCCGGACAAAGTCCCAGCTCTTCTACTAATTGTCAGATAAGATAAACCAACACTGTTTAAAAAATTCAGTCTTGTTAAAATTTCTTTAATAATAGATTTGGCTATTTGTTTTTCATAGACTGATAAGATTGCTTCTATTTTTTCCTTAAAATAATTTGTTAAATTATCAATCGATAAATCAGAAATCTGGGTAATATTTTTTTTATCAATTGTTATACTAAGAATTTCTTGCTTTAATCTTTGACCTTTACATTTTGGACAGGTTTCTTCCCGCATATACTTCTGTATTTCCATAGCTGAATAGTCGCCTTGAGTTTCAATATATCTGCGCTCTAATTCGTCAATAATTCCGGTAAATTTTTCGCGTATAGTCGTTGCCCGACCAAAACGATTAACACCTTCTACCCGGTAAATTTTACCTGTCCCTTTTAATAAAATATCTACTTCTTTATTGGTTAATTGGCTTATTGGTAAATTGGTATTTATTTTTTCTTCTAGACATACTTGTTTAATTAAACGGACATACCAAGTTTCATGGAAAAATAACTTATTAAAGGGAAGGATTCCTCCCTCAAGTAGTGAAAGATTTTTATTTAAAATTAAATCGCGGTCAACGGCAAAAATTGTCCCTAACCCGCGGCAATTTTCACAAGCTCCAAGAGGCGAGTTAAACGAAAACATTCTCGGCTCTATTTCAGATAGCGATAAATTACAAATAGGACAAGAAAATGTTTCTGAATAAAGATGTTCCTTATTATCGGTTTTAACAATGACTAGACCATTCGAAAGCTTTAATGATTGTTCAATTACATTTACTAGCCTTGATCTTAAACTGTTTTTAAAAATATTATTTTTCATTTCTTTATGACCAAAAGAGATCGTATCCATTAAAGCTTCTATTTTATGTTTGTTAGTTTTTATCAAATCAATTTCGTCGTCTAAACTAAAGATTTTTTCGTCAACAATAATATGGCTCAATCCTTTTGAACGAAGATTATCAAAAAGATCCTTGAATTCACCTTTTTTATTTCTAACAATTGGAGATAAAATCAAAAACTTGTGTGGTTTTGTTTTGTCAGTAATAATTTTGTTTTCAATTTCCTTTATCACTCTCTGGACAATTTCATCAACCGACATTTTACTGATTTCCCGTCCACAATTTGGACAGTGCGGATGAGCAACTTTGGCAAAAAGTAAACGGAGATAATCGTAAATTTCAGTAATTGTTCCCACAGTTGACCGAGGATTATGCGAGGTCGTCTTTTGATCTATCGAAATTGAAGGAGATAAGCCTTCAATTAAATCAACGTCAGGTTTGTCCATGATCCCTAAAAACTGACGGGCATAGGCGGACAATGATTCAACGTATCGTCGTTGTCCTTCGGCATAAATCGTGTCAAAGGCCAGAGAAGACTTCCCCGAACCGGAAATTCCGGTGATAACAACAAATTTGTTTTTGGGAATATCAACATCAATATTCTTTAGATTATGTTGGCGAGCTCCTCGAATGCGTATGTGATCCATAGGTTTAAATATCAAATCTTAAAGGTTAAAGGTTAAATAAATATTAAACAATTAAATATTAAACGTTTTTATGTTTAACTGTTTAATATTTAACAATTTTTTTAACATTTAATATTTAATCTTTAACAATTTCTTTTACCCTTTCTCTTATCCTAATCGCCAGTTCAAAATTCAAGTTTTCTGCCTGATTTTTCATCTCTCTTTCCATCTTCTTAACTAACTTTTTTTTATCAAACGGCGTTAAGCTATCCATATTCATTTCATCCAAGTACCTTGAATCAAAATCACGATCATAGAACAAACTTTTTTCATCTTGATCAACAATCTTTTCTCTGATTGGTTTGTAAATCGTCTTGGGGGTAATTTTATGTTTAGTGTTATATTCTACCTGATACTTCCTTCTTCTGTTGATCTCCCCCACTGCCTCATTGATTGATTTGGTCATTATATCTGCGTAAATTATTACCTGACCGGTAATATTTCTGGCCGCCCTTCCCATCGTTTGAATTAGCGAAGTCCGTGACCGCAAAAATCCTTCTTTATCTGCATCAAGAATTGCGACCAACGTTACCTCCGGTAAATCTAATCCTTCTCTGAGTAAATTAACACCGATTAAAACATCAAAATTTCCCTTTCTTAAATTTTCCAAAATATTGGATCTTTCCAAAGTTTTGACATCGCTGTGAAGATAGGCAGCGTTTATCTTTTTTTCTTTTAGATAAGAGGACAAATCTTCGGCCATTTTTTTGGTCAATGTGGTTACTAAAACTTTTTCCCTCAGTTTCACTCTTTTTTCTATTTCCAAAATTAAATCCTGAACTTCGTTTGTTGCCGGTTTTATAATAATCTCCGGATCAATTATTCCCGTCGGTCTTATCAATTGTTCCACAATTCTACCCTTCCCTATTTCCCATTGATTAGGAGTTGCTGACACATATACGATTTTAGATGCCATTGGATAAAATTCTTCAAACTTAAGTGGACGATTATCAAGCGCCGATCTTAAACGAAATCCGTAGTCAATCAACGTATTTTTCCGCGAATAATCTCCGTTAAACATTCCACGTATTTGCGGGACTGTCATATGAGATTCATCGATAAAAAGCAACCAATTTTTTCCGTATTGCTGATTAAAATAATTAATTAAACTGTAAGGAGGGTCGCTGATCTTTCTTCCATCAAAATAGCGGGAATAATTTTCGATACCATTTACATAACCAACTTCTTTGATCATTTCTAAATCATAATTAACTTTTCGAACCAATCTTTGCATTTCGACCAGTTTATTTTTCTTTTTTAAAACTTCCACTTCTTTTTTTAGATCGTCTCTGATTTGTTGCTCGGCATTTTTGAAAACGGCCGGATCCATTAGGTAGTGCTTGGCGGGATAAATAATCAAACTAGTGGCTAGTGGCTGGTGATTGGTGACTAGTTTGCCGGAAATTGGCTCAAAACTTTCAAACCTTTTTACCTTTCCACTTTCTAACTCGATACGATATCCCATATCTTCATAAGCTGGGTAAATATCAATCCTATCTCCCCTAATCCTGAATGTCCCCCGTTTAAAATCAAACTCGCTCCGGGAATATTGCAGTTCAATTAAACGGTGGGCAATACTTTTTATTTCTATTTTTTGACCTATTTCTATTTCTAAAATAAAACGCCCATATTCTACAGGGGAGCCGATATTGTAAATACAGGAAACCGAAGCAACGACGACCACGTCTTTTCGGGTTAAAATATTGGTGGTGGTCTTTAGTCGAAGCTTGTCAATTAATTCATTTATTTGAGCTTCTTTTTCAATATAGGTGTCGGATGAGGGCATATAGGCTTCCGGTTGATAATAATCGTAGTAAGAAACAAAATATGATACGGCGTTTTCCGGAAAAAAATCCCGGAACTCTTGATAAAGCTGACCCGCTAAAGTTTTGTTATGGGAAATAATGAGAGTTGGCATTTGTAATTTTTCAATGACATTGGCCAAAGTGAAAGTCTTTCCTGATCCGGTCACACCAAGTAAAACCTGATCTTTTTTACCCGCTTTAATCCCAGTGACTAATTTTTCAATCGCCTGCGGCTGATCTCCGGTTGGGGAAAATGAGGATTTGAGTTTAAACATAAGCAACCAATAATTGTAGCAAAAATTAAGAAGAATTATTACTTAAGAAGAAAGTGTTTATCGTTATGAAAGTTTTTGTGTAAGAACTTCCCCAATTATTTTCATTGCTGGTTCCATTTTTTTTACAGGCCATCT
>Ga0210050_1004850_pt1 | contig 10946 bp, 8 predicted proteins | sample CryGey132114_all_FD_185463 | JGI IMG/M metagenome (GOLD analysis project Ga0210050, IMG submission 185463) | Groundwater microbial communities from aquifer - Crystal Geyser CG22_combo_CG10-13_8/21/14_all (SPAdes) (version 2) | ecosystem: Environmental > Aquatic > Deep subsurface > Groundwater ...
AGTGGCCGTCGGAGCATTTTATTCCTCAAAGTATAACCATTGGGCACGGAAAATTTATAACCTTACCTAAATCAAGCTCGCCTGAATTAATGCAGATTATTGGTTATTTTTTAGGCGATGGTAATTTACAAAAGAGATCATTAAGATTTAAGGATGTCGATAAAGAAATGCTCAAAGTGTATCAGGAATTAATTGAAAAAGTTTTTAATATTAAAGGGAGAGTCATTTCCCAAAAAGGAACGATAGCTTATCTTCTTGAAGTAAATAGTATTTGTTTACGGAACTGGTTCAAAGAAAATATAACTTTAAGGAAGAAAGAATTTTTAAGAAATGTAGGGCAATTACCTAAAAAAGAAATAGCCGGTTTTCTAAAAGGAATTTTTGACGCAGAGGGATGTGTAGGGTTAGACGCTGGACAAATAAGCTTGGGACTTACAGATAAAGATATAGTAAAACTTTCCCAATTTTTACTCCTCAGATTCGGTATTATTTCTTCACTTTATAAAGCAGACAGAAAAGAGAAAAACTGGAATACTTCTTACAGATTATCTTTTAGTAATTATGTCTCTTTTAAGAAGTTTTTTGAGAGGATAAATTTCTCATCGAAAACGAAGTCAAAGAAGCTTGAATTCCTCATTAGGAAAAGAACTAAAAAACATTTTAGATTCAAAAATGAAATTCAAAACTCTAATATTGTTTTTCAAAGAATTTTAGAAATAAAGAAGATAAAATCAAATGTTAGTTATCTTTATGATTTAGAGGTTAACCCAAATTCTAATTTTTTTGCTAATGGTCTACTTTCCCATAATTCTAGATGGTCAACGCATGGGGAGCCTTCTGAAGTTAATTCCCATCCCCATTGGGACTGTCAGAAAAATATCTACTTGGTTCATAATGGAATAATTGAAAATTACCAAACTCTGAAAAATGTTTTAGAAAAAGAAGGGCATAAAATAATTTCTGAAACTGACACAGAAATCATAGTCCACCTGATAGAAAAGTTTTATCGAGGTAACCTCGAGAAAGCAGTAATGGAGGCCTTAAAACTTCTTGAAGGAGCATATGGCTTAGCCATAATCCATAAAAATGAAAACAGAATTATAGCAGCCAGAAAGGGTTCTCCTTTGATTATAGGCATTGGTAAAGGCGAGATGTTTGTGGCTTCAGATGCGGCGGCGATTTTAAAACACACAAAGAAAGTTGTTTATCTAAAAGACGGAGAAGTGGCTAATATTACAGCAAATAAATTCCGGGTCAGAAATTTAGACGGGAAAAAAGTTAAGAAGGAAGTTGAAGAGATAAAATGGACACTCAGTCAGATAGAAAAAAAAGGATTCAAACATTTTATGCTCAAAGAGATATTTGAGCAGCCTGAAGCCCTGGAAAATGCCCTCCGGGGAAGATTAAGACAAGGGAGAATAAAATTAACGCTGGACATTAATGTAGATTCTATCAAGAAAATTATTATTGTGTCTTGCGGGACAAGTTGGCACTCAGCTCTTATTGCTAAATATCTAATTGAAAATCTTACTAAAATCCCTGTTGAAGTAGATTATGCTTCGGAATTCAGATATAGGAACCCAATAATTAAAAAAGGAGATGTAGTAATTGGTATCTCTCAATCAGGAGAAACAGCTGATACCCTTGAGGCGATAAGGATAGCCAAAGCCAAAGGCGCTAAAACTTTAGGGATAATAAATGTAGTTGGCTCAACCATTTCAAGAGAAGTTGATTCGGGTATATTTCTGCATGCCGGTCCTGAAATAGGAGTAGCTTCTACCAAAGCCTTTACCTCTCAATTAATAACTCTGGTTTTACTGGCTCTTTTTATTCAACAAGAAAAGGGAGGTGTCAAAATAAATAAGAAAATTTTAAAGGAGTTAAAAGATATCCCCTTAAAAGTAAGAGATATTCTCAGAGATGCTAAGAGGATAAAAGAAATAGCCCAAAGATTTAAAAACAGTCGAGGATTCCTTTTTCTGGGAAGAGGGATAAACTTCCCTATTGCCTTAGAAGGTGCTTTAAAATTAAAAGAAATTTCTTATATTCAAGCTGAAGGATATCCGGCTGGCGAGATGAAGCATGGTCCCATTGCTTTGGTTGACAAAGATATGCCAGTACTTTTTCTGATTACTAAGAGCCCTACCTATGACAAAATTATGAGCAATATTCAGGAAATCAAAGCCAGGAAAGGAAAAATAATTGCCGTAGCCAATGGGAGCGATAAGAGAATTAGAAAAGTTGCTGATTATATCATTGAAGTTCCCGAGACAGAAGAATATTTATCCCCGATATTAAATGTTATTCCTTTGCAACTTTTGGCTTATTATATAGCAGTTCTCCGGGGTTGCGATGTTGATAAGCCTCGTAATCTTGCTAAATCTGTCTCGGTAGAGTAAAAATCTCATTTTATATTGGTTATGGAAATTAAAATCAATAAAATATCCGGCCATGGTTTTAAGTTTTTGATTTTAGAAAAAAACCAAGAAATTGCCCGGGCCCGGCTTTATGTCTTGAACAATGATTTACACCCAGAACCTTTTGGCTTTATTGAAGATGTCCATATTAAGGAAGAATACCAGGGCAAAGGATACGGCACCAAACTTATAAAACTTTTGATTGAAAAAGCAAGAGAATGTAAATGCTATAAATTGATTTGCACCAGCCGTTTTACTCGACCCGAAGTTCATCGTTTCTATAAGAAACTAGGTCTCAAAAAGTACGGTTATGAGTTTAGGATGGATTTTAAGTAAAAAAAATGGCATAATTGACTTATGGATGGCAGTAAAAAATATAAAATAGTAGTTTCTGGGGCAGCTGATGTAGCTCATTGCTGTCCAAGAATAAAAGAATTATCCAAAGAAATCGGCAGAGAAATTGTCAAACAGGGATGCATTTTACTTACCGGTGCCACCACAGGCGCTCCTTATTTTGCCGCTCAGGGCTGTAAAGAGGAAGGAGGAATGAGTATTGGTTTTTCTCCGGCCAGCAGCGAAAAAGAGCATTTAAAAATATACCATCTGCCTACCGACCAGTTTGATTTAATCATTTATACTGGCTTTGACTATGTAGGCAGGAATTTAATATTAACCAAAGCGGCTGATGGAGTAATTATTGTCTGCGGTCGAACCGGAACCTTAAATGAGTTTACTGTTGCCTTTGAAAGCAAAATGCCCATTGGTGTCTTAAAGGGCTCAGGAGGAACGGCTGATTTAATAGATGAAGTTCTGAAAAGAGGTTATCGACCCAAGAAGAAAGTTGTTTTTGATACCGACCCGAAGAGATTAGTCCAAAAATTAATTTCTTTAATAAAAAAAAGAAAAAAAGTCGAACGATAAATAATTAATTATTAATAATCAATTATTAGCTAATATGCCGGAAACAAAAGAAGGTAAATTAATCGGCAGGGTTACCCATTATTTTGATAAAATTAAGGTAGCAGTGATAGAGCTGGCAGGGCCCTTGAAGGTTGGGGATACCATCAGAATCGTTGGTGGGGAATCAACTGATTTTGAACAAGAAGTTGGGTCTATGGAAGCCGAGCATGAGAAGATTAAAAAAGCAAAAAAAGGAGAGTCGGTCGGTTTAGAGATAAAAGAGAAAGTCAGAGAGGGATACAAGGTCTATAAATTATAAAGTAATAAGGCATAAATAGTGCGCGCTACCCGTCGCTACTATTGGAATTTTAGCGGTTTTTAGGTTAGCAACTATGAGAGATAAAAGTTCAGTTTTAGCTTTAGCCTCTTTAATCGGAACGATAATCGGGGCCGGGGTTTTCGGAATCCCTTATGTAATGGCAAAAAGCGGAATTATTTTTTGCCTTTTTTATTTCTTGATTTTGGGGGCGGCAGCCCTTTTCTTACATTTATTTTTCGGAGAGATTGTTTTAAGAACTAAGAAAAAACATCGATTAATTGGTTATACTGAAAAATATTTGGGTGGAAGAGCTAAAATTTTAGTATCTTTTTCAACTATCATTGGGACAATCGGAGCTCTTTTAGCTTACATTATTCTGGGTGGCAATTTTTTGAAAATTATTTTTCCTGCTTCTTTATCATCCCTTCAGTTCAGTCTAATTCTGTGGGTGGCTCTATCTTTTTTTGTTTTTTTAGGCATGAGGTCAATTGGTTGGATCCAAGTTCTGATGAATGCCGGTCTTTTTGGAGCGGCTTTTTTGATTTTTCTTTACGGTTTTCCCAAGCTTGATATTGGAAATTTTATTCTAGCTAATCCAAAATATATCTTTCTGCCTTATGGGGTAATTCTTTTCAGTTTGGTTGGCTGGAATGCTGTTCCAGAAATTGAAACAATTTTAGTAAAGAAAAGAAATCTCAGAAAAGTGATTTTCTGGGCTGTAGTTATTTCTCTTTCTTTTTATTTTCTATTCAGCTTGTTCATCAACGGGTTAACTGGACAAAATACCACTCAGGAGGCTTTTGAGGGACTTATCCCTATTTTAGGGCAGAAAATTATGATACTGGGAGGAATTTTTGGTTTCTTTACTATTTCCACTTCTTTTTTAATTTTGGCAAATTACCTTAAAAACACCTTGATTTTTGATTATCGCTTTCCTTTCTTATTGGCTTTTGTTTTAGCCGTTTTTAGCCCCTTGGTTTTATTTTTAATCGGAATTAGAGAATTTATTTGGGTTATTGCCTTTGTCGGCACTTTTATGGGTTTAATTGACGGAATAGCGATCATCTTGATTTACAAAAAAGCAAAAAAGCAAGGAGATAAAATTCCGGAATACAGCTTAAGAATTCCTCAATGCCTGCCTTATCTGATAATGACAGTTTTAACTTTTGGAGCAATAATCCAGGCTATTTATTATTTTCTATGAAATTTATTGCCGATTTTTGCCAATTTTCTCCGAGCGAAGCGAGGTTAGAAAATTGAGCACCCGCCGAAGCTCTCGCCTCGCTGAAGCTCCGGCGAAGCGGGTTAGTGAAGGCGGGCTTAATCGATAAAATACTTTACAATTTCTATGAGATTTATAGCGGATTTCCATATTCATTCAAAATATTCAAGAGCAACTTCACCTCAGATGGATTTAGAGCATTTGAATAAGGCGGCAAAAATCAAAGGAATCAAAGTTTTAACAGTTGGAGACTGCATTCACCCAGAATGGTTTAAAAACTTAAAAGAGAAATTAGAACCGGCCGAAAAAGGGTTGTTTAGAATCAGGAATCAGGAATTAGGAATTAGGAAGAATGAGGAGACAAGATTCATTTTGACTTCAGAGATTAGTTGCATTTATTCTAAGAAAAATCGAGTTCGGAAAATCCATATTTTAATCTTTGCTCCTGACTTTCAGACGGTTGAAAAAATAAATACTCAACTTGGTTGGATAGGAAATCTAAAAGCCGACGGTCGGCCCATTTTGGGACTTGATGCCAAAGAATTAGCCAAAATTGTTTTAGGAATTTCCAAAGATTGCCTGATTGTCCCGGCCCACGCTTGGACGCCTTATTTTGGGATCTTTGGCTCCAAAACTGGTTTCGATTCAATCGAAGAATGTTTCGAAGATTATTCAAAATATATTTATGCGGTCGAAACAGGACTCTCCTGTTATGATAAAAAAACAGAAGTTCTAACCAATAACGGGTGGAAGACATTTTCTGAAGTTAAAGATAAAGATAAAATTTGTACCCTAAACCCAAAAAATAATAAAATTGAGTTTCAGAAACCCATTGGAAAATTTGTATATGATTATAAAGGGAAAATGTATAGATTAAAAACAAAAAGAGTTGACTTGTTAGTAACTCCAAATCATAAGCTTTTTGTTAAACCTGGCGATCCTCGTAATTCTAAACCATTTTGTTTGGAAGAAACCCAATCTTTATTCGGTAAATCAAAACAATTCAAGAAAGACGGGATTTGGATTGGTAAAAATAAAAAGTATTTCACTCTCCCCGCTGTTAAAATCAAACACGGTAACCAGTATTACCAGGGATTTCAAGATAAAAAAGAAAAACAAATTCCAATAGAATCTTGGCTAAAATTCTTTGGGTTTTGGATAGCTGAAGGATGTACAAATGAGGGTAAGAACGGTGATTACAATGTTTATCTAAGTAGTCAAAATAAAAAATTACTTTGCGAAATGAAAGAGTTTCTCAAAAATATTGGCTGCACCGTTTATCAGGATGATAAGAAAATTAGAGTAAGAGATTATCAACTATTTTTTTACCTTAAACAATTTGGTAAATCTCATCAGAGATTTATTCCTTCAGAAATAAAGTCTTTTTCAAAAGAATTATTAGAGATTTTATTCAGATACTACCTTAAAGGCGATGGCCATATTTATGGAAGAACAGATAAGGGTTTAATGGCATCTACAAGCTCGGTTCGTCTTCGCGATGACTTACAGGAAATTGCTTTGAAAATAGGAATGTCTGCTTATTACAAATTAGATAGAAAAAAAGGAACTCCTCTTTACAGTTTGAGTTACCATTCGAAAATATATAAACAGAAACACGATACCTGGAAAATTTTTTTTATTAGAAAAAACAAACATATGGTTTGGCCTTCAGCAATAAAAAGATGGAAATACATTGAATCATGGGTAGATTTTAAAGGGAAAGTATATTCTTTAGCAGTTTCTAATCGGGTAATCTATGTTCGAAGAAATAGCATTCCGGTTTGGTGCGGTAATTCAGATCCGCCGATGAATTGGAGATTGTCGGCTTTAGATAAAATCACTTTAATCTCAAACAGTGATGCTCATAGCCCGGCCAAAATCGGCCGGGAAGCAAATGTTTTTGATACCGAACTAAGTTATTCAGCGATAATTGAGGCCATAAAATCAAAAAACCCTCAAAAATTTCTTTATACCATCGAATTCTTTCCCCAAGAAGGGAAATACCATTATGATGGCCACCGGGATTGTGAAATCAGCTGTTCGCCCGAAGAGACGAAAAAATATAATGGAATTTGCCCGGTTTGCGGAAAGCCCTTAACTATTGGAGTTTTAAGTAGAGTGGAGGAATTAGCCGATAGGCCTGAGGGGTTTAAGCCAGACTACAACCCACCCTCCACCCTCCTAAAAGGCACCTATGCTATCCCTTACAAAAGCTTAGTTCCCTTAGAAGAAATAATTGCTGAATCATTAGGAGTAGGAGTCGGGACAAAGGGAGTGGAAAAAGAATATAAAGATTTAATTGAGAAGTTTGGCTCAGAGCTTGGTATCTTGCTTGATATTCCTATTTCCGATTTGAAATCAACAACTTCACCGGAGATTGTTGAAGCTATTTCAAGAGTCAGAAGGGGGAAGGTAAATATTGAACCCGGTTATGATGGAGTTTACGGGAGAATCAGAATATTTTCTGAGGGAGAAAAGAAAAAAGTTTCCGGCCAGAAGTCATTATTTTAATACCCAAGCGTTAGCGCAGGGTGAAGATGAACGAAGTTCATCGACTACTTCATTCATCAACCCTTTCTCCATTGACAAAGAGTTTAAGAGAGCTATGATGGAGTGTGGGAAATATGCCAGATTCTAAAAAATATTATTTAACAAAAGAGGGGTTGAAAGGGATAAAAAAAGAATACGCAAAATTATTGAAATTAAGGAAACTTAAATCAAAAGGAGATGTTCCTTCTATTTTACATTCAGAAGAGCTAAATACTGAATTTGTTACCTACCGAGAAGATGTTGATTTTTTGGAATCAAGAATTGAGGAGCTGGAACATGTTTTAAAGAATTTTGGACTTATCAAACCTCCTCCCAGAAAAGAAAAAAATAGAATTCATTTAGGAGCTCAGGTCAAAGTTGAAGTAGATGGCCAAGAGGATGAATTTACTATTATTGGAACTCTGGAAGCGAACCCGACGATGGGTAAAATTTCAAATGAATCTCCGATGGGAAAGATTCTTTTAGGCCATAAGGTGGGGGAGGAGGTAGTTATTAGTTCTCCTATAAAAGTAATTTATAAAATAAAATCGATAAGGTATTAAAGCTGACTCAACATCGGGCTTAGCCCCTTTTTATTTTATGAAAAAGATTATTAATTTTTTTATTAACATCCAGAAGCTAAAAGAGAAAAAAAGAAGGGGTTGGATAGTTCATCAAATAAAAGATTCAGAAAGCACCGCCAGTCACATTTTTAGAGTGGCGGTTTTGAGTTGGGTTTTAGGAAGAAAGAAGAGACTAAACATTGAAAAGGTCCTCAAAATAGCTTTAATTCATGATATATGTGAGATATTCACTTCTGATGAAACTCCTTATGATCCTCTTCTACCGAAAAAAGTTGATTCATCTAAGAATAGGAAGAAAGTGAAAGAAATTCTTGAAAAATGGCCTACGTTTACTTTCCAGCAAAAAAAAGAAAAAGTTCGCCAGAAAGCAGAAAGAGAACTTAGAGCTTTAAGAAAACTCATTGCCGATTTGCCCTCTGATATTAAAAGTGAAATAGAAATTCTCTGGCAGGATTTTGAAAAGGGTTTATCGAGAGAAGGAAGATTTGTCAAGCAGGCGGATAAAGCCGAGAATCTCCTGCAGGGGCTTGAGTATTGGGAAAAATATGGAAGGATTCAGGGTCATCTCTGGATAAGATGGGCCAGAGAGATTTTTGATGATCCAGTCTTGATAGAATTTGAGAGGGCTATAGAAAGAAGGTTTTTTGAAAAAGAACAAGGAAAGAAAGAGATGGATAGAATCTTAGATTTTCTTATTGATATTGGGAAGTTAAAAACAATAAAAAGAGAAGGTTGGGTTTTAAGAAAAGTTCCCAATCCGGAAACAATTGCCGACCATAGTTTTAGTACTGCTTTAATGACTTGGGTTTTAAAAAGAGCTGAAAAAATTAGTATTATAAAGACCATAAAAATCGCCTTAATTCATAAGTTGGCCAAAGTTTATATTGAAGATTTTACCCCTTATGATTCTATCCTTCCCAATCCCAGAGAGGAGATAAAGAAAATGATTGAGGAACCTTCAAAGTTCTCAAAAGAAGAGAGAGAAAAAATTCTTAATCAAACACAAAAGATATATAAAATTTGGCCTGAATTTTCAAAAAAAACAAAAGAGAAAATTTCTAAGAAGGAATACAAAACAGAAAAAAAGGCCTTTCAAAAAGTGGTTTCTGGGCTTCCCCAAGAACTTGGAGAGGAAATGTTGGGATTATGGGATCAATTTAAAAAAGGTTTAGGTAAAGAAGGAAGGTTTGTCCGGCAAGCGGAGAAGCTGGAAAGCTTTTTACAAGCTTGCCAATATGCTAAAGAAGATAAAAATTTTCCAATTGAACCTTGGTGGATTGAGATAAGAGAGAAAATAGACGATCCTGACCTTCTTAGATTTATAGAGGCATTGTATACTAAGAAGCCTTTTTGTAAATGAAGGGAAAAGGACAAATTTATATCGGTACTTCTGGTTGGGTTTATAATCATTGGGAGGGGGTTTTTTATCCGGAGAATTTAACCGGTAAAGACCACAACCCACCCACCACCCGATTAAAATATTTCTCCAAATATTTTAAAACTACAGAAATAAATTACTCTTTTTATCATTTACCTCAGCCGACAACTTACCAGAAATGGTATCAGGAAACGTCGGCCGATTTTATTTTTAGCGTTAAGGCCAGCCGCTTTATCACCCATATTAAAAGGTTAAAAAATGTAGAAAAACCCTGGAAGATATTTTTAGAAAACGCTTTAAATCTAAAAGAAAAATTAGGACCCATTCTATTTCAATTTCCTCCAAATTTTAGAGCAACCGAAGAAAATATCAAAAGGTTGGAGGATTTTTTGGAATTAATCCGCGCGAAGCTGCGTTGCGCAGCTGAATTTCGCCACGATTCTTGGTGCAATCAAAAAATCTATAACCTGCTAAAGAAATATAATGTTGCCTGGGTTATCGCCTGCCCGCCAATCGGCTGGAGCCTCAAGGCGACTGGCAGGCGGGCTGATTCTCCTCGCTACCCTAAAGCTGAAGTTGTAACTGCTAATTTTATTTACATTAGAATGCATGGTCCAAAGGTTTTATTTTCTTCAAAATACACTAGAAAAGAACTTCAGGACTTAGCTCAGAAGATTAAAAAATGGCTGAAAAACGGCTTGGATGTTTATTGTTATTTTAATAACGACGCTTATGGTTACGCAATTGAGAATGCCAAAGAACTTTTGGAAATTTTGGCAAATAGAAGTAAAATATAATCTATGAGGAAGTTTCTAAAATTTTTGGCTAGCCTTTTTATAGGTATTTTTATTTTCTGGCTAGTGATGAAAATGGTTGGTTGGGGGAAGATAGGCGAGGCCCTTGTCTTATTTTCGGGTTTTGAAGGATTAATTATTATTCTTTTGACTTTCACCACTGCTATAATCGGCGTCTTACAATGGAAATTAATTTTACAATCCCAGGGTTCAAATATTCCTACTAAAGAATTAGGAAAGTTATGGTTGGTAGGTTTTACGATGAGCTATCTTACTCCCTGTACTCTTTTAGGAGGGGAGGCCCTTCAGGTCTATCTTTTAAAAAAGAGATTTAACCTCAATTGGGAAAAGAGTGCTGCCTCAGTCATTATTGACAGGATTTTAAGCGGCACTTTTTTTCTGATGTTTTTGATAGCAGGGATTTTAGCCTTCTGTTTTTATGGTCATTTTCCTTCAGATATAATGCTTTGGTTTATAATTTTGGTAATTGGGGGATTGTTCGGCCTGCTTTTGCTTTTTTACTTCAAAGCTTTGAATAAGGAAAGTGTTTTGGAATGGTTTCTGCATTTTTTGGGAATTAAAAAAGAAAAAATTAAAGATAAGGCCAATGGCAAGATAGTATTTGATACGGAAAAAGAAGTGATACGTTTTTTTTCGCCTAAAAAAGCATTTTTTTGGAAGAGTCTCGGTTTAAGTTTTTTAAGATATTTCCTGCTTTTTTTCAGGGTTTCCCTTCTGATTTTCTTTTTAAGTGGAGGGGTTGAAGTTTCGAAGGCCTTAGCTGTTTATGGTCTTGCCAATTT
>Ga0210050_1004853_pt1 | contig 10945 bp, 17 predicted proteins | sample CryGey132114_all_FD_185463 | JGI IMG/M metagenome (GOLD analysis project Ga0210050, IMG submission 185463) | Groundwater microbial communities from aquifer - Crystal Geyser CG22_combo_CG10-13_8/21/14_all (SPAdes) (version 2) | ecosystem: Environmental > Aquatic > Deep subsurface > Groundwater ...
CTGGAAGACGATATCAGTACCGGACATGTTGATAACGCTGCTGCCGGTAGCGTAACCGGCAACTTTGTCTGGTCTGATTCAAGCGCCTTGAATCACACTATACTTACTACCGATTGGACGAACGGTTACAAAGTCAGCACTTTGCCTCTTGATACCGAAGTTTGGTCAAAGTAAACACTGATTTTCACTGATTTATAACTGATTTTCACTGATTTTGGACCCGCCTTCTTCTTCCTTGTGGGGATGTGAGCGGGATAAAAACAAAGGCTCCCCCGGATTTTCTCCGGGGGAGCTTTGTTTTCAACCGAATGACGTGTCAAGGCAATTTAGAAATTACATAGTACGAGTAAAATAGAAATTGCATACCTGACAGGGTGTGCACTCCGCGGGGGTGCACACCTGTCATAATCCTTCCAGGTATGACATTTCTAAATTGCTCAACTATGACATTATCATCTTGCTACGACATTCAACCGAATGACGTTGACAATATCTTTAAAGTTGTTAAAATGAAAATGATATGGCTAAAGAAAAAAAACAATTTAAAATTATTATTGAACGAGATGAAGATGGTTATTTTATTGCTTCGGTTCCTGCCCTTCCTGGATGTTACACCCAAGCTAAAAACCTTCCAGAACTCACCAGAAGAGTTCGTGAAGCTATTTCGCTCTGTCTTGAAGTAGCTAAGACTAATCCTGAATATCAAAAGCGAGTGAAACGCTTTGCTTACGAGCCTACTTTTATAGGTCTGGAAACAGTAAAAATATGAATGAACGTTTGCCTGCGCTTAAGGCTCGTAACATAATATATGTTTTAAGACAGCTTGGGTTTTATGAGGTGCGTCAGAAAGGCGCACATATTTTTTTTCAACATCCCGATGGAAGATGTACTTTAGTTCCTCGTCATAGCGGAGAAGATATTGGTCGTGGACTTTTGCGGCAGATTTTAAGAGAAATTAAACTTACTCCCGAAGAATTTTTAAAACTTCTTTAGATATAAAACAAATGCTCCCTCGGATTTTCTCCGGGGGAGCTTTGTTTTAGAAAAATAGGGACGTGCACCTTTTTATTCCAACGATCTTAAAAATTCCTCCACCATTTCTTTGCTTTCCGGGGCCAATTCAAAAACTTTCAATGCTTCTTCTTTGGCTTTTTCATATTCTCCCAAAATTTTATAACAGGTAGCTAAAGAAGCGTGGTATTGGGGCTTTTCCGGTTTTAACTTTATTAAACTTTGATAAGTTTCAGCTAATTTTTGATAATTTTCGGTTTTAATATAAGCATTGACTATTTCAAGCAGAGAAACTTCCGAATTTATCGGACACCGTTTTTCTTTAGCAATTTTAAAATATTTTTCCGCTTCTTCTTCATTTTTTAAATAAACATTAGCTAAATACATTTGCCAGTAGCATTCTTTAAAATTTGGATTATATTCAATGCATTTTTGAGCTTTCTTTTCAGCCGCAGAGAACTGTTCTCTGTAAAAATCGGTTTTTATCCATTCCACTAAAATTTCTTGGCGTTCAGGGCTTAATTCATTCGCCTTTTCAAAATAATAATCAGCTTCTTCTTTTAGTTTTTCAGCGAGTTCAGGATTGGCTTCCTGCTCTTTAATAATTAAGTGGTTGGTGTAAGCCCCGAGCAGCATCCAATTTCTGGTATAATAAGGTCTTAACTTTATATTTTCTTTCAGGATAAAATAAGCTCTTGGTGCCAATTGGCCGGCAGTTTCCGGATTTTTTTCAATACACTGGCCGATTACACTTACATACTGCAGTCTCAAATAGTTATCCAGGAAGCTGTGGCAGGGGAGGATATTTTCCATTGTAGCCACGGCTCCCTCAAAATTTTTCTTTTCAGCTTGATGCAGGGCAATATTAATTTGAGTGTTAATTTGCAAAGGTTTTATATTATCTGACCAGATAAACCAGATAAGTCCCACCAAAAGCAAAACAAGAACCGGGGCTCTGTATTTCCTTAATCCATCGAGAACACTTCTCGATGGATTTGTTAAAACTGTAGATGTTTGATCTTTATAGTTTTCTCCTTTACGGTTTTCTCCGCAGTTTTCGGAAATTAGATACAGGCTGTAGCCAATTATTAAAAAGAAAATCAAATAAGTGGAAAAAACGTCAAAACTGAAGATGTTGGCTGTGAAATAAGCCAATAGGGTTGCCTGAATTCCATGGCAAATAACTGGCGATTGGAAGTTTCGATATTGTTCGTCGTAGTATTTCTGTTCGGGTCTCTGTCCGGGAAGCCATCCCGGAGACCTCCGGGATGGCTTCCCGGAGGATATATCAGCGTTTTTTTCAGCGCGTTTTAGTTTTTGAAGCTGCTGGAATAAAATAATAAATAAAGATAAATAAATAATAAAAGCCAAAATTCCGGCTTGGCCGACAGTATCAAAAAAGATATTATGAGCCCTGTCCCACCAGCCACCCCTTTCTCCTCCTCCCAGAAAAAGAGGGAGGCTGGGATCGTAAAATTTGTCAAACCCGATTGAAAAGTTTTCTGGTCCGTAACCCAAAATTGGCCTGGCTTTTACGGCCTGCCAGGCTACCGGCCAGCCGGAAACTCGAGGGTCTTTTAAAGCAGTTTTAATGGAAAGCCGGTTAGCTGTCCATTTTAAAATTTTATTTTCTTTTACAAATTGGGGAAGTTCCGGCTGGGTATTAACATAATAAACAGTAAAGCCAATTAGAATTAAAAGAATTGCGGTAAAGACCTTAATTAGTATTGCTTTTTTAAAAAGAAATTTTCTGGCGGAGCTTGTCCCGCTAAAAGCGGGATAGAAAAACAAAAAATACAAAAATCCGACTGCTAGTCCAATATAAACCGACCTGGTCTGAGTAATAAAGACACTCACTAAAATAAACAACACAAAGGAAAGGAGATAATAGATTTTTTTAGCCCCAAACCATTTTCGCCAGGGAGTTTTAATCCCAAAAGCTAAAGTTAAAAAACTTAATAATAAAAGATAAATTGACAAAGCGGTGGTAATTCCAATAGTGGATGGGGGACGGCGCTCGGTAAAAATGAAAATTTCTTTAAGTATTCCGAATTGCTGGAAAATGGCTACTACACAGACCAGAATTCCAATAAATATGGAAAAATCCCAGATTTTCTGCCAATCGCGTTGCCGGATAATCAAAAAAGCCAAAATGGCAAAAATAATATAAAAAGCAAAATTTAAAAATCCTCCGGCCCGATAAGGATTTCCCCAAAAACTGAAATGCGGGTCCAGAGAAAAAATTGTAGCTAAAAGAAAAATCCCGAAAAGAGCCAATAAAAGAAAAAGAATAATTTTTATTTCCTTAGAAAAGCCAGTATTATCCGGGAAGCCATCCCGGCGACCGCCGGGATGGCTTCCCGAAACGTTTTTAAATAAAACCTGCCAGATAAAAACAAAAATCATTATTGATAAAATAATTCTAAAAACAATAGTTTTTCCCCAATCCGGCGGCGAAAACAGAGGAGGTAAATTCAAAAGCGGCAAAAATAAAATCAAAAAAAACCCAACTAAGTAAAATTTCTCTAATTTTTTGTTTTCCATAGTAATTAACCACCAATTGCGTTTTTAAAATGTCTAATTTTAGCTTTTTTGGAATCTAAATCTATTTTTATGGCAATTACATCAATTTGCCATTTTATATTTGATGGCATTTTATTTTTCATCAGCCAGCTTTGAGCTGTTTTTATTAATTTTCTTTGTTTTTGAAAGTTTACTTTATCTTCTGGCGAGACATCGCCAGCATCACCCCGACCGCCGAAGGCGGTCGGGGTGACAACCAAACTCTTTACTTCCACAAAGGAAATTGTATCATCTTTCTTAGCTACAATATCGATTTCCCCGGTTTTTGGTCCGAAAACCGATTTTACAAAATAATTTTTATCCAAAATCTTATAACCCTTTCTTTTTAAAAAATCTTCGGCAATTTTTTCTCCAATTTGTCCCAGTTTTTTTCTTGAAATTTGCATAGAAGCAATTAAATATTAGCACAATTTACCAAAAATTTAAATGACCCCTATTGACCCCGCACCTTTAGTGGACTGCGCTTCGCGCAAAATAAAGAAAAGTTTGTCCACTAAAGGTGCGGGGTTGACACCCATTGATACTTTTTGATACTATCAAAATATGAAAGAAGTTAATCCAAATGAGGTTTATACCACCGAAGAAGCCCGTAATTTCTTGAAAATAAGTGAAAGCACTATCAAACGTCATCTCAAAAAGGGCATTCTTCGGGCAAATAAAGTTGGCGGCCGTTATCGGATTTTGGGCCGGGAGCTTTTAAGATTGGTTTCCCCGGAAGCCGAACAGAAGGCCGTAGGAATCTACCAGCGCCTGAAAGCGAAAGCCAAAAAGAAAATCGAAAGGTGGTAGGTGGAGTTGATACGGATTTTAACTAATTGATAAAAATAATTAAAATCAATGGACCATAACAAATTTATGCAAAATAGAAAGATAACGGCTCTTGACAGAGTTTTAGAATTTGCTATACTAATAATAGTTAATCCCACTGCTTTCCCTCGCTTCGGCGGGCGACGGCAGTTTTTTTATGAATAAAAGGGCGTTTGCTTTTATTGACGGAAGTAATTTTTACTTTAAATTAAAAGAATCAACATCCAAACTTGATGGAAAATACGGCTTGCTTGATTTTAATTTTAGAAAATTTGCCGAATGGTTAATTGGGGACAATAAATTAGTTGAAATTCGATATTACGTTGGCGCCGTAAAAAGACAGCCAAATAATCAGAAAAGTGAAAAAATGTATGCTGACCAACAAAGACTGATTCGTAGATTACAAAAACAAGATATTGCAGTAATTCTTGGACAATTAATTCGTCATCCGGATAAAACTTATCACGAGAAAGGTGTTGATGTTCGCTTGGCGGTAGAGATGATCAGATTTGCCAGAGAGGACAAATATGATATCGCTTATCTGGTAAGCTCCGACACCGATTTGGTAGCGGCAGTAGAAGAAGTTCAAGCCTTTGAAAAGGTCGTTCAGTATGTAGGTATTCCCAAGGGCCAATCATACGGTCTTTCCAGCGTTGCCGATGATGTTAGATTATTAAGGCCAGAAGAAATAGAGCAATTTTTATCAAAATTATCGTAAAAGCCAAAAATAAAATTGAAAAGTGGTAAGTTAAGCATATTTGAGCGGATTTTTTTAATATGGTATAATGTAAAAATATAAGTAAACCATATTAATTACTTTTTTTATGAACCCCGTTAGAAATTTCGTATTAAAATTGAATTTTTAATAGGGGTTAACATTATGACAAATCAATCAAGAATTTCTAACGGGGTGAAATATTTAGATAAAAAAATAAAAGAGAGAATCGAAGAAAAGCTGAAAAGATTGAATAAACTTAGACCGTTACCACCATCGGCAGTAAAAAAACTCCGGGAGCAATTTAGAATAGAGATGACTTATAATTCGAATGGAATCGAGGGGAATAGTTTAACCCTGAAAGAAACATTTTTAGTAATTAATGAAGGAATTACCATTAAAGGGAAACCTCTTAAAGACCACCTTGAGGCAAAAAACCATTATGAAGCATTAGAGTATTTGTCTAACCTGGTAGAAAAAGATAGAAAACAAACCATTTCTGAGCAGTTGATTAGGAGTTTACATCAGGTAGTGATGCAGGAAACAGAAAAGGAATGGGCAGGAAAATACAGAAACAGTAATGTAATTATTGGTGGGGCAGAGCATAAGCCGCCCGATGCGCTTAATGTTCCTTACGAGATGGCAAAGCTAATAAATTGGTGGAGAGGAAATCAAAAAAAATTACCTCTCATTGAATTGGCCGCTATAATTCATCATAGATTAGTTTATATCCATCCGTTTTTTGACGGTAACGGCAGAACGGCAAGATTAATAATGAATTTAATCCTAATGCAGTCAGGATATCCGTTAGTTATTATATTGAAAAATGATAGAAAAAAATATTATCGAGTGTTATCTCAAGCCGATAAAGAAGACTTAATTCCCTTTGTTCGATTTATTGCTCTGGCAGTCGAGCGTTCTTTAGATATTTACCTAAAAACCTTGACCCCTATTTCAAAAAAAAGAGAAAAGTTCATTACCCTAAGAGAGGCAGGCAAAATTTGTCCTTATTCCGCAAAATATCTCAACCTTTTAGTCCGTCAGGGAAAATTAGAGGCCCATAAAGAAAGAAGAAACTGGCTGACCACCAAGGAAGCAATTGAAAGATACATCAAAAGCAGAAAAAGAAAAAGAAAAAGAAAAAGATAAATACAGATTAATGCAGGTAGCGAATATTCGCATAAATCCGCTTAAATCCGTATATATCCGTGTCTAAAAAAGAAAATCGAAAAGTGGTGATTCTTAACCCCCCCCTAATTATTGATCATTAAATCTTCAAGAAAAAATAAAGTGCCAACAATCCCCTCAGAAGTTCAGCCGTTAAAATAGCAATGATAGCCCCCCAGATTCCGAAAGAGGGAATAAGAACAAAAAATAGTATTATTTTCAAAAAAGGCGCGCCCATACTAACAGCATAAAGGGCCCTTGTTTTCATTTCGGTTACCAAAACAGCAACCATTAAGAGAAAGGGCGATATGGCTACAAGGGCAGATAAGGCTTGAAAGTAGACGATGGATTCCGTATATTGGGGGAAGAACAATCTGTATAAAAACGGAGCCATCAATACTAAAAGCGTGGCTGCCGGGATAGAAACCGCAAACAGCCGCCAAAATTTAGAAATTATCTCCCTCTTTCTTTTCTCATCTATCTTGTTTTCTCCCAGTTTTGGCAGGGCTAAGGGGAGAATGGGTATTAGAGTTTTGATTTTTTCAATTGGCAGTTCGGCAAAAGAATAAATGGCTACTGGCACCGCCCCCAAAAATCTCCAGACAATTATTTTATCAAGATAGATAGTTGCTGTTTGTAATGCATTTATCAAACTTAACTTTTTGCCAAAAGATATTGCCAGTGGGTCTTTTTCTTGATTGATCGTTTGCCTTGCAGTTTTTTGAAAAAGAGACGAAAAAATTAAGTAAAAATTTGTTAAAGTAAAAACAATGAAAATTTTAGTCACCGGCGGAGGGATTGGAAGAAACGATTAAGTGGTTTACCCGCCAAAACCCCGCCCTCAATTTGAAGGCGGGGTTAGGCGGGTTTACCCAGAAACGGCATTTTTGAAGTGTCTGATTTTAGCCTTCTTAATATTTAAATCTATTTTTATGGCAATTATATCAATTTGCCATTTTTTATTTAAAGGAATTTTATTTTTCATCAACCAGATTTGAGCCATTTTTATTAATTTTCTCTGCTTTTGGAAATTCACTTTTTGCTCCGGAGAAACAGAGCTGGCTAAAACCGTCTTAACCTCAACAAAAGAAATTGCGTCATCCTTCTTTGCAACAATGTCAATTTCGCCGGTTTTTGGCCCGAATGCCGAACGGACAAAAAAATTTCTATCCAAAATTTTATAACCCTTTCTTTTTAGAAAATCTTCGGCAATTCTTTCTCCAAATTGACCCAGCTTTTGTCTTGAAATTGTCATATATCTAAATAATAACATAGAAAATCAAACTCTCAAGGCTATTTTTGTTTTGGAAAAAAATATGGTAAAATAGAAATAATGAGATTAACTAAAGATTACATTTGGGATTATGATGTGAAAAAGCTTGATTTAGAAAAGCCAGAAGTTTTGTTGTGGTATTTGAAACGAAAAATTGAATGTGGAGACTGGGAAGTTTTAGATCGAAAAACCCTAAAGAAATACTTACCAAAGCTTAAAATTAATTCCTATTTAAAGCAAATTCTTAAGGAATATCTCAAAAATAATGTCCAGGGATAGCATATTAACCAATTTTCAGAAGAGGGCTTTAAAAGAAATTGGAAAAAGTGAATTATCTCGCTTTTTTGTTTGGTCTGGCGGAACAGCTCTTTCTTTTTATTATCTTCAGCATCGCCTCTCTGTTGACCTTGATTTTATGTCTCAAGATTTATTTCGCGACGAATATCTTTTAACCGAGCTTAGAAAAATTGCGAAGAATTTGGGCGTAAAGAGCATTGAAGAACAGAAAAAACTTAATCGCTATGAATTTTGGCTAAAAAAAGACAAAGAAGTTCTCCGAATCGAATTTGTTTTTTATCCTTTCCCGCGCATCAGACCGCCTAAAAAATTAAAAGAATTTAATATTAAAATTGATTCCATTGAAGATATGCTTACCAATAAAGTCCATGCGGCTTACGAACGGTCTGAGCCAAAGGATATTTTTGATTTATACTGCATTTTACTAATTAAAAAAATAAACTTTTTCAGGATTTTTAAGTTGGTTGAAAAGAAGTTCGGAATTAGAATAGACCCGGTTTTATTCATCGGCGAGGTTTTAAGAGGAGCAGAAAAATTAGAGGGAATAAGACCGTTGATACTAAAAAAGAAACTTCTTAAACCTTCTTCTATAAAAGCTTATTTCCAAAAAGGAGCGCAAATCTATCTAAAAAAGAAAATTACTCGCTAAGAGCCCTGTCAACGAATTCTATAACTGTGCGGGATAACTTCCCGCGCTTTGCATAAAAGGTGCGGGGTTGACCCCTATTGACACCTTTCGATGGGTTTAGTAAAATGTAAACAATGACGGAAATAAAACCCAACGAGGTCTATACTACCGAAGAAGCCCGGGATTTTCTGAAAATAAGCGAAAGCACGATTAAACGTCATTTAAAAAGAGGCATTCTTCAGGCAAATAAAGTTGGCGGCAGATACCGGATTTTAGGCCGGGAGCTTTTGAGGTTGGTTTCTCCGGAAGCGGAAGCCAAGGCAGTAGGTTTTTATCAAAAAACAAAGAAAAAAGTTAAGAAAAGAATCCAGAATTGGTAAAATCGCATAAATCAGCATAAATCAGCTATTATCGGTATAAATCAGCGTCTAAAAGAAAAAGCCAAAAAAACTATTGAAAGGTGGTAGACACGGATTGATGCGGATTACAACAGATTGACACAGATTATTTTCATAAAAACCGTGTCTAATCCGCATAAATCCGCTTAAATCTGCATTAATCAGCGTCTATGGAAAAATTACTTTATAGTAATGAGTCATATAAAATAAGAGGAGCTTGTTTTAATGTTTTTAACACCTTAGGAGGAGGCATTTCAGAGAAAATAATTGAGAGAGCAATGATTCAAGAGTTGTCATTCCAGGGGCTTGAAACAGAAGATCAATCAAGAATAGATATATTTTATAGAGGCAAGAAGATAGGCGTTTATGTTCCAGATATTATTGTTAATAAAAAAATTATAGTTGAGATTAAATCTAAACCATCTATTACCAAAGAAGATGAAAAGCAATTTTGGGGTTATCTTAAAGATTCAAAGTACAAGGTGGGGATTCTAGTCAACTTTTCTCCAGCAAAATTAATTATTAAACGGTTTATCCATACTAATAAATAAATGGGGGATTTATGACGGTATTGGTAATTAATACAAATATGTTTAATCCGTATTCTGTATTAACTGTTTAATCCGTATAAATCTGCTTAATCTGTATAAATTTGTGTCTAAGAAAAAAATTATTGTGGCAGTAAGCGGGGGGCTAGACCCCGTTCACGTTGGCCACATTCGATTATTAAGAGAGGCCAAAAAGTTGGGTGATGAGTTGGTGGTAATTTTAAATAACGATAATTGGCTGAAAAAAAAGAAAGGTTTTGTATTTATGCCGCAGAATGAACGCAAAGAAATTGTTAAGTCAATAAGATGGGTTGACAGAGTTGTTCTTTCGTCGCATCCCCAAGACCCAAAGGATATGAGCGTGAATGCAGAGCTTGAAAAAATAAGGCCAAATATCTTTGCCAATGGCGGCGATAGAACCAAGAAAAATATTCCCGAGATAACGGTATGCAAAGAAATAAACTGCAAAATGGTTTTTAACGTCGGCAGGGGCGGAAAAGTCCAATCAAGCTCCTGGCTGATTAAAAAGATTTTTGAAAAAACAAAAAAGAACTCGGCTGGCAGCCAATATTTGACTTAGAAAAATGGTTGGGAGAAACGGCAGGGCGGCTTAAGAATAGTTAACGAGCAATAAGATAAAAATTTAGTATTGAAAGCCGCCCGGATATTGACCCATACTCATGATTGAGTATAATTATACTCAAAATGGGCGTAATATGTTAAATCTAATAACAAAATCTGAAATAAGAAAGAAGATTATTCTGCTTTTTATTTATAACCCAGGAGATTTTTTTTATATTAACCAAATAGCCCGCCTGGTTAAAACCTCTGCCGGCAATGTCCAACGCGAGTTGAAAAAAATAGAGGGGTGCGGTTTATTGAGCAAAGAAAAGAAGGGAAATTCCACATATTTTAAAATCAATACTGCTCAAGCACTTGACATGGCTTTTGGGTTTGCTATAATTGAAACAGTTAATCCCACCGCTCTCTCGGTTCGCCGGGACGGCGGTTTTTATTTATGAAAAGAGCTTTTGTTTTTATAGACGGCGGCAATTTTACTTTTAAATGGATATCGTCCGGATGACGGAGAACAGCATAAAACTACTTTTTTGGTGGCAGGAGTTATTCTTGGCGAGGAATTTAAGGAACTGATTGAGATAATAGACAGATACCGGATTAAAAGAAATAAGGCAATTTATCAACCGGCAGCCTTCATATCAAAAAGCGAGGCGGAAGGAATATTGGAAACCGCCAAAGAATATTGGCAGGCTGCCAAAAAATACCTTAAAGAAAAAAGCTCCCAATTAGAATTGTTTGATTTCTAAGCTTATGAAGATACTTATCACGGGTGGCGCTGGCTTTATTGGTAGCCACCTGCAAGACCGTTTAATCAAAGAAGGCCACAGAGTGGTTATTGTTGATAATTTGTCAACCGGCAAAAAAGAGAATTTGAACCCAAGAGCAAAGTTTTACAAAGCGGATATCTGTGGTTCTAAAATTTCTCAGATTTTCAAAAAA
>Ga0210050_1004860_pt1 | contig 10935 bp, 9 predicted proteins | sample CryGey132114_all_FD_185463 | JGI IMG/M metagenome (GOLD analysis project Ga0210050, IMG submission 185463) | Groundwater microbial communities from aquifer - Crystal Geyser CG22_combo_CG10-13_8/21/14_all (SPAdes) (version 2) | ecosystem: Environmental > Aquatic > Deep subsurface > Groundwater ...
CGGTGCTTATATATAAAATTGCTCCAAGTATGACGTAGCTTATTTGCAATTTCCTTATCCCCTGCGCTCTTAAATATTCCGAAATCAATATAAAGAGTATAAAGGAAAGTATTCCGAATATATAAATGAAATAAGGAACAAAAAAGGAACCAGTCTCTCCCTTAAATCCACCTAAATATACTCTTTTTACATTAGCTACGATAAAATTATTAAAATAAGAAATGATAAAAAAGAACAATCCTAAACCAGATAGTAGAAATATTTCACATTTTTTAATTTTTTTATCACAAAGTTCTAAAATCCAAAACAAAGCACTCAATGGAACAAATACCCCGAAAGCAGAAGTAGTTTTTAACCAAAAGAGGCTCTGTTGAATACCCATCATAAAATTAGCAAATACCCATATTGCTGTAATAAAACCAAAAATCCCAAACAGACGATTAATCTTTTTTAAAGGATCTTTCAAATAAACAAAAAGGGCTAAGAAAAAATTCAAGACGGACGCTATAAAAACAATAGTTCCTAAAAACTCCATTTTTCAAAAATAAAAATTATTGTCAAAATTAAAATTAGATTTTATTAAATTATTTTATATTTTTTACCGAGGACAATTAAATTTTCAACCAATCTATCTAATTGTTCTTTCGATTGCTCGCAGGTTACAGCAAATCGCATTATAGCCTGTCCGCGCGGTACAGCTGGCCAGCGGAAAGGAGGAGATAAAATACCCCGTTCAAATAAATCCTTCGCCATCTTAATCGCTGTTTTTTCATCACCAATTAAAATAGGAATGATGGGCGTTTCACTACCTAAGGTATTAAAACCAGCTTCTTGTAATTTATTCTTTAGATATCTAGTATTTTCCCAACACTTAATATGCCTCCATTTATCTCTTTTAATAATTTCTAAGGCTTTTAAAATGCCGGCAGCTAAAGCGCCTAAAAAAGCGCCGGAAAACATATATGTTTTGGCTGAAATTCTTAAATAGTCGATTATTTCTTTAGAGGCGACGGTAGTGCCACCTACGATCCCAAAACATTTTGAAAAAGTTGTAGTAATAATAATATCGCTATTATTTTTCAATCCAAAATATTCCATTGTCCCACCTCCATTTTCGCCTAAAATTCCGGTTACGGTGGCGTCATCGATATAGACTATTGCACCATACTTTCTCGCTAAATTAATTATTTCTGGTAAGGGCGCAATATCTCCGTATGTACTAAATGCTCCATCAGTTAATATCATCTTTCTTCTATTTTTTTTATATTTTTTTAATTTTTTTTCTAAATCATTCATATCACAATGCCTGTAAATTATCCTTTCAGTTTTTGCCAAACAACATCCTTCAATGATTGTAGGATGATTTAATTCATCACTAAATAGAACGCATTCTCCTTTTCCAAAGAATGGTATTTTAAAAGGAGTAAAAAATTTCAATATTGGTAAATCAGCTATTGCCGGAATAACGCCCATATTAGCCATGGTACTTGTACTAAAAATCATTGCATCCTCATTTCCAATAAAGTTGGCAACTTCTTTTTCTAATTTCTTATGTATTTTTAATGTCCCAGAAATCAAAACCGAACCGGATGGGTGAACTCCATATAGACGAATTCCTTCAATAATTGCCTTTTTAATTTCTTCATCATTTGCTAATCCTAAATAATTAGCGGAGCAAAAAGAAAGAACTTTTTTCCCCTCTACTATAAATTCAGGCTCACTAGAAACGCCACCTTCTACCACTTTAATCTCTGGGTATAGGCCTTTTTCTCTTACTATCTTTAATATTTCTTTAATTTTTTTCTCAATCTCAGTTTCCATAAACTTTGAAATATTTTTTCGAAAATTTTGAATTGAGCAGAAATTAAAAAAATCAAAAAACTCCCTTTTGGGAGTTAAAATTCCTTAATTTTTTCGACCTTTTGATTTACCCCGTTTAGAAATCGGATATTTCTAACGGGGTTTATTTTCTGAACCTTCATCAATTCTATTATTTAAAATTTTAAACCAATTGTCAACCAAAAATTTGTTGTTGCTTAACCTGGTTAAGCAACAACAGGTCTACCTTTTTCTTGAAGTTTTTTATTAATACTTTCCTGAATCTTTTTTTTAGTTTCTTCGCTTAACGCCATAGATTTATTTAGTAATAATTAAAATCTTTGAAATTGTTGTATATGTTTTTCCTTTAAAAGTAAAAACAACTTCATCTTTTGTTGAAACGATAGCTCTATTAAAAAACTTATCAATCTCTCCGAATACAAAATCAAAATCTCTTTTTAGTTTCCAACTTTCTTCTAATCTTTCTTTGCTCGCTAAAACCACAAATAAGCGATTATCCGCTCCAAATCTTTGGGCCCCTTGATTTTCGTACAACCAAACAATTAAGCCTTTTGGATCCTTCAGGGATTTTTCTAAAGAATGTTCTTTGGGGAGATAAGTAATTTTTAGATCGAAAGGTTGATTATCAAAAAATATATCAACCCCGAAATTATTTTTGAGAGTGGGGATTATTTTTGGATGCTGACTTATATGATCTTCAATTAAAACTGTCGTCCAATGATTATACCAAGTAGCAATAACATATGAAGTTACATCACCCTGCAGTTTATCTTTTACTCCCTTAATCAAATCGTCATATCTTACAAATTTCCTTACATATTCGGTTTGAATTTTCCTATCTAACTCACCTTGAATGACACCCCATCTAAAATATTTTACTTTTTGCAACTCCTTTTTTAATTCTTTATCGGAAATTAATTTTTGTCTTTTTTTAACTTGCGCTTGATATTTTCTCTTGATAAATTCATCTAATTTATTTTGGGAAATATTAATCATTTTTTTAATCAAATCTGATACTCTTCCTTTAGTTTCAATACTAAAATTTTCGGCAAGCTCTTCTAGGTCGCTCGCTTTAATTCCCTTAAGTTTTAAATTAGTTAACTCTTTCTTTGTTACTAACATAATTATTGTTTTTGGAACAATAAAATATACTCATGCCTAAAAATATAGAAACCCCCGACCAAAGCCCTATATCTCCATAAATGTTCTTGATTTCTTTTTGCCCTATTATTAACCATATTTTTTACCAAAATACTTTTTAATACTAAACCATCTTTGTTTAGTGTTTCCTGCATAGTCATAAATCCCAATGGAACCCATTCGGAATTTGTGTATTTGTCACCTATAACAATTGCCAAATAATGTTTTCTTTCGAGTAAGTCCAAAAAATTAGAAACAACATCACCAAAAAGCTTTAGAAAATCTTGCACTGATTTGGTATTACTTAAATCATCTGGCCTGTCGCTAAATTTAATAATATCGTGATATGGCGGGTGCATTATTATCAATTGAACATTTTGTTTATTTTGAGATTTCAAAATTTCTTCAACTTTTTGCCTTGTTTCTTTTTTTGTGCTATCTGCGACTAGAGTTTCGGCAAAAACTTTTGAATCAAATAATGACTCTTGACTAATTCTTTGCTTGGCCAGTTCTGCTATTTTCGGCAATAACTCAATTCCTATACCATTTCTGCCTAATCTTTTACATTCAATTAAAGTTGTTCCGCTGCCCAAAAAAGTATCCAAAACAACATCGCCCTTTTTTGTAAATCTTCTCATTAGTTGATTTGGTATTTGAGGAATAAAATTTCCATGATAATCGCCTCTATGCGCACCGGATTTATCTCGCTCGCCAATAATCCATAAACTATCAGTAATAATATCCTGATATTCTTTCCAATTCTTTAAATTTAAGTCGTTTATTTTGGACATAAAAATTACAAAGTTGATTCGTAAGACTCTTTTACTAAATTTAAGATATAATCTATATTATGATATAATAAAATAGTTAAAGTTTCAACAGAAAAGGTATGCGAATTGCTCAAATCGCTCCATTATGGATTCCTGTTCCTCCTTATACTTATGGCGGGACTGAACTGGTTATCTCCTGGCTTTGTGATGAGTTAGTGAGAAGGGGCCACGAAGTGACTCTCTTTGCCACCGAAGATTCAAAAACTCAGGCAAAATTAATTCCGATTTGGAAAAATTCATTGTGGCAGGCGAAATTAAAAACTCCGCATGCGGTTTTTTCTTTGCTTTATGAAAAATTAATTTCTTTACAAGACCAATTCGATATTATTCATGACCATTGCGAATTTTATACCACTCCCTATTCGAAATTTTTGAAACCCAAAATTGTTACTACCTTGCACCATCCCCTGACCGAAGAGACGATTATTCTCTATAAAAAATTTCCGGATATTAATTTTGTCGCCGTCTCAAAAAATCAAAGGAAGTCGGGGCCCGGAATAAATATTGTCAAAACAATTTATCATGGTTTGCCAATTGAAAAATATGAGTTCAATCCAGAACCAAAAAATTATCTTTTGTGGCTCTCAAAAATTATACCAGAAAAAGGAATTGCGAAAGCCATTGATATTGCAAAATTAAGTGGAGAAAATCTAATCATTTCCGGAAATATCCCTCCGGAATATGGAGATTATTTTGATTTTAGAATAAAACCCCTGATTGATGGAAAAAAAATTCAATTTGTTGGTGCCTCGAATTTTTCAAAAAAAGTTGAATTGTTGAAAAATGCTAAGGCTTTTTTGTTTCCGGTAAGAAGACCCGAGCCATTTGGTTTGGTAGTTATTGAAGCCATGGCTTGTGGAGTTCCCGTTATTGCTTTTAAAGGAGGTTCCCTCCCTGAATTAATTGAAGACGGAAAAACTGGATTTTTGGTCAACAATATTGAAGAAGCCCGTCAGGCTTTAAAAAAGCTCAATAGAATTTCGAGAGAATATTGCCGGGAATATGTCAAAAAAAATTTCAATTTAAAAAGAATGGTCAATCGTTATGAAAAACTTTACAAAAAAATTTTAAAAAAATGAAAAAATTAAAAATTGCTCAAATTGCCCCTTGTTGGTATCCAATTCCTCCTGAAAAATATGGAGGAATCGAGAGGGTTGTTTTTTTACTTTGCGAAGAATTAAAAAAATTGGGACACGAGGTTACCCTTTTTACCTCAGGAGATTCAAAAGTTTCAGTTAATTTATTTAAAGTTTTCCCGAAAAGTTTAGTTAAAATGGGATTTTCTTGGACCGAAAATATTTTAAATTTGGAAAGTTTGTATTCGGCAATAAAAAAAGCGGGAGACTTTGATGTTTTGCATTCTCATTTGGATCATTTAACCCTATTTTACCGAAATTTAGTTAAAGCGCCAATTTTGCAAACTTTCCACAATCCAATGAAAGAAAGATTTCTTTCGACAAAATCCCTTTTATATAAAACTCATCAAAAAGATGTCTTAGGTGTCTTCATTTCAAAAAATCAAAAGAGAAAATGTTCTTTTAAATTTAAGAAAAGTTGGATTGTATACAATGGGATAGATATTTCAAAATTCAATTTCAATCCAAAACCTGAAAACTATTTTTTGTGGGTCGGAAGGTTCGATCCTTATAAGGGAGTTGAAAATGCAATAAAGTCCGCGAAAATTTTAGGAATAAAACTTTTTTTGGCGGGTAAAATTGATTCAGGAAAAGAAGATTATTTTAAAAAGAAGATAAAGCCCGGTCTCTCAAGAAAGATTCAATACTTAGGAGAATTGCCACAAAAAGAATTGATAGAAGTTTATCAAAAAGCAAGGGCCACCTTTTATCCAATAGAATGGGAAGAACCTTTTGGATTGATCATGGTGGAATCTATGGCTTGCGGAACTCCTGTTTTAGCTTTTAATTCTGGTTCTGTGCCAGAAATTATTGAGGATGGAAAAACTGGTTTTGTCGTGCCATTTTTAGATAAAAAAGGCGGAAAAAACATTAGGGGGTTTGTTGAGGCAGTGAAAAGAATAGAAGAAATTAAGAGGGAAAATTGCCGGAAGAGAGTTAAGAAATTTTTCACCAGCGAAATTATGGCAAAAAATTACGAAAAAATTTATTCTGAAATATTAAACCCAGTATGACAACTTCGACAGCCCCGCCCCCTAACATTGTATATTTTTAAAGTTAACCCTGATATATTATTTATAATAATCACTGTTTAGAGAAAGAATTACTGGGGCGGGGCAGTCGAAGTTGCTCTACTGGGTAAAAATATGAAGTATTTATTTGTTGCAAGGGGACCTGGGGAAACAGCCCAGGCGAGGGCATTGGCAAAATATATTTCAAAAAAAGGAGGTGAAATTTTGTTTGCCTTGCACCAAGAAAAAAGTCTCCATTTTCTTTCTAAAGATAAAGAATTTAAAATTTTTTTGACAAAAGAACCGAAGGATTTAGAAAGAATCATTGATAAAGATAGACCAGAGATTCTATTATTTTTTAATTCAAAAATGTGGGGGAAATATTTCGAATTTTGCGAAACCCCTCTTTTTCAAAAAGTGCCTTTAAGTTTAGGGGTAGATTCAAACTGGCTTTTTAATAATGAAAAATATCCAAGTTATAAATTTATTGAATGGTTAGACAGATATTTAGTTTTATTTCCCGAAAAAATTTTCAAACTCGGACTAAAAGAAAACGGAGGAAATTTTTCGCTAGAAAAGGAAACCTTAAAAAGAATCATTCCGGTTGATTTTGTCCCGGCTTATCAAAAACCTCCTAAAAAGAAAATTCAAGAAATAAGAGAACGCTATAAAATCAAAAAAGGTGAAAAATTTATTTTCTCTTATTTTAGCGGATTTGGAGCCGGGCATAAAATTTTTGCCTTTAATAATTTAATTTTGGCAGTAGAAAGATTGATAAAAAAAGGAAGAAAGATTAAAGTTTTATATATTGGACCAACTGAAAATTTAAATCCTAAAAAATTGAAAAAAGATTGGCTTTTAAAAAAAGAGGTACTTCCTGCTGAAGAATATTTTTTAACCCTTTCTTCGGCCGATCTTATTTTTCAGCATCAGGGATTAGCCACATTGACTCAGGCAATCGCAGCTCAGGTTCCAGTAATTTGCAATGTTTCGATTTTAGGGGAAAAAGCATCTCTAAAAAAAATTCACTTCTGGGAAGTTTTACCTTTTAAAAGAGTTGGGGCTTGCGAAATGTTTTCAAAATCAACTGAAATTTCAAAGATAACAAACGAAATTGAAAAATTATTATTCAATAAAAAAGAAAAGGAGAAAATGAAAGAAAATCAAAAATTAATTTTTGAAAGTGGAGAAAAAAGAGCTTTCGAAATAATAAAAAATTTATTAAAAACAAAAATATGAAAAAACTACGAATCGGGCAGATTTCTCCTTTAAATTTGCCAATTCCTCCAAAAAAATATGGAGGGGCAGAAAGAATTATTTATTTTTTGTGCGAGGAATTGAAAAAAAGTGGGCATGAAGTTTTTTTGTTTGGAACTAAAAACTCAAAGGTGAATTGCCATCTTTTGCCAATTTTGGAAAAAGGACTTTGGGAAACAAAACCAAGAGATTACGCACCCTATTATGCCTTTCAAATGGCTTTTGTGGCAAAAAAATCAAGGGAATTAAAATTGGATATTTTGCACGATCATTTGGGACCGTGGGCTTTAACCCTTTACGGTCAAACAAAAATTCCCATCATTCACACTCTCCATGTTCCATTTAAAAACAAAGATAGGATTTGGGCATATAAAAAATTAAATTCAAAATTGGTTTCAATTTCTTTTTCCCAGAGAAAACCAGCCCCGAATTTAAATTATGTGGCAAATATTTACAATGGAATTGACGTTGCCTCTTCTCCTTTAAATTTAAAACCAAAAAATTATTTTTGTTGGGTTGGAGAACTTTCTCCGAGGAAAGGAATTTATGAAGTAATTAAAATTGCGAAGATGACAAAGATAAATTTATTTTTAGCGGGAAGGATCCCTCCTCCACAACAAAAAAAAGACTATTTGTTTTTTAAAAAATATATTGAAAAAGAATTAAATAAGGGGAAAATAAAATATTTGGGTGAACTTAGTGAAAAAGGGTTAAAAATTGTCTATAAAAATGCTATCGCCTTTTTATATCCTCTTCAATGGGAAGAGCCTTTTGGACTAACAGTGATTGAATCAATGGCTTGTGGCACCCCGGTAATCGCCTTCAAAAGGGGTTCAATGTTGGAAGTGATTAAAAATAAAAAAACTGGGTTTTTGGTTTCTCCTTTTAAAAGAAACAAGGTAAATTACGAAGATTTTCTCTATGCCATAAAGAAAATTGATCAGGTTTCGAGAAAAGATTGTAGAGAATGGGTTAAGGAAAATTTTGATAAAGAGAAAATGGTCGAAAATTATGAAAAATTGTATTATCGAATTTTGAAAAAATGAAAAAATCTCTTTTAATTCCGGGAATCGCTAAAAAGACTGAGAAGGTTTTGAAGAAATTAAAATTAAAACCTGAAATTTCTCCAGCTGAATTTATAAGGAAGACAGAGGGAAGGAAACACAGATATTATTCTATTTGCCGAGATGAAAAGGGAGAAAAATTTTTACTTTATGCCAGATTGTACAAATCGCTTTATGAAAAGGAAAGGATGATGACCGAGGTAAAATTAGTGAAGGCTCTTTCAAAAAAGCCAATTGAATTTTTCCCGAAATATTATTTGGCAAGAATTGAGAAAAATTTCGAATGGATCTTAAGGGAGTATTTCAAGGTTTCCCCTTTAGAAAGGAAAGAGAGTATCGAAAAGTTGAAAAGAAAATTAAAAGAATGGGAAATTAAAAAAATTGTGAGGACTCTTTGGGAAATGAATAATCTGCCAATGAAAGATTTTCCCTTTTTGAAAAATTTCGATCTCAAAAAATATTTTATTTTGCCAGAACAAATTTTGAGAGAAAATATTTTTGACCAAAAAGAAATAGAAAGATTAATATTTTTCTTGGAAAAAAATAAAAATTTGTTTGAAAAAGAAAATAAATATTTTTGTCATGGCGATTTCCAAATCGGAAACATAATTTTATGGAAAGGGAAAGTAAGATTGATAGATTTGGAATCTGCAAATTTTAACAATTTCGCTTTTGATTTAGCTTTTTTGACGACGAGGCTCTGGCAAGAAAGGGAAATGAGGAAAAAATTTATAGAGGAATATTTCATGATTTTGCCTGAAACAAAAAAAGAAATTTTCAAAATTCTCTTTCCCTTAGATTGCCTTTTTATCGGCTTTCACGCATTCATGCAAGAGCCCAGGGAACATTCAAAAAAGAAAATAAAGGAAAGGAAAGAATTTTGCAAAAGATTGTTAAAGAATTCCCTAAAGGGCTTTGAGGCATTAATTAATTTATGAAAATTGCAATTTTATCAGATACTCATGATAATTTGGAGAATTTAAAAAGAATTTTGAATTTTTTAAAAGAAAAAAATGTAGAAATAATGATTCATTGCGGGGACGTAACAACTCCCGAGACCTTAAATTTTATTAGAAAAAGTTTTAAAGGAGAAATTTTTATCTCTTTAGGAAACGCTGATTTAAAAGATAAAATTTTGGCCCTAAGAGAAAATTTATCTGGAGTTTTTATTTTTGAAAATTTTGGGAAAATTGAAATAGATGAATTGAAAATTGGTTTTTCTCATTTTCAAAATCCTTCGATTGATTTTGAAAAGTATGATTTTTACTTTTTCGGGGATACCCACAGGCCTTTTTTGAAAAAAATTAAAAATTGTTATTTGGCGAATCCCGGAAATTCGGCAAACTTATATTTTCAACCGACTTTTGCAATTTTGGATACAAAGACTAAAAAAATTGAGTTAGTTTTAGTCAACCCCGCACCTTTCGTCCTTAGTCAAAAGATATTTTAAAAAGTTATATCCATTTCAGTGTGAGAAACTGCGAAAAGTGCGGGGTCAATCAGATAAAAAATTGAATAAGGCACCGGAACTCCAAGCTTGAGGATAACAGGGGACGTTTTCCATTTCTAAAATAATTTTTCCATCAATTATTCCATAAAATTCTGGCAAATATCCGATTTTTTGATAAGCCAGTAAAATGGAATTTTTTATTTTTTGATACTCTTTTTTAAAGCCCAATTTCTTTAATCCTTGAGCAATGAGCCAATTATCGTGGGGCCAAACGGAACCTAAATGATAACTTTTCGGATCAAAATCCGGCTCTTTTTCTGAATGGGTTCTAATCCCAAAAGGAGTCCACAAATCATCTTCAAAGAGTCTTTTGACAATATAATAAATTTTGTCTTTCTCAATTATTCCGGTAAAAAGCAATTGACCGGGATTTGAAGTAATAGCTTTTCTCTGTTCTTTTTTCCCATTTAGGGCTAAGCAATAATATTTTTTATCCTCCATCCAAAATTTTTTATTAAATTCTCTTTTTAAATTATCGGCCCTATCCAACAATTTTTTTGCCAAATCCCAATCCGTTTTTATCCCAGCCAAATCCGCAATTTCTTTTAAAGCCAAATATTGATATCCCTGAACTTCAACCAGGGCTACCGGTGGCTCAATCTTTAGGTGGTCTTCGAAGCCATCTTTCCAGCCCTGATGAAAAAGACCTTTTTCATTTTTTCTTTGATATTCTACAAATAAATCTTTGTCTTTATTCCCGCATTCTTCGAGCCAATTTAATGCCTTTAAAATATTTTCCCAATGGCGATTTAAAAATTTTATGTTTCGGGTTTCTTCAAAATAAAAAGAAAAGATGACTAAAAATAAGGGAGTAGAATCAATTGAGCCATAATAAGGAAAGGGTAAATAACTTTTAGGATGCCGATTTTTCCCCAAATCAGTTTCGTGAAGAATTTTCCCCGGTTCTTCTTCTCTTTCAGTATTAAATACTTTCCCTTGATACTGAGATAAAATTTCTAACGTTGCCTGACAAATTCCGGGAGAATTCCCCAACAATTGCCAGGCAGAAATTAAAGCATCTCTGCCAAAAAGCCGGTTGAATCTTGGCAAGCCGGCTTTCAAAAATCCTTTTCTATCTTTCAATAATTTTATCTCGGCTAAAATTTTTCTCTTGGTTCTTTCTTTTTTGAAATAATTAAAAAACATAAA
>Ga0210050_1004864_pt1 | contig 10931 bp, 7 predicted proteins | sample CryGey132114_all_FD_185463 | JGI IMG/M metagenome (GOLD analysis project Ga0210050, IMG submission 185463) | Groundwater microbial communities from aquifer - Crystal Geyser CG22_combo_CG10-13_8/21/14_all (SPAdes) (version 2) | ecosystem: Environmental > Aquatic > Deep subsurface > Groundwater ...
AGCTTGGAGTGTATTTTTTGGAAGGTGTAGTGTTTCGTTTTACTTCCCGAGCAAGTGTAGATGGCGAGCGATCCATAATTGCAGCGATTTTCCGGATCGTTTTCCCTTCTCCACGTAGCTGGGATAACTGACACCGTTCTTCCAACGATAGTTGTTTGTAGTAGGTTCCCATGGCAACACCTTATCCATAAAGTGTTGCACTTCGTTTGTGAATTTAGGGGATCCAGCAATTCTCACAACTCTTTGTCATCCTGAGTGAACGAAGGATCTCCTCTAACAATTGAAAACATTGAGATCACCACGTCGCTTCGCTCCTTCCTCCACTAAAACGTTGGCGGACAAGCGTGATGACAATGAATTCTGGATCCCCTGGTCAAGCCAGAGGATGACAAACAAAATTGTCCGATGAGATTCCCACTTACAGTATGTGGGAATGACAAAGAGCTAAAAGAATCACTACCCCACCACCTCCCCTCAAACGCCTGAAAACAAAGAAGTAAATCTTGACTAATCTCTCACTTTGGACAATTCAGGGGGCCTAGGTAAGAGGCTCTATCCAGTGTTTTAACTTATATAACAATTTCAATAACTTACATATTTTTCACCGGGGTTCCTACTTTATGAATTACCTCAATCAACTCAACAGCGAATACATCGACAGCATGCTTCACCAGTTCGAGCAAAATCCCCACGAGCTCGAACCCACTTGGCGCGCATTTTTTGAGGGCGTGCAATTTGCGGATGGCGGCGAAAAAAAGCAGCTTTCCAGCGAAAGCGTCACCTTTGAAATCAAAGTGCTGAAAATGATTCAAGACTATCGCGAGCTTGGTTATCTCATCGCCGACGTAAATCCACTGGACAGAAGCAAACGAGCGCATCCTCTTTTAGAGCTTTCTCAATTTGAACTCACTGAAGATGACTTGGCAAAACCAAGTCTGGCTGGTCAATTCGTTGGCCTTCCTCACTCTACCGTGGGCGAAATTTTACAAGCCTTGCGACAAGCCTATTGCTCGCCACTTGCGGTTCAATATGGCCACATCGAAGATCCCATTTGCAGAAAATGGATACAGGAACGCGTGGAACGAAGCGTGTTTGCGCGGCCCCTTACGCAAGAATGGAAAAAACAAGCCTTTCGAAAACTTGCAGAAACCGAAACCTTTGAAACCTTCGTCCACAAACGGTTTGTGGGGCAGAAGCGTTTTTCGGTTGAAGGCAACGACGTGCTCATCCCCATGCTGGACTACCTCATCAACAAGGCGGCTGAGCAAGGCACCAACGAAATCATTATGGGCATGCCGCATCGCGGACGCCTTAGCATTTTAACCCATATTTTTGGACGCGATCTGAAAGCGCTCTTTGCTGAGTTTGCAGGAAATTTGCAAACGGGAAACAACCCCGGCGATGGCGATGTAAAATATCATCACGGATTTTCAACGGACTACCAAACACTGTCTGGAAAAAAAGTTCACTTATCTCTTTGCAGTAATCCAAGTCACCTCGAAACCGTAAACACAGTGGTGATGGGCATTGTCCGTTCGAAGCAAAAACAACGAAACGATGACACACGAATCAAAACCATTCCTCTTCTGATGCATGGTGATGCAGCTTTTGCTGGTCAAGGTTGTGTTTACGAAGCGCTCAACATGTCAGACTTGAAAGGCTACACTGTTGGCGGAACCATTCACATTGTCGTAAACAACCAAGTTGGTTTCACCACTTCTCCAAGCGAAGGCAGATCAACGCCACATGCAACTGACTTAGCACGCATGCTGGAAGTGCCCATTTTTCAAGTGAATGCGGACGAACCAGAACTTGCACTTCGCTGTCTTGAACTTGCTCTTGAATTTAGAAACACTTTCAAACGCGATGTTTTTATCGATCTCATTGGCTATCGTCGTTACGGCCACAACGAAGGCGACGAACCTTCTTTCACACAACCTGTGCTCTACACCAAAATTAAAAATCATCCTCGCGTCTGCGCCCTTTATCAACAACGCTTGGCAAATGAAGGCAGCTTAAGCACCACAGAGGCAAAGGCTATTTTTGATGAAATTGAAAAAGTTCATGAAGGAGCTTTTGTTGAATCAAAAAAAGCAGACATTCTTCCCATCAACGATGCGTTCGACAATGTCTGGAGTGCCTTTCAAAAACCAACCGCACCAGACATCTTCTCTAAAGTTGAAACCCATGTTCCAGAATCAAGTTTAAAAAAACTTGGCGAAGCACTTACTACATTGCCAAGCACTTTTTCTGCTCATCCAAAAATTGAACGTTTTCTTTCCGACAGAAAAGAAATGCTCTCTGGGGAAAAGGGTATTGATTGGGGTTTTGCCGAGGCTCTTGCTTTTGCAAGTCTTCTTCAAAAAAATCATCCTATTCGTCTTTCTGGTCAAGACTGCGAACGCGGAACGTTTTCTCATCGCCACTCTGTTGTAAGCGACATCAAAAACGGACAAAAATATATTCCTCTTAACCATCTTGGCGAAGAGCAAGCTGATTATGAAGTGGTAAACTCATTGCTTTCAGAATATGCAGTTTTAGGTTTTGAATTTGGCCAAAGCCTGGCAAACCCGCACAAACTCACGATTTGGGAGGCGCAGTTTGGAGATTTTGCAAATGGCGCACAAATTATCATCGACCAGTTTATTGTGAGTTCAGCTCAAAAATGGAAACGTCACAGCGGTTTGGTGATGTTGCTTCCGCATGGATATGAAGGCCAAGGTCCAGAACATTCATCAGCAAGGCTCGAGCGCTTTTTGCAAGCATGTGCTCAATACAACATTCAAGTGTGCAACTTCACAACACCTGCGCAATACTTTCACGCACTTCGAAGACAAATACTTCGAAACATTCGCATTCCGCTTATTGTGATGTCACCAAAGAGTTTGCTGCGACATCCTCACGCCGTGTCATCATTAAAAGATTTAAGCGAAGGACATTTTCACGAAGTGATTGATGATGTGAAAGCAAAAGAATTGAAAAAAGCAAAACGCGTTATTTTGTGTTCCGGAAAAATATATTACGAACTCTTAAAAGAACGTGAAGAAAACAACGTTCACGTTCCCATCTTGCGCGTTGAACAATTCTATCCCTTCCCGGAAGATCGCTACAAACAACTGCTTCAGCAATATCCAAAAGCAAATGAAATTGTGTGGTGCCAAGAAGAGCCTCAAAACATGGGCGGCTTCTGGTTTATGCATCACCACCTTTCGCCGTTGCTTGACGGGCCTCGCAAACTTAAGTATGTGGGTCGCCCTGCCCAAGCAAGCCCATCTGGCGGATATTTGCATGTGCACATAGCAGAACAACTTCAAATTGTAGCAAGGGCCTTAGACCTTTAGACTTGAGAGGATTGTATGAAACACGAAGTGAAAGTTCCTAGCGCTGGCGAATCAGTAAACGAAGCCTTTATCGGTGAATGGAAAAAGCAAAACGGCGACTACGTAGAAAAAGGCGAAGTCATCGTTGACCTCGAAAGCCAAAAGGCAAGCTTTGAACTTGAAGCTGAAGTTTCCGGCCGCTTGCAAACCCTTGCCAACAACGAAGATAAAGTGGATATCGGCCAAGTTATTGCCACTATCGATGACAGCGTAAGCGCTTCAGAAAAAAGCGAGAAATCAATCACTGAAAAAACAAGTAGCAATGGCAATGAAACCGCACAGCATGCGAATGCAAATCTCCCTACTTCAAACCAAGGAAGAATGGGACCTGCGGCAAGAAATCTTTCTCAAAACCTAGGTGTTAACCCGCAAAACATTGCTGGAAGCGGTCCTCGCGGCACCATTACAAAAGAAGATATTTCACGTGCAGCACATATTCCTTCAACACAAGCTCCTGCTCCAGCATCTACGCCAACTGCTCAGCCAAAAAGTTTTTATACTTACACCGTTGATGCTGCGCGTGGTGAAAAAGCTGAACGCGCAAGCAGAATGCGCAAAAAAATTGCAGAAAATCTTGTTGCTGCGCAACACACTGCCGCCATTCTTACTTCTTTCAACGAAGTAGACATGAGCGCCATCATGAACTTGCGCAAAAAATACAAAGACAAAGTGCTTGAAAAACACAACGCCCGCATCGGCTTTATGGGAGCCTTCGGCCTTGCCTGCGCAAGAGCTTTGAAAACATATCCCATTGTCAATTCAACTTTTACTGGCGAAGAAATTATCAAGCGCGACTTCGTCGACATCTCAGTTGCTGTTAGCACCGAGAAAGGCTTGGTCGCTCCGGTTATCCGCGATGTTCAAAATATGAGCTGGATTGATTTTGACAACGAACTTGCAGCTCTTGCTGCAAAAGCACGCGACGGAAAACTTTCTATTCCTGAAATGACAGGTGGCACGTTCACCATTACAAACGGCGGGGTTTTTGGCTCCCTTATTTCAACACCGCTCTTAAACATGCCACAGACGGCCATCTTAGGGATGCACACTATTAAAAACAGAGCTGTTGTTTTAGATGATGGCAGCATTGTAGCGCGCCCCATGATGTACATTGCACTCTCTTACGACCACCGTCTCATCGATGGAAAAGATGCGGTGCAGTTTTTAATCTGCGTAAAAGAAAGCTTGGAAGATCCAAGTTTAATTATTGACGAAAAAACTTTGGGTTAAAAAAACATTTTTCTTTGTCATTGCGATCCGCCTCTGGCGGAGTAGCAATCTCCTCTGACAATTTTCTTTGTTGTCATCCTCGCGAACGCGGGGATCCAGAGGTTTTGAAAATGAAATTAAATTCGAATTATGGATCCCCGCGTTCGCGAGGATGACAAAATGGAGATCACCACGTCGCGACGCTCCTCGTGATGACAAGAATGAAAAAATTACAAAAAAAGGAACTTATCATGTCTCAACACACTTTTGATCTCATTGTTATCGGCGCTGGCCCTGGTGGTTATGTTGCCGCAATTAGAGCAGCACAACTTGGAATGAATGTAGCCTGCGTTGAAAAGCAATACCTTGGCGGAACATGCCTAAACGTAGGATGCATACCCAGCAAGGCTTTGCTGGAGTCATCTGAACTTTACGAAACAGCTGTGCACAAAGCAAAAGATCATGGCATCAGCATTGAAAAAGTAAGCATCGACTTCAAAAAAATGATCGAACGAAAAGACCGCGTGGTAAAGCAGCTCACATCAGGTGTTGGTGGACTTTTCAAAAAAAATAAAGTGACGCATTTTTCAGGAACCGCAAAAATTCTTGGCACCGGAAAAGTTGAAGTAGATCAAGCTGGAGAAAAAACTGAGTTGCAAGCAAGCAACATCATCATTGCAACTGGCAGCGCACCTATTCAAATTCCATCACTTCCTTTTGGTGATCGCATTATTAGCTCAACCGAAGCTCTTGCTCTTACCGAAATTCCCGAAAGCTTGATCGTTGTTGGCGGTGGATACATCGGCCTTGAAATGGGTTCTGTGTATATGCGACTTGGAACAAAAGTAACTGTTGTTGAAGCACTTGATCGCCTTACTCCTGGAATGGACAGCGATATCAGCAAAGCCTTGCAGCGCGTGCTCTCTAAGCAAGGCATGACTTTCATGCTTTCCACAAAAGTAAAGTCTGCCAAAGCAAAAAAGAATGAAGTGGAAGTAAGTGTTGAAGATGCAAACGGTGAAGTTTCTTCTTTAAACGCAAGTTACGTTTTAGTTTCTGTTGGCCGAAAACCTTACACCGATGGCTTGGGCCTTGATGAAGCTGGCATCGAACGCGACGAAAAAGGCCGCATCAAAGTAGATGGAAACTGGAAAACAAATCTCGAAGGTGTTTACGCCGTTGGTGATGTCATTGACGGACCAATGCTTGCGCACAAAGCAAGTGAAGAAGGTGTTGCACTGGTAGAACAACTCGCTGGGCATCACACTCAAATGAATTACAATACCATTCCTGCCGCAGTGTATACCTGGCCAGAAGCAGCCTGCGTGGGCATCACCGAGGAACAAGCAAAAGAACAAGGCATCGATTACAAAACCGCAAAGTTTCCGTTCATGGCAAACGGCCGCGCTATTTCCATGGGCGAAAAAGACGGCTTCGTAAAACTGATCGCCGACAAAACCACAGACCGCCTCATCGGCGCGCACATCATCGGCCCACGCGCATCAGATATGATTGCAGAATTAACCCTTGGAATGGAATTTGGTGTAACAGGCGAAGACATTGCACTTACCATCCACGCCCACCCAACCCTTGCAGAGTCTGTAAAAGAAGCCGCCTTAGGTTTAGGATCTGGAATGATTCATATGTAAAAGTAAAAGTCTTGGGGGAGACAAAAAAATGAAGCATCCATTTTCTCATACGAGAAAATGTTTTTAAAAAGGAAATCACCATGACCGCATCACCAGTAACACCAGCTCATTTGTTTTTACCAGCTCACGCAGGATTGCCGCTTGCGTTTCCAATGGCATCTCCCGTAAATCTTTGTGGAATGCGATCTCCCAGCCCACAAAGCAGAACAACACGAAATGGGCTTGTGCGAATAGAATCACAATATGGAAGAAGTAATGTAGTAGATGCTTTGTTTACAAACTTCACCGCAAGAAATGCTCACTTCAAAATTGATCTTTTTTCTGAATATCCGCGAAGAGATGGTGCATTAACAGCGACACCACTTACAACACTTATCATCGGACTCGACAAATTTTTATTGGGAATTCTTCTCTCCCTCGTTGATAAAAAACAAGACACACATCTTCAAGCACTTGCTCGAACGATAAACGAAGGCACAAATGAAACCATTCTTCCAAAAGCCGCAGTACAATTGGCCTTGAGCATGTTTTATCATCAAGCTCCAGGTTTAAGCGCACACTTATTGTATTTGGAAACAGACAGAGATGATCTAGAAAGCTACGATGTAAATACCTTAGTTGGAAATCCCGCTCTCATAAATCCAAGTAGTTCAACCAACTTTAATCTTTATACCAGCGACCCCAACGCAACATTTCAGCCACGGAAAGCTAAAACCTGAGTCAATTTTCGCTCAGGTAGAATTAAAAGAAGGCCAGGTGCTGCATATACGCCTGTAAACGCTCTCAACATCGGCATGCATTTTAGTGGAACTGTTGGAGGAGTTCATCCACTTGTGTCTGCCTTTTATGCTTATCTCCACAGCACACATCCAGATTTATTTGCAGCGCAGCATTGAGGAATACTAAAATTATAGCTTAAGCTATCAAAAATTATAGCTTGACCTATAAAAAATTATAGCTTAAGCTATCAAAATGAAAACTTCCTTTGAATTGCCTTTCGTAAAAACCCTCCACGAAAGACTCCTTGAAAAAAAGCCTAAAATTCAAGTAATCCTCGGTCCTCGTCAAGTTGGAAAAACAACAGGTCTCTTGCAATGCCTAAAAAAGCTCAAACAACCCCAACACTACATTTCAGCAGATGATGTTCTCAGCGCAAGTTCATCTTGGATTTTAGAACAATGGCAAGCAGCTCAAAGTAAAGGTACCAATACAATTCTTGCAATTGATGAAATTCAAAAAATTCCACAATGGTCAGAAACCATAAAAAAATTATGGGATGAACAAACACACCAGAAAAAAAATTCGCTCAAAATAATTTTAATGGGTTCAAGTTCTCTTCAAATGCAAAAAGGTCTTACAGAAAGCCTCACTGGTCGCTTCGAACTCATTCATGTACCTCACTGGAATTATTATGAATCCAATCAAATACACAAAATGAACTTACAAGATTATTTGAAATATGGTGGTTATCCTGGAAGCTATGACTACTTAAAAAATAAAGAACGATGGAAAACTTTTTTGAAAGATTCCATTATAGAAACCGTTATTGGAAAAGATATTCTTATGTTTTCGCAGGTCCGCTCACCAGCTTTGTTTCGTCAAGCCTTTGAAATTTTGTGTTTTTACCCTGCCCGCGAAATAAGCTACAACAAGCTTTTGGGGCAGTTGCAAGAAAAAGGTAATGTTGAACTCGTGAAACATTACATTGAACTTTATGCTGGTGCTTATCTGATAAAAACGCTCGAAAAATATTCGAACAAAGCTGTCCTTCGCAAAGGTTCATCTCCAAAAATTCTCCCGCTCTGTCCAGCACTTGTCCAATTTGCCAGACCCGAAGAATCAGAACAAACTGGCAGACTTTTTGAATTGGCAGTAGGGCTTGAATGCAAACGTTTTCCAGGAAAACTTTTTTATTGGAGGCAGGGCAATAATGAAGTTGATTACATTTACCAAGAAGAAGGAAAACTTTTTGCAATAGAAGTAAAGTCTGGAAGGAAAAAAACACATTCAGGCTTGGATGCTTTCGCCAAACAATTTAAAAAAGTTCACCCTCTTATTATTACTCCCGAAAATTTCACTCAGCTCAGTAAAGAAGGAAGAACATTTTTGGATCGTTTCTAAGCTACGGCATCACTGTAAGATCTCCACCCAAGAGAAACGCCAAAGCAAAATAACTAAGCAATGTGATCAAACTTATCCCAATGGGATGCACGCACATGCCAGCTTTAATCATTTGCGTAACGCGAACTTTTCCAGATGAATACACAAGCGCATTCGGCGGAGTGGCGATAGGCATCATAAATGCGCAGCTGGCAGCAACCGCAGCCGGCACCAGCAAAACAAGCGGACTCACTCCAACACCTTCAGCAATAGAAGCAATGATTGGCAGCAAAGCAGCTGCTGTTGCGGTATTGCTGGCCATCTCTGTGAGAGCGATTACAATAGCAACAATCACCACCATCAAAACGATAAGTGGAAACTGAGAAAAATTTTCCGCAATGTGACCAATAAATTCTGAAACACCACTCACACTAATGGCCTGCGCCATGCTCAAACCGCCACCAAACAAAATTAAGACATTCCACGGAAGTTCGTGTGTATCTTGCCATTCCAAAAGTCGCTTTCCTCTTCCTGCAGGAATGAGAAAAAGAAGAAGAGCTGCAATAATGGCAATGGCAGCATCGTCTAAACCTGCAAGCGCTGGAAAAAATGTTGTCAAAACTGGGCGAAACATCCACATGAATGCACACGTCGCAAACACAACAATGATCACGATTTCCTGAGGTCGAATTTTTCCCAAACGAACAAGTTCTCGTTCGATGATTTCTTTTCCAAGGGAAATATTTTTTATGCGTAAAGGGAAAACAATTTTTGTGAGCACAAACCAAACAGCAGGAATGAAAAGCAAAACCAAGGGAAGCGCAAATTGCATCCACGCACTAAAGCTGATGACATATCCATAGCGCTGCTGGAGAAATGCCGCCAACAAAGCGTTTGGTGGCGTTCCAATTAAAGTTCCAAGCCCACCAATAGAAGCAGAATAGGCAAGCCCCAACAAAAGGCAGAGCGAAAAATTTTTTTCATTTTCTTCTGAAAGCGCGCACGCTTCGTCTTCTTTCACCAGCTTGATAATGCTGCTTGCGATGGGCAACATCATCACCACCGTCGCTGTGTTTGAAACCCACATGCTCAAAAATGCGGTGATCCCCATAAAACCTGCAATAAGATGAGAGGGATTCGTGCCCACCCACTTCAACACCAGCAAGGCAAAGCGCTTGTGCAAATTCCAGCGCTGCATGCAAATGGCAATAAGGAAGCCACCCAAAAAAAGAAAAATTAAACGGTTTGCGTAAGGGCTGGCCGCATCTTGCAAAGGCATCACGTGAAAAAGGGGAAAGCACACCAGCGGAATGAGTGCCGTTGCCGCAACGGGAATCACTTCAAAAATCCACCACAGCGACATCCAAATCATAATGGCAATGGTGGCTCTTCCCGAGTGTGAAAGCGAAAGCTCACTACCAAGATCAGGCACAAACGCAATGAGGAAAGCCACAAGCGGAGCGGCTATCATCAGAAAGCGGCGAAAAGTAATCACAATATTTTTCATGAAATGTCCTTTAGAAAGAAAGAGCACTCTAAACATCATTTTTTCACTGTCATATCAAGCTGATACACATCAATTTCGGGGACGGTTCTGCCCTTGTAGGTATTTAAAATACTTATTAAAATTGAGGCGACTTGAGATTTTGCAACTGAAGGAATATCTCAAAAGATATCAAAGCGTTGCAAAGGTAGAACCGTCCCCTACTGCTGAAGCGCAACTTTTGCTTGCATCTGACGATAATGAAGGAGAGGTAAAAAACATAATGCTCGCAACAGCTTCAACTCCTTTTACATTTTCAGGGCCATTTTCGCTTCCTGCTTCTGCCAGAACGCCATTTGCCATCGGCAATGAAACTCGCCATCTTGCAACACAGATTGCAAGCGGCCCACATGCCAACGCAGCGGATCTCACTTTTTTCACTTCAAGCTTTGTTGGAAGAAATCTGACACGTGCCGAATGGAACACTGGCCGCAATGCTTTGTGGCACTTTGATAAAAAAATTGCTGAAGGGACGTCGCGTTTTGATGGTGCAATACTTGAAACTGAATCAGATTCAACCAAAAAAGCCTTTATGAAAGACACTCATTTCAAGCGTCTGCACATTAGCCTTCTTCTTTTTCTTCTCACGGCTCCGGAAGACATTGCTGCACCAACACGCAGCACTCTCCAGACACACTTTTCAGAAGCAGCACGAACTTCAACAATTCTGAGGACTCTTACTAGGCCAGACACTTCAGCATTCGATTATGCAGCTTTAAGCGCAGACCATGCTGTAGAGCGCGCCGTGGCTTATCAAACCCTCACCAGCAAAGCACTTGGAAATCCCGTGAGCAGAGATGATCTTCTGGAAAGAGAAATCCTTTTCCAACTTGGCCTTCTTGATGCTGATAAAAAAGTGCGGAACTCAGCAAAAAAGGGATTACTCGCCTGGGCTGAACAGATGAAGGGATTGCCAGGAGATGTAGTTCCCCCTGAAAAACCCATTTTTTCAAGATAGCGGACCTTGAGCGGTGTGTTTTTTCGGAGGCTCAACAAAAATCAACCTCAAAAAATGGAACAAAAACATGAGAGCTGCGAGGCAGCGTCTCA
>Ga0210050_1004866_pt1 | contig 10929 bp, 7 predicted proteins | sample CryGey132114_all_FD_185463 | JGI IMG/M metagenome (GOLD analysis project Ga0210050, IMG submission 185463) | Groundwater microbial communities from aquifer - Crystal Geyser CG22_combo_CG10-13_8/21/14_all (SPAdes) (version 2) | ecosystem: Environmental > Aquatic > Deep subsurface > Groundwater ...
AGTTACATATCATCGTCATCATCCAAATCCGAGTCCACACTGTCATCCTCCCCTTCGTCCAAATCTTCGGATTCTTCAGGCATATCTATGTCCAATTCGTCCTCAGGCATAGCGTTAAAACTAGCTTTTAATCCCACCAAAATTGGTGAGCAAAAACATAATAACGGGAAAAAGGCGAAGTGCAAGAGTTGATAAAAACCTCTGTGTATAACCCCACTCACTCACTTTTTGCCAAAAGTGCGTTGGATGCATTCTTCAATGTATAATCTTTTGATGCACCCAAACGACAAAATAGAGAATCACTTTCGCCTAATTTCAACACAAAAGTCAGCATTAAAAAAACTCAATCTAACTACAATACAAGACCTATTATGGCATCTTCCAACTCGATATGAATCAATATCTGAAGCAACTCAAACAAACGCCCTCACTCCCGGCACATCAGTAGTCTTGTTCGGAAAGCTTTCAAACCTAAAGGCAAAAAAACTTTGGAAAAGTCGCCGTCCAGCAACCGAAGGAATGTTTGAGGACAGTGCGGGTAAAGTGAAGGTACTTTGGTTTAACCAGCCATACATTGCGAACATGGCTTCCCAAAATACGCTCGTGAAATTATCAGGAACAGTAACCGGAAGTGAAAAGAGTCCGTATATTGCAAATCCTGAAATAACTCCAGTACCTGTTTCGGAGATCCCCGAGGGGATGTTCCAGAATGAGGGAGAAAAAACAGACCGCGCTATTTTCCCTGTGTATTCCGAGAGCCGCGGCGTTACAAGTAAATGGTTCTATCACGCAATCAAAAAAATCGTTACGTCAGGAGTATTAGATGCATTGGAAGACCCGATTCCGGAAAATACACTAAAAGCGTACAAACTCCCCTCTCTAAAAAACGCAATGATGTATATTCATTTGCCAGAAGCTAAGAAACATTATGAAGCAGCGCGTAAACGCTTCGCCTTTGAAGAAATTTTCGTCATTCAGGTAGCAAAACAAAGAGATCGTTTACAAAACGACAAAGAATCGTCACTGCAAGTACAGGTAGATGATGAAAAATTAAATAAATTTATTGGTACACTTCCGTTTTCACTAACCGACGCACAAAAACGCGCAGTAGGTGAAATCTCTAATGACTTTAAAAAACCACATCCAATGGCACGCCTCCTAGAAGGCGACGTCGGCTCGGGCAAAACTGCCGTTGCCGCCGCCACTTCTTATGCAGTCGTTACTAGTCGTCCCCCCTTAAAACTCTCCTCAGGCGAGTTCGGGCGATCGCCAAACGGCGATATAGCCAATAGAAATTCGGGAACTCTACAAGTCGCCTATATGGCACCGACAGAAATTCTTGCCGGCCAGCACTTTGCGTCATTTATAGAGCACTTCAAAGAGCTTCCGATTAACATCGGACTTATAACCGGAAGCGGGTGCTATAAGTTTCCCTCTAAAATCAAAAAAGATGAGGCGACAAAAATATCTCGCGCTCAATTACTGAAGTGGGTGAAAAACGGAGAAATCGCGATGCTCATAGGCACGCATGCTCTAATTCAAAAAAGTGTTGAGTTTCAAAATCTCGCATATGTGATTATTGATGAACAGCACCGTTTTGGAACGAAACAGCGCCGAGCGCTTACCAAAAAACAAGAAAATGTCCCCCATTTTCTCTCAATGACGGCCACACCGATACCTCGTACGCTTGCGCTGACAATATACGGAGATCTGGATATTTCAGTTTTGGATGAATTGCCTCCAGGACGCGCTTCGGTTGAAACAAAAATACTCACAAAAAAGAGCGCTAATACTGCATACGAAAAAATGAAGGAAGAAATTGATGCGGGTCGGCAGGCATACGTGATATGCCCACGGATTGAAGAGCCCGATCCTAAAAAGGCACTCTCGCTTCGCGTAAAGTCGGTAAAGGCAGAAGCAGAGCGTCTAAAGAAGGAAGTCTTTCCTGAATATGAAATTGATATACTGCATGGAAAATTAAAACCATCTGAGAAAGATGTCGTTATGGAGTCATTCGCAAACGGCGATGTGCAGATTCTCGTTGCCACATCCGTCGTTGAGGTCGGTATTAACATACCAAATGCAACAACAATTCTTATAGAAGGTGCCGAGAGATTTGGTCTTGCGCAACTTCATCAACTGCGTGGTCGTGTTTTTAGATCACATCATAAAGCGTATTGCTTTTTGCTTCCGGAGAAACTCGGCGACTCTGCAAAAGAGCGACTCGGTGCACTTGAAAAAACACAAAACGGATTTGAGCTTGCAGAAAGTGATTTGAAACAACGTGGAATGGGAGACTTTTACGGCACTAAACAATGGGGTATCAGCGACATAGGAATGGAAGCACTGCAAAACCCGCGACTTATTGAAGCGGCGTGGAAAGAGGCGGGAGAAATTGTGAAAAAAAATATAGAGCTCAAGGGGCACCCGTCGCTCCAGGAGCGAGTAAACGCAGTTTCGAAAAAAATACACGAGGAATAGCTTAAATTGAACTGATCGAGATACTTGCCGCTTGCTCGTCGGCGACGGTTAAATCAGACAATGAGCCCCTGTCGCGTCGCAAACGAATCGTAAACGTACCGTTGTTTGAATACGTGTGAGTGAATTCCTTTGTCACACTATCTGACGTACAAGTGATTGCGGTGCCCGCGTTATGTGAGATATCTGATGTACCGTCACCCCAAGAAAGGAAGTAGGAGGTACACGCGGAGCCATTAATGCCAAACTCCACAGTTACTTTTCGCGGATTATCATCAATGTTTGGCGTTACAGTAAATGCTCCATGATTTATAGCCTGCACCGCAACTGGTATCGTATCGACCGGCGAGGACGAATCAATACTACTTGCAGATACTGGATACAGTTTTGCCGTGTAGCTACCGATGGTGTCATATGTATGTGTGATTACCACCTCTTGAGATGCACATAAGTTGGCCGCGTAGGTAAATTCTGAGCGTTCATCATCTCCAAAATCAAGTGTATAAGTACCGCCATCGCATGACTCGTGCGTGTTTATCTGGGCGACAAATGTCGCAGTAAGTGGCACTGGCCCACTTTGGGGCGACACTGACGAAATGTCACCTTTGGGTTGAACTGGAGGAGGCGGAGGCTCAGAAATTACTATTGAAACATTTTGAATACTGCTTGTTGATCCTATCTGGGATGGAGTAGTTGGATACAGACTTGCTGTAAAAGTGCCCACTGTCTCATATATATGCGTTACTTCATAGTCTTGCGGGGCGCATCCATCTGCAGGGTACGGCAACCCTGTTTTTTCACCGTCACCAAAATCAAGCGTGTATGAACCTCCACTGCAGGACCCGCTTCCATTAACCCTGACGGTAAACTTTACAGAAAGAGGCGCATCACCTGAAGTTGGACTAACAGTGAATCCTTCACCCCCTGCACCGGAGCCAGGACCCGCAGTGCCTGTCGCAGTTACTTGTGCAGTGTAAAATCGAGTTTGCCATACCCATAGATCACCCTGTTTTTCGTATTGCGAAGTGCGAAGAATAATCGTGTGAGTTCCTCCTACACGATAAGTGTGACTCAAATTTTTCGTCTCAAGCAGTTGGGTAAACACCGTTGTGCCAAAAGGTAAGCTTTGTCTTGCGTGGAATGAGCCACTTACGCTAGGAGGAGTTCCATCTCCCCAGTCTATTTCGTATGGATTGCCCGTGCGTAAAAGAAAACTTGCATTTACCGCAAGCGGCACCGCACCTGCGTTTGGCGAAACGGACACAATACCGGGATCTGTGGGATTGCCCGTGAATATTCCAGGATCAACAGCAACTCTGACGGTTGTTTTGTGTGTGCCGATACTTAACGTAACAATATAGTTTCCGGGATTGATATACGTGTGCGTAATTGTCCGTGTAATCTCTTGGCAGACACCGGAAGGAACTGTAAGGTCTGTTGGTGGTGTCCCGTCACCGAAATCTATCCTATAAATTGCGAAACTGCACGAGCGCGCCGTATTTATACTAGCAGTTGCGCTTACTGTAAGAGGAGAATTACCAGTTATAGGGGTAACCCTAAGAAGCGCGCCCACTTCACCCGGGTCCACATTTCCTCCTCCACCTCCACCGCCACAATTACGAAGTGCCTCTCTCGTTCGCGGCCCCACAGAGCCATATCCTGTTGTATCCGGTGTTCCGGAAGAAACAATACCACGTGACGCTTGCCATCTCCCCACTGCCGCCTGAGTTAATGTCCCAAAATAACCTGAAATAATAGCCTCTGGATATATACTCGGATCGCTGGCAAGATATTTCTGGAGTGCAGTCACGTCCGCTCCTTCAGAGCCGATAGAAAGACCTCGTGTGATATCAGGACATGCACCCGATCCCACAGAAGATGGACTTTGCGCTGTACCACCCGCAGAGCCTCCCGATCCTATTGAATCTAGTTCTGCCTGCAGTGTTTGAATACGCTCAAACAAAGCGGCTATCTGTAGTCTTATTTCATCAATAGTGGCGGCATGAATTGAAAGTGGTAATAACAACAAAACAAATACAATCATTAGTGCAAGTGATACCGATGATTTTTTAAAAATAGAATTCATATTTATTGGGAAACACTAATATTCTTACTGCCAAAGAGCGGTGCAGTATTTATTGATCCCCCTCCTTTGTATAAACTAACCTGATAATTTCCGGGTTGAGCGAAAGTGTGATAAAAGCTTCTGTTTGCCGACACTGCCGAGCACGCAACTCCAGAGCTCGTGTCTCTTATAAGTGTTTCTTCATGTTGTATTCCATCCCCCCAGTCAAGCCTCCAACTCTCTGCCTCTCTACAAAGCCCGTGTGAAAACTTCGCAAGCACAGTAAGTGGGACTGTACCTGATTCGGGACTTACCGAAAATGGCTCGATGGTAATTCCAGTGCCAGTGGCACTCACATCAACGGTGCCAATTTCATCCGTGTTCACTACTGTAGCCGCGCCAGTTACATCCGGGCCGACTTCCTCAAGCACTACTGTATATTGACCGTTTGTCGAGTACTTGTGTGGAAGCGATTTAGTGATTGATTTGCCACAGTCAGTTGGCACATTGCTTGCGTTGTGTACGTACACATCTTCTGAAGTACCATCGCCAAAATTGACTCTGAATGTCTGGAATTCGTGCGGAAGCGATGAACATGATTGCGTTTCGAATGTTGCCTGTATTTGCACAGTCAGCGGTGCAGGTCCAACAGATGGTGTAATCGTTGGAATGTTAAAGTTAAATCTCTCTCTAACTGTTACAGGGATTGATGTTCGATTGTTTCCAATGCCAAGCGAAACATTATACGATCCAACGTTTGAATACGTATGGCCGATATTTTGCAACATTTCCTGACAGTGGTTTTCAGGAACGTTTACTTTTACAGGCGCAGTTCCATCACCAAAATCTAAATTGTAAGTCGCGCGCGAACATGAATTTGAAGTATTTACCGTCACTCTTGCATTTACAGCAAGCGGTACCTCACCGGAAGTTGGAGACACGTTGATCAGCGCTCCGAAACTAGACGGTACTGAGTCCCCGCAATTCTGAAGTGCATTTCTCGTTCGAGGCCCCACCGCGCCATAGCCGGTTGTCTCTGGCGAGCCTGACGAAACAATGCCGTGCGCCGCCTGCCATCTTTGAAGCGCTTTTTCAGTAAGCGTACCAAAGTACCCGCTTACGATTCCTTCAGGATAAATATTTGGGTCTTGCGCAAGATATTGTTGAAGATTTGTCACATCACTTCCCGATGAGCCAAGACCAAGACTGCGGCGAATTAGCGGACAATTTGATGTTGTTGTCGGTGTTGTATTTGTCGGGTTCGTAGCTCCTGTACCACTTCCTCTACTTATTGCATCCAGCTGTGCTTGTAGTTGCTGAATTTGTGTAAAAATTTCTGCAATTTCTTGAAGTATATCCGACTGTCTGTCGGCTGATGCCATAAACGGAATTACGAAAATAAAAATCGCAATAACAGAAACCGCTATATACCGAATGCGATACACCATATCTCTATTTTCGCATACTTACAATGTGCAACAAGCCCCTCACATGGAATAGCATCAACGTCGTGCTAAAGAAAACGTTCACGCTGACATTAACGTAAGTTGCCCATGTGAGGGGCAAGCACTAATCCCCGCTTGTCCGCCCACTTGGACTCGAACCAAGAAACCTTCTAGATATAAGCTAGATGCTCTAACCAATTGAGCTATGGGCGGGTACGTATATAGTACGCGCGATTCGCCTTGAGGCAATTCCTTGTCTATTTCCTCAAATTTTGTATGCTCACGACAGAATAGAAACGGAGGACTGAATCAATGTTTTACAAAAACATTTTATTCCCATTAACTTGTGCTCTGTCTTCAAATGACGCAGAGTATGCACACACGATGGGAATGTGGGCTCTGAAAGTATGTGGCTTACCACCAATGTACTCACTATTTTCAAAATACACTTATGTGCCTGGAAACGAAGTAGAAGCATTCGGAATACAATTTCCAAGCCCAGTTGGTCTTGCGGCAGGATTTGAAAAAAATGCTATTGCCCCCTGGGGAATCGCAGCCCTGTCTCCCGGCTTCATCGAAATCGGTACGGTCGTCCCAAGATACCAAAAAGGAAACCCAAGACCGCGTATGTTTCGCCTTTTTGAAGATAGGGCGATTATCAATCGAATGGGCTTCAACAGCATTGGCAGTTCACAAGTCGAGCACAGGCTCTGTGCTTACTTCGAATATGGCTACAAAAAACCACCCATGCCAATAGGCATAAACGTCGGTGCGAACAAAAACACGCCTATCAAGGATGCCCATCGCGACTACGCCGAGGTAATCCAAGTACTCTATCCGTTTGCTGACTATCTGACCGCAAATGTTAGCTCACCAAATACGGTCGGGCTAAGAGAGTTGCAATTTGGCTCCTATTTGGAACAACTGCTTGAAACAGTACGTGATGCAGTTGTATGGTCGGCAGGAAATGAATCACCTAAACCGATACTGTTAAAGGTCGCACCAGATCTTAAATACAGGGAACTCGAGGAATTGTGCGACAAAGCCGAACAGTATGTCGATGGCCTTATTATCGGAAACACTACGGTTAAGCGTAGCAAAAAACTCGTGTCGTCGTACAGAGATGAGACGGGTGGACTCAGTGGAGCTCCTTTGAGAAAACGTGCCTTACGATTGGTTCATCATGCAAGTAAGCGATGTCGACTTCCTATCGTATGCGCCGGTGGTGTATCATGCGCTGACGACGTAAGACGAGCACAAGATGCAGGAGCAGTACTTGTACAGATTCTGACTGGCATGATCTACGAAGGTCCGATGATTTTTCGTAACATCAATCGTGAGCTCGTCCGTTAGCTCACGTCCAATGACCCGCCTTTTGTAAGGCGGGTCATTTTCTTATACGCTGTGCTCAATGTCCTGTTTCTTTTTTGGGGTGATACCGTTTGCGATAAGGATTTTTTCAAACTCGTCTCTCTCAAGAGTCTCTACTTCCATTAATTTCTCCGCAATAGCATGAAGCACATCTTTATGCTTCTTCAAAACACCTTCTGCTTTTTTATACGACTCGTCAATTATCTTGCGTACCTCTGAATCAATTTCGGCAGATACTTTTTCGGAGCGATCTTTGCCATCTATACCCTCACCAAACATCGGCTTCCCACCTGATGTCTCAAGAGCGATCGGACCTATCTTGTCTGACATCCCCCACTTGGCAACCATGTTGCGCGCAAGATTTGTCAGAACCTGTAAATCATTTGAAGCGCCAGTTGTTAAATCTCCATAAATCATTTTTTCAGCAATGTATCCACCGAGCGACACTGCGATATCGTCCATAAATTCATTCCGTGACTGCATGCGCCTATCTTCAAATGGCAGTTTCAGTGTGTACCCTGCGGCGCGCCCGCGAGAAATAATTGATACCTTATGTACAGGGTCTGCGTAGGGCAACACGCTTGCAATAAGGGCGTGCCCCGCTTCGTGGTACGCGGTGATTTCTTTTTCTTTTTTATTAAGTACATGGCTCTTTCGCTCAGGCCCCAGCATCACCTTTTCAATTGAGCGAATAAGGTCGTATTGAGTGAGTTCCTTCCTGCCTTCCCGCGCAGCAAGAATTGCAGATTCGTTCATAAGATTCGCTAGATCCGCGCCAGAGAACCCGGGCGTTCTTTCGGCAATAACCTCTAAGTTCACATCTAAGTGGAGAGGTTTTTTTCGCGCGTGAATAATGAGAATTTGTTCTCTGTCTTTTCTATCAGGAGGATCAATCATCACACGCCTGTCAAATCTTCCAGGCCGCAAGAGCGCAGGGTCTAGTACGTCTGGTCTGTTAGTGGCCGCCATTACAATTACCTTTTCATTTGGCTCAAAACCATCTAGCTCAACCAGAATTTGATTGAGCGTCTGCTCCCGCTCATCGTTTCCTCCTCCGATGCCAGTACCTCGTACTCGCCCAACCGCGTCTATCTCATCAACAAAAATAATTGCAGGTGCAGATTTTTTCGCCATCTTGAATAAATCGCGCACACGGCTTGCGCCAACTCCGACAAACATTTCAACAAACTCAGAACCGGAAATGGAAAAGAACGGCACTCCAGCCTCACCTGCAACAGCTCGCGCAAGAAGTGTTTTTCCGGTACCAGGTCCTCCCATAAGCATCACTCCTTTCGGAATGCGAGCACCGATATCAATAAATTTTTTGGGACTCTTAAGAAAGTCCACAATTTCAGTAAGTTCTTCTTTTGCTTCCTTGGCGCCAGCAACATCGGCAAATGTTACCTTCTGATTTTTATCTCCCGGATTTATCATTCGCGCTTTTGACTGACCAAACGTAAATGCCTGCATACCAGCACCCTTTACTTGTCTTGATATGTACCAAATGATTGCGGCAAGAAGCAGGAGTGGAACCAAAAGCGGCGCAAGCTGGAAAAACCAAAAGCGAAAACCGCCCGGTTCTTTAATTTCAATTTTTACTGAGGCAAGTTGTTCCGCCGTAAGTCCATATATTGATAGAGATTCCAGTAGCGAACTTTCCGATTCTTTGCGTGACTTTTTGACCGAATCGTCTGAATAGGTTGCTTCTATGATCTCTCCACTTACAACAATCGATACAATAGTGCTCGTTGCTGTCTCTGAGACAATGTCGGCTGCAATTTGTGAAAGTGGCACCTCTTCTTTTTCTTCAAACTGACCGCTAACAAACGCGTACCCTGATAGAAGCGCGGTAAAGATGACGATTGTGAGCAGGAGCTGTACCCAAAAATTTTGACCATTTGGTCCCTTCTTTTTCGTTTGTTTTGGCTTAGATGCTAGTTTTCTTTGTGCCATACCCGCGCATTATACGCAAAAACGCCATAAATAAAAGCTCCTCAAGACATCCACAGATTCTCAATGTATAGTTATGATTATGGCGTTATTGGAAAACCCTGAGTAGTAGAATCTCGCAAAGCTCGGTTCACTACAAGGCAAGCAAAAAGGCATAGTATGGCTTTAATTGAGAATAAGAAAGCAAGGTTTGATTTAGAGATACTTGAGGAATTCGAGGCGGGTTTAGAATTGTTCGGTTTTGAGGTGAAATCTTTAAGGGGCGGCCGTGGCTCCCTTCCTGGTTCGCGAGTAATTGTACGAGGCGGTGAGGCGTATCTTGTGGGCGCTTCTATCCCTCCATGGCAAGAAAAGAATGCGCCTGATGACTATGATAAAGAGCGCCCGAGGCGACTTTTACTTTCTAAAAAAGAAATTGCCGAAATTGCACACGCGGAAGAAAAGAGGGGTTTGACAACAGTACCACTTTCGGTGTATAATGTCGGCAGTAAATTGAAGTTGAAAATAGCCATTGCGCGTGGAAAGAAACAACATGATAAACGTCAGACAATAAAGGAGCGTGATGAGAAAAAGAAGATAGAGAGACTGAAGAAAAATATGCTTTCGTAAATTGAATGGTTCAAATTTTGAGCGAAAGTTGTGAAGTGCGAGAAGGTTATGCCGTAGGTATAATCGACGAGCAATGAGCAACTTGTAGCCAGAATTTGGGACAGACGATAGAAATGACATTTTGAGTCAGTCTCATGCTAGAACATTGAAAAATAAACCCGCACACTAACTTTGGTATTACGCCAAAGGCGAGTCGTGTTCAGTAAACTACTAATTTTGTGTTTATCGTTAGAAATGCGTCTGGATTAGAAATTCTAATTTATTTAAGACGATATCAAAGTTAGTGTGCGGGTAAATATTAACCAAGCACCGAACAAGTTGGTGCTCGGTAAAACAAGTGTTTGAGTGTGAAGAACGTTTTCAATGAAACATTATGGAAGGGATAGAAAATGAACACTGGATCAAACAATTCGGAGTATTGGGTCATCAAACGCCCATTCCGTTTTTTGCTATTCATCTTAGTTCTCGCAATAGTCGCGGGGGCCTTCGGAGGTTTTTTCACATAAGGAATTCCTTACCTGAGGGAGCTTGCTCCCCCACACACTCAAGCACTTGTTTACCAGCCGGTCCCGTGCACCATTTTTGATTTATCAAAAATGGTGCACGGGGGTGACTGGCTTCGACAGGGAGAATTCGATGTATTCATATGCGATTCAGAAGTGAGTATCTTCTTTAAAACACTCAATCTATAGTTGCAAATAAAATTGCACAGAAGATTCTTTCACCTATACAGATGAAGGATCTTCAGTTCGCTTACGCTCACGCCTAAGCGACCGCTGACTACCCTACTCCTGATACGGTAATCTCAGCGTCATTCATCAGGATAGCTACATACTACTGTCCATAGTGTTTAGTTAAATCTTCGGACTCGATGATGAGTGATCTTGTGTACTCTTAACACTCATCATTTAAATCTTTGAGTACACTACGTATCGTACACATATCTATACGTCCTCTTTTGGACCGGGGTTCGAGTCCCCGCACCTCCACCACTTCGCAAAAAGCCCGCAA
>Ga0210050_1004868_pt1 | contig 10924 bp, 13 predicted proteins | sample CryGey132114_all_FD_185463 | JGI IMG/M metagenome (GOLD analysis project Ga0210050, IMG submission 185463) | Groundwater microbial communities from aquifer - Crystal Geyser CG22_combo_CG10-13_8/21/14_all (SPAdes) (version 2) | ecosystem: Environmental > Aquatic > Deep subsurface > Groundwater ...
TTGAGTTTATTGAGAGTAATGGAGATGACATTATTTGTTTTACAGAGGAAGTGATGGGGTATGCGTGTGCAGCTACTTTTACGGCAAAATCCCTATCAGTAACAATTCCAACAGGAGAGTTGGACTCCATAACGATAATTGAACCAACCTTTGCATCTTCCATCATCTTTGCAGATTCATGTACACTCATCGATGCATCTATAGCAATTACTGATTTGGTCATAACATCTGCAACTGTCATGATTTTTGCGTTATTCATTACAAATGTAATACGTTAGAGTAGATATATGAGAGTCATTCAGAATATCAATTTTGAAAATCACATTAGATAATATTAATAGATTTTAAATTTAAAAATTAGCCGTGATTGTAAAATGACATCATCTATCTTTTCGAGGTCTTTTTACCGCAGCAATCTTCTTTGATGATCTAGATTCTGTAGTCTTTGCCTTTGATTTATTGACTTTACCTTCAGATTTGATACTTTTTCCACTTCTTCTAGCAGCACGAGATAGTTTTGCTCTGATTTTTTGTTGATTTTTCTGATCTTCTTTTTCCTTTTCTGTGAGTTTTTTTCTCATCATAGATATGGGATGAATACCGTGATAAATGAATACCGTGATAAATAAATTCGAGTGTTATTGTCAACATCAATAATCACAACTTAACTATTATCTACACACAACAAAACAACAAGGTGTCAGAACTAAAACGCCACATGGGGCTTTTCCAACTTACCATGTATGGAACTGGATTAATTTTAGGGGCAGGAATTTATGTGTTAATAGGAGAAGCCGCGGGATTTGCAGGAGATGCAGTATGGATTGCATTTGTATTAGGATCCATTGTTGCATTGTTTGCAGGGTTTAGTTACGCGGAATTATCATCAATATTTCCAAAAGCATCTGCAGAGTATGTTTTCATTAAAAACGCTTTTAAAAATAATTTTTTTGCTTTTCTAATAGGATGGCTAACTGCCATCACATCGGTAATCACTGCAGCCACAGTCGCATTAGGATTTGGTGGATATTTTGCTGAATTTGTAAACATTCCAATAATTCTTTCTGCCACAGGTTTGCTAATTGTTCTCTCAATAGTGAATTTTATAGGAATTAGAGAGTCAGCATGGACAAACACCATTTTTACAATAATTGAGGCATCAGGATTGGTACTGATAATTATTATTGGATTTATGTTTGCAAATCCTGAACCAGTAAATTACATTGAAAGTCCATCAGGCTTTTCAGGAATTGTTATTGCATTTGTGTTGATATTTTTTGCATTCATTGGATTTGAGGACATGGCAAACATAGCAGAGGAAGTGAAAAAACCTAGAAAGACTCTGCCCAGAGCGATAATTCTGTCAGTAGTAATATCTGGAATAATCTACATTCTGGTTTCTCTAGCAGTAGTCAGAGTTGTTAATTGGGAAGAATTAGCCAAATCATCAGCCCCAATTGCATTAGTGGCAGAAAGAGCACTGGGTTCAGAAGCACATATCTTACTTTCATCAATTGCACTTTTTGCCATTACCAACACAGTTTTGATTACACTTGTTGCAGGTTCAAGGATTTTTTATGGCATGGCAAGAGAAAAAGTATTTCCAACCATATTAGAAAAAATTCATTTTAAAACAAAAACTCCATGGATAGCAATAATCGTGATCATGACAGCGTCAATTATTTTTACATTAGTTGGAGATATTGTTATAGTTGCAAACATTACGGTTTTTGCAATTGTGATTACTTTTGCTGCAGTGAATTTGGCGGTTATTGTTTTACGCTACACAGAGCCAAACATTGAAAGAAAATTTAAAGTTCCAATCAACGTTGGAAAATTTCCAATTCTCCCATTATTCGGAGTTGGAATTTCAATATACATGGCATTTCAGTTTGAAATCGAAGTTGTACTAGTAGGCATTTCAATTATAGGCATAGGGGCAGCGTTTTATTCAATTTCTAAAAAATTCAACAAGTCAAGAGTGGGGAATGTGAAATAATGTTGGGATTTGATGTAATTCCATCACTAGTGGGAATTTTGTTTATCGTCATTCCTTCATTGTTGTTGGGGCGACTATGTGCCCGTATTGGACTTTCTGAAATCATAGGTTTTGTTATTGGGGGGGTATTCTTAGGTCCTTTTGCTTTAGGAGGAATTATTCCATTTTTTGATAAACCAATAGTTCAGTTAGACGTTTTAACTTTAGGATTATGGCAAATGTCAGGGATTGTGATATTATTCGCTGCAGGACTTCATTTTACATTCAAAGACATACTTGCTGCAGGGTACAAATCTGCGATTATAGGAACAGCAGGATTAATCATGCCATTAGTTTTAGGATATACGATTTCCTTAGTATTTGGATTTGATTGGATAATCTCAGTGTTAATTGGTGCAACATTGAGCGCAACCAGTATTGTGATTTCAGTGACATTGTTGGAAGAATTAGGTAAAGAAAAAACTCCGGAAGGAAATATTTTAGTTAATGCAGCTGTCATAGATGACGTATTAGGATTAGCAGTTTTGTCATCCGTGGTTTCAATAATTACGCTGAATTCAATTCCAAGCATAGAATCAGTATTAATAACTGCAGCAGAGTCATTTGGTCTTTGGATAGTGTTGTTGTTAGTGGCAGTGTTTGTATTACCAAAAATTATTCATGGTATTGCTCTTGCAAAACCTACATCTCTGGAATTAAGAGGCATTAAACAATCTGCAGCAATAGGTTCAGCGTTTGGATTTGCGGCATTAGCATCAATCATTGGTCTTAATCCAATTCTTGGCGCGTTTGCTGCAGGGATGGGATTAGCAGGTTCAAAACTTGCAGGACAAATAAGAGAGTTCACGGGGGAATTAAAGATCATAGTAGCACCGTTATTTTTTGCAATAATTGGTGCACATGTAGATCTTCGACAGATATCAGAAGTAAATGTGATTTTTCTTTTGGCAGTTTTAGCTGTTGCCATTTTAAGTAAAATGTTTGGTTGTGGCGTACCTGCCACAATTTTATTAAAAAACAAAACTAAGGGATTCCGTATTGGTTATGGAATGATTGCAAGGGGAGAAGTTGCATTTATCACTGCAGGTATAGGAGTTGTGAGTGGAGTCTTACCCGATTTTATTTACACTTTGTTGATTTTAGTGATTTTAGCAACAATTGTCATTACCCCAATTCTTTTAAAAAATTCATTCAAATCCGCAGTACATAATTCATCGCGATAGCATGTACAAATAAGTTGAAATCAAGTACACTTAATGTGTATGTGTGATATCGAACTTTGTTTTTTTAGAAGTGATTGATTTTGTTACAGGAACCATCTTATCTGCTAATTGTCTTATTTCTCGTTCAGTTTTTTTCGGATATTTGATGTGTAAACATTCATGATACAACGTATTTACAGTTTCAACTTTTGGCTCTGTTGCCAAGTGAGGATTTAGCCAAATAGTGCCACATTCTTTTATGCATTCTGCCCAAACAGCGCTAGGTGGAATACTGTTTTTATACACATAGTTTGCAAAATGCCTTCTATCATAAACCAATACAGGTTTTATTTTCATGTTTAGAAAATTTTCAAAAGTGTTAAGCAATGTTTGATGCCATTCTTTATCATTAGCAGAAAATTGAAACTTCACATCATAGAATGATCAAGAGTTACTTTTTTAATTATCTATCAATCTCTGAATTGGAATTTTGTATTCCTACATAGCAATGTGGGAAATAACCTTTGAATACCATTATTTTATTCAACCCAAGTGATACGTATTCATTAAATACAGCATTTTTTTAGAAAGAACATGTCAAACATGAAATGTGCATCATGTGGAATTAGTTTCTTCTCTCCAATGGGATCAGACAAATGTTCCAGATGTGCAGGAAAAGAATCTCAAGGACATGAAGGTCATGATTCCTGTGGTTGTGGACACAGCCATTAATTCCTTTTTTCTATAACTGCATATATTGAACAAATAGAAATGAGAATCATGGCAAAAACATCAGAACAGATGAAGAGTCTAGTGGAAGAATTTATCAAAATTACCAATATCAACTATGAAGATCAGACAGAAAAAATCAGAGAAAAAAGCAAGATTATCGAATGGCAATTCCATGTAGGAGTAAATGTAATTGTCAGCAAAAACGTAAACAGAGAAGATAGAATCCACATCAATGTAAACATGAGGTTTCCACCGCAGGATTCAAAATTACTTGTGATGAAAAATCAGGTATTTTCAAAAACAATAATGGAGATTAGTTACATATGTACAATTTGCGGCGTAGGTCATCAATGGATGAAAGAGGGGGAAAACATAGTAGGATTAGCAATATTTTCTCATGTCGATGAACAAGCATTAGACAGAGTTTCATTTCATAATGCTTGGGACAATGTTGCAAGAGTGTCAGGTCATGTTCAAAAGATATTTCGTTCAAATTTTAGTGGTTTTTCAGCACAAAGCAGTACAACAGATGAAACAATCGACAAGTCAATGTATGGATAGACTCACATTGTTATGAAATACCATAATCGAAATGAACATACACTAGTAAAATACACTAAAAATGAAATGATTACTTTTGAACATAGAGTTCTTAGTGAGTACAGGATAAAGATTGCAAAAATAGAGACGCTTGCAAAATCAATAACAACCCACAGAGAGCCAAAAGGGGAAGAGGTCAAGGGAGCATCAGAATTTTTAGATGTCATAATTAATGAAACGGACAAGTTTTATGAAAACAACAGTGAAATTTTATCCAACAATGGCAAAAGACCACATGCTCGCTCTCGTCTGGCAGAAACCAAGGAATGGAATTCAAATGTAGAGCGATTCTACGAAAAAAATCCCAGAAAACCTAGAAAATAATCAGAGTATTTCAGATAATTTTTGAATGTGTGAAATATCATTTTTTGCTGCCAAATTCAATGCAAGCTGCATCTCATTTTTGTATGCCTCTATGTTTTTTTCATCTTTTTTGATGATTTCACAATCTTGAATAATTGGTAAATTTTTAAAATTCTTGTATTGGTCATAGGTAAGAACACAAGTATAGGGTTTGGGATCTTCTTTGAAGGTATATTTTATTTTGAAAGGCATCGTACTATTGGAAACATCTAAAATTGTTTCAATTAAAGTATTTACGTCAACAGGCTTGAAAATAATTTTTGTTGGCTTTAAAGATTCCAGATCATTATTCATCGATTGGGGAAATCCGCCAGTGACAATCAAAACTATGGCAGTAGCATATTTTTCTCGGATTTTTCTTAATGCGTATAATCCATCATATTCAGGCATTTGTAAATCAAGCAAAACTACATCAGGGCGAAGGGTATCGTATAATTCCACACACTCCAATCCATTAGAGCCTGTACCAATAACGTCTATTTTGTGAAATTCTAAAAGGTCAGACATAGAGGACACAATGTCTTCATTATCATCAATTACTATAACTGAAGTCATAATTTCTCATACTCAATCTAGTTTATGAGAGTCACAAGATTAAACAATGTCTGTTTCAAAAAGAAATAACAGATTTGTATTTAAAAATCAATTTTTTAAAGGAATGTTTGTTTTTTTATGAATGTCTATTCCACAATGAACGCAAAAATAAGATCCGTTAGGAGTCCAATAGTGCTCACATTGTAAATCAGTCATAATATCAATAGAATTTCTAATTATTATCAGCATAGAGTAAAAGTCTACACAAAATGTTAAAAAAAATAACGTGTTTTTGGATAAATTCATGAGTGAAACTAATTAAAATATCAAGAACAAATTAAAGAGATAGAAACCATGAATCCTTTATTTCAAATCAGTACAAGAAGTTATGAGAAAGAGATTTCAATCGTAAGAAAAGCGCTAGAAAGTTTAGAAACAGAGTGTAATGTAAAAAATGGATATGGGATTGAAAAGCCATTTACAAAATTTGGATGGACCTTCTTTAACATTCAGATTAGCAAAGAGATGGCAGACCATATTGAAAAATCAGGAATGATGCAGGGGGCATTAGGATACAAAATAGGAGAACAAATGACTAATTTCATAGGCCATTATTTAGAAACAAAAGGAAGTTCCGTAAGAATCAAAAAAATAGATTATGGATAATACTTGTAAAATAGAAAATTTTTGGAATTGATGTATTAGAGAGGGTTTTTACATTCACACTTGCTTTGTTTAGCAAATCTTGGAAATTTTAACTTGTGACATATTTCACAGTATAGTTGATTTGACATGATCATTTGAAGTCATTCTGCTATTTCCCCTTTTCACAAAGTGAAATAGTGTAAGATCATCATTCAGATTGACGAATAATGGTGTTTTCAGCATCAACAAAATTTTTACAAATTTCACAAAGCCAATCTGTTCTGTTTTCAGATTTTATCCACTTTGGCAGTCGTCGATTATTACATTGTTTACAAAATAACGACATAATTGTTTGTATTTACACCTCTATTTGTACTGGTGTAAACAGGTAAATCAAAAGAATTCATATCAGTTTAATGAAGAAAACAATAAGTGTACAACACGTGTTGTATGTTAATTAACTAGTATAACACAAGTAACACATGTCGGATAAAACAAATTCACTTCAAACAATTTTAATCGATATTAAAACAGAGTTAACAAATCAGATTGCATCAGGCAATAATGATAGTAAAAATATAGACAATATGAAACTAGTTGAACAATCAAAAAATTTGGATGGCATAGTTAACAATTCAGATTTATCGGATAAAAATAAAAAAATGATGCATGCATTTGCATTAACACTAATTCAAGACAACACAACTGTAAAAAGCCTAAGATATGAAAAACAAGACCTTGAAAGAGTGCTATCCAATCTAAACGATTCCTAAAAACTCAACAGATCGTGAAAAAACTAGTCCAGATCAAATATATCCTACCTACAAAATATGGGTAAAATTACAGTTTTTTTGTTTCTGTCAACAAATTCAGAATAGCCTCACTCGTTACAATTCCGATTACCTTTCTAGAATCATTTGGATCCACAACAGGAATCATATCAAATGGATGGGAATTCATTTTTTGAATTACTGTGAAGAGATAGTCACCAGGAAGAGTTGTATGAAATTTTCTATACATTACATCGCCAATAGTAATTTGTTCTCGTATTTTTTTATGAGATTTATCTATCTCTTTTTTAGATACGATCCCTACTAAATTATCTTCATTATCAAAAACAAGAAAAGGTTTTTTGGCATCATAAGATTTAGAAAATTCCTTAGTTGTAATATTGGGTGCGGTTTTAGAAAATGATGTTGTGATTACTGCCATAGCGGGAGTGTCAGATACTACTCTTCTAAAAAAGATTGGTACCAATCCAAGTTCTGAAGTTCCAACTTTGACATGAATTATTTTTTTTAATTTACGTTGAAGTTCAACACTAGATATAATCATAGTCATAAGGGTACCCAAAACTAAAAGTGAGAATAATTTATCATCCATAATATTTGCTTGTAACAAAGAAAGCATCAATGCCAGATCGACTGCACCTTTTGACATCACACCATATGCTACAGTAGTTGCAGGTCTCATTTTGGCTATACGTACTGCAACATAAGAACTCAAAAATTTCACACCAGTCATAATACCTATAAAAACAACAATTATCCACCATTCCAATTCTAAGAATGCAAGACTGAAATGCAATCCAATTCCTGCAAAAAATATCGGAATGAAAATTCCATACCCTATTACACTGACATTTTTTGAGATTTCTTGATAATCATCTTTATTCATCCTAGAGACTGCAATTCCCAAAAGCAGAGCCCCAATGGCACCATGAACTCCACTGAGTTCAGCAAAATATGCTACAAGCAAGATCATTCCAATTACTACAGCAAAATATGCCTCCTGGACACGGAGATGTTTTTTGATTAATCTGAAAAAACGAGGTAAAACCAGCACAGATGCAAGCCCAGAGATGGCAAAAAAGATAATCATCTTTACAAACAACCAAACCATCTCAGCGATTTCTGGAAAATCAGAACTTGTGTCTATCTGAATAAACACACTTACAAAAATAATTGCAATGAATTCTACAATTGCAGTTACTGTAAAAATTTCAAGGCCAATAGTTGATTTTAGTTTTCCAAGATCACTTAGTACTTTAGCTGTTACACCCAGACTCGATGCTGCAATCACACTTGCAATAGCAAAGGATTGTATGAAATCCATATCAATTGCCAATCCAAAAAGTCCTGCAACTAAAAATGGTATCAAAAATGCAACAGCAGATCCTGCAAATATTTTTCCCTTCATCACTTTGAACAATCCAGCAAGATCAATTTCTTCAAGGCCAATCAAGAAAAACAAAAAGAAAACACCTATTGAAACAAAAAGTTCTATAGCTTCTATTGGTTGAACAATCGCCAAAAGTGCAGGGCCTACGACTATTCCGGCAATAACATTTCCAAGAATAGTAGGCTGCCCAATTCTATGAAGCAATTCACCACCAAGTTTTGATGCAATTACCAATACTGCGATAAACAAAATTGCTTCAAACGACATATCTATTTTTTATAATTAGCAGTATTAGAATCAGTTCCTCCATCTAATTTCTTTTCAGATTCATCTATCTCACCAACAAATGTTATAGGATCATCATTTTTATCATGTTGAATGGCATCCTCATGCTCTAGCAAGTTTATTCCTTTTTCATCTACATATGTAATAGGTTTTTCATTTTCATCGTGTTGAATAGTATCCTCATGCTCTAGAGAAGTATTAAGAACATTTTCTATTTTTTCTTGTTTTTGTCGGAATTCTTTCTTTTTTTTAATTATAATAAAACAACTGATGGCAAGTATGATTGGAACCATTGTAGTGTAGGGAATTAAGAACTGATCAAGGTTCAGATATTGCAATATACTAGGTTTGTTTAAAGACATATTCAAAACATTCAAAGTTATAAAAATAAAAAACATGCCCAAAACCCAGTATTTTTTGTCATGCATGAAATTCACAAACAATATTAGTTCAACAAATATAACTTTGATATTCAAAATCAGACAGGATATTGATTTAGACTATAAAATGGTGAATTGGGATTCAGGAAAATGCCTAAAAAATACCTAGTGTAATAATTACCAGTTTTCATTCCAAGCCTTTCTCGGACTTTATTTTTCTAATGACATCTTTAACTAATTCCTCATCTTTGATAACTAATTCTTGTAGTTTTTTCTTATATTCATCATCACACCATTTTTCTAGATGAAACATCTCTTCACCAAGTTTACAATTTTAGATTTGTTTCGCTGATGATCGTGTTTGGATTGAATTTAGAGTTTAAGTCTTTATAGGTTTTGCAAATTCTAAAACTACTCTATCTAACATGAATTTTAAAAATGCAGACAAAGGTTTTTTTCTCCAATGCTTTGTATTCCATTCTAGAACAAGGGCATCATAAAACTTCCATTCATCTTCATCTTTTTTAAGATGAGTTCTCATCATAGCATCAAATTCTGTAGTGTCCCATTCAGCAGGACACATCTTATCACTCATCTGAACTAGTTTTCCATGTTCCATTTGAAATGGATATGATTTGCACACACTTGGTTTAAAGTCATTTACAGTGCATCGAAAGATATTTTTAGATTCTTCAAGAAACATGCATCCTCCATTTTTTTGTTTTAGTGCCAGATCTATCAAACCTTCTTTTACCTTTATTCCAAGATCATAGTCCTTTGCACCATAAAGTTCAAGAAAAACCTCAGGTGCAACTCCCAATCTAGATGAGAGCCGATAAATATCATGAGCATTAACAAATATCACATATTCTTTACAGCAATTTGTATGACATACAACACAAGGAAATTCAGTTGTTGAGACATTAGAATTATCTTGCATTACTTTTAACGTCATAAATGACATACTAGATGTGAGGTATTAAATCCAAACATTTATGGCTAATTTACATTCAATTAACAGTAATTGGTTTGCACGCCAAGAAGTGATTTCCGAGATGGTGGCTTTGGTTGCCAGTCGTGAATTCTTCCGCTAGCAACTTCGGTTGCTAGCGACATTATTTCATTATTCAAAAAGATGGAATTGTTTTGTAAATTTTAGATTAGTACAACAGTCAATAATGATGAATGATATCAAAACATTGATCATCAATGGAAACAAAGTCATTCAATTATCATGTCCCTCAAATCACATATCTAATAAAGAAAAAATTATGGGCACAGGTGATTTTTGCGTTATTTCTAGGATTAGTTTTTGGTATGGTTATAGGACCTGAATTTGGAATTGTTGAAAAAGAAACTGCAGAAATAATTACTGATTGGTTATCTATTCCAGCCAATCTCTTTCTGAAGATTATTCAGATGATTATTGTACCGCTAATTTTTGCATCAATTATTCGAGGACTTACATCATCGGGAAGTTTAGAACAGCTTCAAAAACTTGGTTTAGGTATTTCTTTGTATTTTATTGCAACAACTGTAATAGCATTAACTATAGGAATCCTTCTTGTAATCACAATAGAGCCGGGTAATTTTATTGATAGTTCTTTGATCAGAGAAAGTTTTGGAATTGAGAATGTGGAACCAGTTCAAAGAACAGAATTATCCCTTCAAGATATTCCTCAGAGCATAGTGGGAATTGTTCCCAGCAATCCATTGGCATCATTCATGTCTGGAGAGATGTTGAGCATCATTGTTTTTGCAGTAATTGTCGGAGTGTCATTAATTACTTTACCAAAAAAAAGATCAGAGCCAATCCTTGACTTGTTAGAATCCATACAGAAACTTACCCTGAAAATAGTTTCATGGGCAATGCGTTTAGCACCATTTGCAGCATTTGGTCTTATGGTTGGACTAACGTCAAAGCTTGGATTATCTGCACTTGCAGGACTTGGAGCATACATGATAACTGTAATAGTTGGTTTATTGATAATGATGCTTATCTA
>Ga0210050_1004872_pt1 | contig 10918 bp, 6 predicted proteins | sample CryGey132114_all_FD_185463 | JGI IMG/M metagenome (GOLD analysis project Ga0210050, IMG submission 185463) | Groundwater microbial communities from aquifer - Crystal Geyser CG22_combo_CG10-13_8/21/14_all (SPAdes) (version 2) | ecosystem: Environmental > Aquatic > Deep subsurface > Groundwater ...
AGGGTATTTCTGGGGGCACAACATATGAATCAATTAATAAGGACCAGCTAGAAGATATTGAATTTATAATCCCGAGTGATTTGAATGAACAAAAACGAATCGCATTTATTCTTTCCGCTTTTGACGATAAGATTGAACTAAATAATAAAATCAGCCGGACGCTGGAGCAAACGGCGCAGGCGATTTTTAAAGAGTGGTTTGTAAAATTTAAATTCTCCGGCCACGAGAAAGTAAAAATTGTTGATAGCGAGTTAGGGAAAATTCCGGAGGGGTGGCAGGTGAAAAATATTCTTGAAATTGTAAAAAGAATTTCTGTTGGAAAAAAATACGAAAATGAAACCGCGCTTCCGAAAGGCAATGTGCCGATTTTAGATCAGGGGCAATCAGGCCGCATTGGTTTTCATAATAGCGAGCCGGGGGTAATAGCGAGCTTAGATGAACCAGTTGTCGTGTTTACAAATCATACCTGTAACTATTGGCTTATTACCTATCCGTTTTCTGCGATTCAAAATGTTCTTCCGTATGTTGGCATAAACGGATATTCAACTCTATTCGTGTACTATCTAACATGTGGAAAAATAAAAATGCAGGGATATAAAGGACACTGGCCAGAGTTTGAACAGCAGGAATTTGTAATACCTCCTCAAAAACTTGCAGAGGAATATTCTGTGATTATTAAACCAATAATAAAAAAAATAGTCGAAGTTGAAAATGAAAACCAAAAATTAGCCGCTCTGCGCGATTTGCTTTTACCAAAGTTGATGAGCGGGGAGATAGTCTGAACTGTGATTGACTATGATTAAATGATTATTATGATTAAACAGTTGATTGATTGTTATTAGATAATTGAATGATGATTATATTATTATGATCAACGATGAATATAAATATTCGGATATTACGGAAAAAATTATCGGTTGCGCCATGAAGGTTCATTCAAGGCTGGGAAACGGATTTCAAGAGGTAATTTATCAGCGGGCGCTGGCGATTGAGTTGGCGGAGGCGGACATGGAATTCGCGCGGGAGCAAGAAATGGAAATTTTTTATAAAGATCAGCAAATTGGCACGCGCCGAGTAGACTTTTTCGTGGAAGGACGAGTCTTAGTTGAATTAAAGGCTTTAGTTCAACTGGAAGATGTCCATTTGGCGCAGGCGATAAATTATTTGGAAGCGTTTGATATGGAAGTCGGCCTGCTTATCAATTTTGGCGTCAAGAGTTTGCAGTTTAAACGATTAAGCAATAATAAAAAATAATTTGAATTTTTAAACTTAAATCATTTAATCATTTAATCACAAAAATCACAGTTCAGACAGATTTATGAAAAATGCCAAATACACGAAAAACATGTATCAATATCTGGCCTGGCGCTTGTTTCAGGAAATATATGGCGAGGTGGAATGGTGCCAAGAGGAGGAAAAAATAATCGCCGGGTTGGCCGAAGAAGCCAGCTGGAAATTGACCGACGAGGAAACGCAAATAGTGGAAAATCGCGTCAGGCGGATGAAGAACGAATATGAAAAGTTGATAACGGAAAATTTAAGGGAGGAATATGGCGATGACGACGGCGATGATGATTTTTTCTTCGCGCCGATTGATTATAACGAAAAGTTTTACGAAATCTGGAAGCAGGGCGTGGCTAAGCGGCAAACCGTTAAAATAAAGTACGATTCAACCGAGTCGGGAATTACCGAGCGATTGGTTGACCCCTATAAATCGCGCGCTCCTTACGGTGAGGGCTATTGCCATAACCGCCAAGAAGTCCGTAAGTTCCGCTTTGACCGGGTGATTGACATAAAGCTGACGGATGATAAATTTAAAAAATTAAAATGATGAGCGGAAAGTTGAAATAAAATAAAAAACGACCAACCCCCCTATCCTCGCGGAAGAGCCCGGGGGCTCTTATCAGGGCGTTGGTACCTTTATTCATTCATAGTTTAGCAAATATACTGATAAAAAAAATATCAGTTTCCAAATAAAATTATCCACAGATGTCTTGTTGATATCAACGAAACATAAAAATTAACTAATATTAAATAGTTATGGGCAGAAATTTAAACGAAAATTCATTAGCAGAACAGCCGGTTATAGAATGGCTAAAAGAGATGGGCTATGATTATGAATTTGGTCCGGATTTAGCTCCCGGGCAGATTTTAGGCGAACGCGAAGATTTTCGCGAGGTTGTTTTAGCCGGTCGGCTAAAGCGATCTATTCGCCGACTTAATCCCGACTTGCCGGAGGCCGAAATTGACGATGTTATTGGAAATGTTATTAAGTTTGAACATCCTAATTTAGAAATCGCCAATAAAGAAGTTTATAAAATGCTTACCCAGGGCGTTAAGATTGGCATTCGCGATAAATCCGGCGAAGAAAAGGGACGGTTGGTTAAAATTTTTGATTTTAAAAATCCCCAAAATAATGAATTTCTCGTTGTTAATCAATTCGCGATTCAAGGGATAGAAAAAGTCCGCCGGCCGGATGTGATTGTTTTTGTGAACGGAATTCCGTTGGTAATTTTTGAACTTAAAAATCCGACGCTGGAAAACGCGACAGTTCATTCCGCCTATGAACAACTGCAAGAATACAAAAAAGATATTCCGGACATTTTTAAGTATAACCAGATACTGGTGGTTAGCGATTTGATGGAGGCGAAACATGGCACAATTTCATCTCCCTGGGAGTGGTTTTCGATTTGGAAAGGAATCGAGAGTGAAAATGAAAATCATAAACTGGGCGAAAGTTTATTGGAAATTTTAGTTAAGGGTATTTTTCATAAAACGCGATTTTTAGATATTGTTGAAAATTTTATTATTTTTGAGGCCGATAGTGAAAAAGACACGAGTAAATACACAAAAAAGATGAGTTTGTATCATCAATACTTTGGCGTAAATAAAGCCGTGAATGAAACCTTGCGCGCCGCGAAGCCCAGAGGCAATAAAAAAATTGGCGTTTTTTGGCATACGCAAGGATCGGGCAAATCGCTTTCAATGGTTTTTTACGCAAACAAGGCTAAGCGTTTGGAAGAATTAAAAAGTCCGACTTTTGTATTTTTGACGGATAGAAATGATCTTGACGGGCAGTTTTATAAGACATTTTTAAGAAGCGGCTATTCAAACGCCAAACAAGCCGAGGATATTAGAGATTTGAAAAAAAGATTGACCGAGGCGGCCGGCGAACTTATTTTTACCACCATTCAAAAATTTGATACTGAATATGAAAAATTAAGCGACCGAGAAAATATTATCGTAATCGCGGACGAAGCGCATCGCTCGCAATACGCGAAGTTTGCCGCCAATGTTCGGGTTGCTTTGCCCAATGCTTCATTTATGGGCATAACCGGTACGCCGATAAGCTTGCGAAATCGCGAAACGCGATTGGTTTTTGGGGAGCATATCAGTGAATACAAAATAAACCAAGCCGTTATAGACGGCGCCACCGTGCCTATTTACTATGAAGGACGGCTTGTGCCCTTGCATTTGACGAATCAATTTATTGACGAGGAGTTTGAAGACTTGGTCGGTGAAGTTGGCTTTGAAATTAAAGAAAGCTACAAGCGCAAATGGGCGCGGCTTGAGCAGGCTGTAAGCGCGAAAGATCGCTTAGAACAGGTGGCGAAAGATATAGTGGAGCATTTTAACAATCGCGGCCTTGAAGGAAAAGGAATGATCGTGACTATTAGCAGAAAAACGGCTGTTTTGATGTATAAAATCATTTCACAGATTCCTAACGCGCCGGAAGTAGCGGTAGTTATTTCAAAGACGGAAGATTTTCGCGGACAGATTCAAGGTGAACTAGATAATAAGGAATTAGAAAAAAGATTTAAGAACCCTGAAAATTCGTTGAAATTAGTTATTGTGTGCGATATGTGGTTGACCGGTTTTGACGTTCCTCCGCTTCATACAATGTATATTGATAAGCCGTTAAAAAATCATACTTTAATGCAAGCGATTGCCCGCGTCAATAGAATTTTTAAAGACAAACCGGGCGGATTGATTGTTGATTATATTGGGGTTGCCGATGATCTTAAAAAGGCGTTGAGCATTTATAGCTCCGGCATACAAAAAGAAGCGATGATACCGATAGAGGAAATAGTGAGTAAGATGATGGAAAAATATGACATTGTGCGAGCGATGTTTTCTGGTGTTGAATATAAAACTTGGAAAAATTTAAAGGGCGCGGAGTTGGCTGGAGTTTTTCAAAAGGCAGTAAATATTATTATTACTGATGAAAAGAGCGGGAAGCTTGATGATGAAAAGAAAAAACGGTTTGCCAAAGAGACAGAAATTTTATCGCAACTTTTTGCTTTTGTTATGCCGCATAAAGAAGCTAATACAATAAGAAACGAAGTTGAATTTTTTCAAGCCGTAAAGAGGGCGATTATTAAGAGAACTGTTATCAGGACGGAAGATATTGGCATGGATATTGAATCGGCCGTGAGAGAACTTGTTTCCAAAGCCATATCCGCCGAAGGCGTGATTGATATTTTTGACATGAAAGGCAAAACAAGGCCGGACATTTCAATTTTTGATGAAAAATTTTTAGAAGAAGTGAAAAATATGAAGTACAAAAATCTTTCTATTGATGTACTTCGCAAACTTTTACATGACGAATTGAGAGCGCGAATGAAAACAAATCTGGTTCGCTATAAGTCGTTGCTTGATATGCTGGAAGATATTATTGAAAAATACGAAAATAACATTATCAATTCCACAAAAGTTATTGAAAAATTGATTGAATTAGCCAAAGAGATTAAAAAAGTTGAAAAGTTAAGCGAGGGGATGGGGTTGTCTGAAGAGGAGATGGCTTTTTACGACGCTATTTCAGTAGGACGAAAATCTATAAATGGTAATGGCGAGTTGAAAGAGTTGGTGCGAGAACTGGTTAGAATTATTAAAAGAGATTTGTCTATTGACTGGATGAATAATGATATTATCAAGGCGAGGATTCGCGCCAATGTAAAATTGCTATTATTACAAAAAAGATTTAAAACGAAAGAGAGTGAAATAGTTTTGGATTTGATATATCAGCAGGTGTTTTCGTTGTATAAAGATTATGTTTCGGCTACAATATAATTAAGCGTCATTATTTAAATAATTATTAGGCGGCGCGCCAATGATATTGGCACGAAAAATAGTATTTGCCCCAAAAAGACCCCGCGGAGCGGGGAGGAAGGCCTGCCTGACGGCAAGCAAACAAGCGTTTTTAGCCGCCCTGCGGGCGGTGTTAGGCCGAAAGGCTACGGGCAAAAATTTCCTTTCCCCCACCCCCTTTCCGTTCGGCTGAGCTCACGACGAAGCCTTTTTTGCCCTTTGCCTTTCGGCCATAAAATTTTGTTTTGAACCTTTTTTATAAAAAAGGTTCATCCTATGTCTGATAACCTCGCCGCAGGCGGGAGCAATCATTTGGGATTTTGTTCAAAATGAGTTCTGACTTTTTTCAATAAACACCACATGACTAAAGACGGTAAAAAAGCCAAGTTCATGATTATTGACGGCAACGCGCTCGTACACCGGAGTTTTCACGCTTTGCCGCCCCTAACCACTAAAAGCGGGGAAATGGTCAACGCGGTCTACGGTTTTACGGCCGTCTTGCTTAAAGCGTTGCGGGAATTTAAGCCCGAGTACGTGGCTTTAACTTTGGATAGAAAAGAAAAGACTTTTCGCCATGAGCGATTCGCCGACTATAAAGCGACGCGCGTTAAAGCGCCGGATGAATTATACGCGCAAATTCCACGCGTCAAAGAAATCGCGGCCGGATTTAATATTCCAATTTTTGAACTCCCCGGCTACGAGGCCGACGATTTAATTGGCACTCTGGCCGCAAGCGTTGACGGCCGGGTGGAAAAAATCATCGTTACTGGCGATATGGATACGCTTCAGCTGGTAAACGACCATACTAAAGTTTTTACCATGAAGCGGGGGCTGACCGACTCCATGATTTATGACGAAACCGCGGTTAGGGAAAGATATGGCCTTAAGCCGGGGCAAATGATTGATTTTAAGGCTTTGCGCGGCGACCCGTCGGACAATATTCCCGGAGTTAAAGGCGTCGGCGAAAAAACCGCAGTGGAATTGTTGCAAGCTTTTAAAACTTTAGACGGAGTTTACAAAAATATTAAATCGTCAAAAATAAAAGACCGAGTACGCGAATTGCTAGCGCAATACAAAGACAATGCCTACATGAGTCGGGATCTGGCGACCATAAAACTTGACGCTAAGATTGAGCTTGATTTGGAACGGGCGCGCTTTGGAAATTTTGACCAGGAAAAATTAGCTAAGCTATTTAACGAGCTGGAATTTAGGTCGCTTTTACCGCGCCTGGCCGGCTTGTCCGAGGCGGAAAAAAAACGCCTGGAAAAACGGGAAGATTATGAGCCGGAGGATAAATTTAAAAGAGATTTGGAAATGTTTAATTATCAACTGGTCGATAGCGATAAAAGTTTTGATAAATTTTTTAAAAAGCTGAAAGCGCAAAAAGAGTTCGCTTTTGACACGGAAACCGCCAACTTTGACCCGGTGTCGGCCGATTTATTGGGCGTAAGCTTTAGTTGGAAAGCCGGAGAAGCATATTACGTTAATGTCAAATGTCAATCCGCCAGCTGGCGGATAAAAGTCAAAAGTAATTTATTTGATTATAAAGAATCTCGAGAAGTTGAAAATGTTTGGTTGGGAAAGTTGAAGCCCATAATGGAAGATGAAAAAATAAAAAAATACGGGCATAACATCAAATTTGACGTTGAAGTTATGGTCAGCCAGGGGATAGAGGTTAGAGGCGTGGCGGCCGATTCCATGGTGGCGTCTTACGTGTTAAATCCGGGCAGCCGCCAGCACAACCTGGACGCCGTAACTTTCAGTGAATTTAACCATAGTAAAATCACCAAAGTTGATTTAATGGGCAAAGGCAAGGACAAAATGACCTTCGCGCAAGTTCCCTTGGAAAAGCTATATGTTTATTCCTGCGAAGACGCGGATTTTACCATGAGATTAGTAAAAAAACTCCTGCCTGAGCTAAAAAAGCAAAAGCTGGAAAAATTATTTTCGGAAATTGAAATGCCCTTGGTATCGGTTTTGGCGGAGATGGAAGAAAATGGCATTAAGATAGATAAAAAGCGTCTGGAAGTCATGGGCAAGGAAGTGAATAAAAGAATCGGTCGGCTGGAAAAAAAGATCCATGAATCGGCCGGCTCTGGTTTCAACATAAATTCCACCCAGCAATTAAGAGAAGTATTATTTGAAAAATTGGAAATTCCTGTTTTAGGCATCGCCAAAACCAAAACCGGTTTTTCCACCGGCGCGGATGAATTAGCCAAGCTAAAAGGCCAGCATCCGATTATTGAGTCGATTCAGGAATATCGCGAACTGACCAAACTGGCCAATACTTATATTGACGCCTTGCCGGAGCTGGTAAATAAAAAAACCGGGCGGCTGCATACTAGCTTTAATCAAACCGTTACGGCCACGGGCCGGCTGTCGTCCACCGAGCCTAATTTGCAGAACATTCCGGCCAGAACCGAGTTGGGCAGACGCATCAGGCAGGCTTTTGTGGCAGAAGGGGGATATAAATTATTAAGCTTGGATTATTCGCAGATTGAATTAAGATTGGCCGCGCATATGTCGGGCGACAAAAAAATGATTGCGGCTTTTAAGAACCACGAGGACATCCATACGGCCACAGCCGCGGAAATTAACCAGGTCAGACCCGAAGAAGTAACGCCGGAAATGCGGCGCGAAGCCAAGGCCGTGAACTTTGGCATTCTCTACGGCCAAGGCCCGCATGGCCTGTCGGCCGGCGCCGATATCCCTTACGCGCGAGCCAAAGAATTCATTGATAAATATTTTGTCACTTATCCGGGCATAAAAAGGTTCGTGGAAAATTCAATTGAGTCGGCGCGAGGCCGCGGCTACGCCGAAACTATGTTCGGGCGCAAGCGGTATCTGCCGGAGATAAATTCGTCGGTCACGCAGGTCAGGAAAGCGGCCGAGCGCATGGCCATCAACACGCCGCTTCAAGGCACGGCCGCGGATATAATTAAAATCGCCATGATTGGCATTCAAAAGCTGATAGCTGAAAAATATGGCGCCGGTGGACTGAAAATGCTACTCCAGGTGCATGATGAGCTGGTATTTGAAGTGAAAAATGATTTAGCGGCAGAGGCGGCCGAAAAAATTAAAGATATTATGGAGAATGTGATTAAATTAAAAGTGCCGATTGATGTGGACGCCAGCGCGGGCGATAATTGGGGGGAGATGGAGAAAATAATAATTGAGAAGTGAAAAGTATGGAATTGAAAGATTTACAAAATAAAAAAATTGCGATTCTTGGCTTAGGAATTGAGAATATAGCCTTGGTTAGGTATTTATTGAAGCATAAAGTAAAATGCGAAATGACGATTTGCGATAAAAGGGAAGATGTGCAAAAATTCTGGATTCCCGCCGGAGTTTATCCGCCGAAGTGGCGGGCGGGAATGACAAAGAAAAAGGCGGGAATGACAAAAGTAAGTTGGCAATTGGGCAAAGGGTATAACCAAAATTTGGATAAGTTTGATGTTTTGTTTAGAGCGCCTGGGTGGCCGATAATCCCCCTAGCCCCCTTTATCAAGGGGGTATCTTCACCGATGAAATTGTTTTTTGAGCTTTGTCCGAGCAAAAATATTATTGGCGTGACCGGCACCAAGGGCAAGGGCACGACCGCCAGCTTGATTTATGAAATTTTAAAAACCGCCGGCAAACGGGTTTGGCTGGGCGGCAATATCGGCACGGCGCCGTTTGAATTTTTGGATAAAATTAAAAAAAATGACTGGGTGGCGCTGGAGCTGTCGTCTTTCCAGTTAGAAGATCTGACCGTCAGTCCGCAGATAGCGGTGATTGCAAATTTATATCCCGAGCATCTTAAGCCGGCCGATCCGAATAATCCGAACTACCACAAATCAATGGCTGATTATTTTAAGGCAAAAGCAAATATTTTTAGGTGGCAAAAAGAAAGTGACTTTTTAATTTCCAATGACCAATTTCCAATTTCCAAACAAATTCCAAATTCCAAATTCCAAACTAGGAGTAAAATTATTTATTTCAAAAAATCAAATTTGCCGTCAAAATTGGTGGGCGAGCATAATAAGGAAAATATCGCGGCTGCGGCGGCAGTGGCGAAAATCGCGGGAGTGAAAAATGAAGTTATAAAAAAAGCCGTGGCCGGTTTTAATGGCTTGGAGCATCGGCTGGAATTGGCGCGCGAATATAATGGCGTAAAGTATTACGATGACAGTTTTGCCACCACGCCGGAGTCAACCATAATTGCCTTAAAATCTTTTAGCCAGTCGGCTGTCATTTCGAGCGTTAGCGAGAAATCGCTTAAAGGCGGAAATAAAAAGTATAAGGGATTTCTCCCTGCGGTCGAAATGACAAAAAAGCCGATAATTTTACTTTTAGGCGGAGCTGACAAGAGGTCGGACTTTTCCGGATTAGCTAAAGAAGTAAAAAAACACGTGAAATATGTGGTTTTGCTTAATGGCGACTCCACGCCCAGAATAAAAAAAGAATTGCTTAAAGTCGGGTTTAAAGCTGACAGCATGAAATTGGCAGATAATATTAAAGAGGCGGTTAAGTTCGCCAAAGCTAAAGCCGCGCCCGGCGACATTGTGCTTTTGTCCACGGCTTGCGCCAGTTTCGGCATGTTTAAAAATTATAAAGAAAGGGGCGATTTGTTTAAGGCTGAAGTAAATCTGCCGTTTCCTCGGCCAAAGGCTTAAGCTGCAGCGGCTGAAGGGAAATGATTTCCAGTTCAGCGCCGCAATTTAAGCAGCTGACCAAATCTTTTTCCAGCGAGCCTTCTTCAATGACGACGTCGCTCCCGCAGGCCGGGCACTGGGTTGTCTGCATAAAGGGACTGATTGATATTTAATAGTTATTGTTCTATTATTATTTTAGCAAAAATCAGGGAGATTTACAACCATTATGCTAATTTTTCTTTACGGCGAAGATAATTTCCGCAGCCGCTTAAAATTAAACGAGTTAAAAGACAAATACCGGCGCGAAGTTGACAAATTAGGGAGCGGCCTTAAGGTTTTGGCCGGCGCTAAGGCCGCTTTTTCGGAAATCGCCGCCGCGGTGAGCCCGTCGTCCCTGCTTTCCAAAAAACGCCTGATTGTCGTTGAAGACGTTTTCTTAAACAAGGACCAGGCGATTTTGGAAAAACTTTTAGATTATTTTAAAAAGCGCGAGACCAGCGACAATATAATTATTTTCTGGGAGTCGGGGCTGAAGCTGAAAAAAATTAAAAATGTCATGGCGCCGATGTTCATCGGCGGCGATGGCCAGGATAAGCCGCTTAACAAAAAGCCGGCGGAGTTTTTTAAATTTTTAACCAAGCAAAAATACACTTCTGGTTTTAATCGGTTAAGCAATACTGAATCGGCCGACTGGGCGAAGAAGCAGGCGGCGGCACGCGGCGGCAAAATCAGCGCCAAGGCCGCCGAACTGTTGGTCGGTTTGGTGGGCGTGGACGGCTGGCAGATTAGCAATGAGCTGGATAAGCTGATTAGTTACAAAGCGGCCAACCCGCTTCGACTCGTTGAAAGCGAGGCGAGTAAATTGACCGGCGCCGAAGCCGACATTGAGGTTGAAGATGTGCGAAATTTAGTTCAAGGAAATTTCAGCGAAAACATTTTCGCTTTAACCGACGCTTTAAGCGTCAGGAACAAAGCTTTGGCCGCCAAGCTTTTAAGCGAGCAGCTTGAAGCGGGGCTGGACGAAGGGCGTTTATTAAACATGTTCGTTTGGCAATTCAGGGCCCTGCTACAAATTAAACAGGCGACTGAAGCCGGCTTGAGCCAGCGCCAGATTGCCTCCCAGCTAAAATTACATCCTTATGTGGCGCAGAAAGGCCTGGCGCAGGCGCGTAATTTTACTCTGCCGATTTTAAAAA
>Ga0210050_1004879_pt1 | contig 10901 bp, 8 predicted proteins | sample CryGey132114_all_FD_185463 | JGI IMG/M metagenome (GOLD analysis project Ga0210050, IMG submission 185463) | Groundwater microbial communities from aquifer - Crystal Geyser CG22_combo_CG10-13_8/21/14_all (SPAdes) (version 2) | ecosystem: Environmental > Aquatic > Deep subsurface > Groundwater ...
AACGGAAATAGTTCCTTTATTTTTTGATCAGCAGAAATTTATTGGTTTTATCGGTGAAAACGGAGTTGGAAAAAGTGCTGTGATAGAAGCACTACATTCTTTTTTTACAAATCAAGATTGGATAAGAAATAAGACAGGAAAGAAAGGAGAAACAACTTGCCTGGTTGCGCCAATAATTAGTTTTGAAGAAGGAGAACTGTCTAAGAAAAAATTTAATAGCGCTGAGATTGAAAAAATAAAACAATATTCCAAGACAATTATTAAAAATATAAAAAATAAAATTGTTTTTAAAGAAACATCTACTGCGGTTTATGCGTCTTGTGCCTTATTTCAAAATGGTAATTTAAAAGTCTTTGATGGGGGCCAAACAATAAATGAAGAAGATGCTCTAGCTAAAAAAATTAAAGAACTTATACTTTCTTCTTTTAGGTACATATATATTAAGGCAGAAGTTGACATTGATAGCACAACGGATATAAATTCTAAGACGTTAGAATTTATTAAAGGTTCAGGTGTGGTTGGTGAGATTACATCAATCCTTGAGGGAATAACAATTATTGATAATGGTAATAAGAAAAGAATATCTGAAATAATAAATAATAGGGTAATAAATTATTTAGATACAGAAGTAATAAAAAAACTCCAAGAAGTTGATAAAAACTATAATTATAAGAATTTAAAAACAGGTGCCATTTCACAAATATCCGAAAAACATATTAGTGAGCTGGCGACTCAAGCCCTGTTTAACAATCGAGAATTAGCTAAGATGATAAAAGGAAAATATATTGGCATTTCGGACATGAGTTCTGGACAACGTCGTCGTGCACTTCTAGATTTTGTTTTAGTTATGATAAGTAATTTAGAGGAAGGTGATAGAAAAAAAATTATTTTAGCTATTGATGAGCCGGAATTATCGGTTGATGCTAGCTCACGAATTCAGCAATTTGAGAATTTATACAAAACTTCTAAAAATGGTCCAAGTATAGTTTTTACTACACATTGGTATGGGTGGATCGCTCAGCTGATAGAAGGGAACGCAATTTTAATAAAGGAATTGGATGAAGGTAGGGATATAAGCTCAAGTAGTATTGACAAATTTTTAGAAAAAAATACTCAACAAAAAGTTCCCTACGAAATGAGAATGATGTTTGATTTTCTTTCTTCCGTAGGATCTTGGGCTGAATTAGATTCGAAAAAGAAATTTATAATATGCGAAGGCATAACTGATTATAATTTTATAATTAAGCATTTCCCAGACTATAAAGTTATTCCGGTCAGGGGAATTAATGAAGTTGTTCGTTTATATAAAATTTTTAATGATTATTATTTTAGGGTTGATGAAAAACCAGAAAATATTGTTTTACTCATTGATACTGATCCTGAAAAGGCGGCAGATTTAAAGGATTTAAAGGGGAGCAATTTGAAAAGAATAAGTCGTGATAATAGCGGAAATGTTAAAATAGTAGATAACCTCGATAATTATTCTGGTAAATATTCGATTGAAGATATTCTTTCTCCTAAACCATTTCTCGCCGCATTAAAAAGTTCATTAGATAAACTGGTCGAACAAGAAGAAAAAGATTTTATAAACAATCTGATTATTGTATATGAAGATCAAACGGGAATGCGAGCCTTTAGTTTGGATGATGTTAAAAAAACACAATTTAAGAATATTTACCAGGGTGATTTTAAGAAAAAAGTGTCTGAAGTGTATACACCTTCAAATGACGAAGTTAAAATTTTTCAAAATCTTCTTAAGCTTTTTTAAACTATGCCTTGGCAAACAAAAAAACTTAATGAGGTTTGCAATTTGATAAAAGGAAAAAAGCCTAGTCGTTTTGTGTTAAAAAGTAATAAACCATATTTAACTGCGAGAGTAGTTCGAAATACAGAAAAACCAAAATTTGCTGCAGAAAATTGTTCAACATCTATCTGGGTTAAAAAAGAAGACATTGTCATTATTATGGATGGCTCAAACTCAGGAGAAATGTTTACAGGGTTATCGGGTGCGTTAGCTTCTACGATGGGAATTATTAACTACCAAAAAGGTCTATTAAATCCAAAATATCTACTACACTTTTTAATAACACACAGAGAAAATTTTACAAAATCAAGAACGGGAGCCGCAATTCCTCATTTAAATAAAGAAGAATTTGAAAATTTAGATATTCCCCTCCCACCCCTCCCCGAACAACATCGCATTGTGAAAATTTTAGATGAAGTTTTTGAAAAGATGGCGAAGGCGAAAGAAAATGCGGAAAAAAATCTAAAAAATGCCAAAGAGCTTTTTGAATCGTATTTGCAGAGTATTTTTAGTAATAAAAAATGGGAAGAGGGTAATTTAAGTGATGTTTGTGATGTGGAATATGGATATACAGAAAAAGCTAGAAGCGAAGGTGATTATAGATTCGTAAGAATTACTGATACAGATGAGAATGGTTTGTTGGCACAAGAAAAAAAGATGTATATAAATTATTTTAAAGAAGCGAACAAGTATATTTTGAAAGACGGTGATTTATTGATGGCTCGAACGGGTGCTTCAGCTGGCAATGTATTATTATTTGGAGGTGATGAAAAGGCAGTATTTGCATCGTATCTTATCAGGATGAGGTTTAAAAAAGAAATTTTTAGTAAATTGTATTGGTATTTTTCAAAGTCTAAGTTTTATTGGGATCAAGTTGGGCAACTATCCGCCGGCTCAGCGCAACCTCAATTTAATGGAGGAGCGCTAAAACAAATTATATTTTATTATCCAAAATCCCTTTCCGAACAAAAATCCATCGTCAAAAAACTTGATACCCTTTCTGCGGAAACTAAAAAATTAGAAGCGATTTATAAGAAAAAATTGGCGGATTTGGAAGAGTTGAAAAAGTCGGTTTTAAAGAAGGCACTTAGTGGAGAATTATAAGGAAATGGATTGCGGGTTAAGCCCGCAATGACAAGGGAAAAAGTGAGATTGCTTCGTCACCCGAGTACGGGCTCCTCGCAATGGCAGAAAATAAGCGGGAATGACAAAATATAAGATGTTTAAAATATAAACATCTAAAGTTTGACATTCTGACATATTTAAGTTATACTCCACATATATGACTAAAGATTACTTAAAATTTATTAAAGAACTTAGAATTAAAAAAGACCTGGCGCAAGCCGAAATCGCGGAGAAAATCGGCATTTCCCGTTCGTCTTATATAAGCTTTGAGCAGGGGAAAACCGAGCTTAACATGACCGAAGCGGCCAAATTAGCCGATATTTTAGGCGTTTCATTAGAAGAAATGAAAAGCGGACTGAAGCCTAATTATAATAAATATAAGCAGATGATCCTGGCCTATTTGCGCGCCGACCAAGACGAAGATGGTAAAATACCAAAAACCAAATTAGCTAAACTGCTTTATTTGGCCGATTTCGCCTGGTTTTATAAGCATTTGGAAAGCATGAGCGGCATGGCCTACCGCAGAATTAAATACGGTCCGGTACCGGACAATTATTTTCGCGCGGTTGAAGAGCTGTATGAAGAAGGTTCAATTGCCATTGACTGCGCCACTAAAGATGGAGTTTTTTTGATTTCCTTGGCCAGGCCGGGCGAGAGGAGCAATTTACCAGAATTAAACATAGATGAAAAAAAATTAATTAAAGACATATCAATAAAATGGAAAGACAAAAGAACTCAAGAAATTGTTAAATTTACGCATGATCAATTGCCATATCAAATCTGCGAAGATAATGAAATAATTCCTTACGGTTTAATTACCCAAGAAGATCCGGACCATGTCTATTAAATATTCTGTAAATATAAAACAATATGCCGAAAGGCATTATATTAAAAGTTTTGCCAAAAAATACGGCCGAGCTTGGGATATTACGATTGAAACTTTAATTAGGGAATTACAAAGTTTTGATATTTTATTAGAACGAAAAATTGCAGAAATGATCACCGGAAATGCTAATATTAAAATCTGCAAAGTTGAATTTAAAATCGCCGGCAGTAATCAATCGCGGCACGGCTCGGGCAATCGCTGTATCGCGGTAGTTCATAAGGACATTAGCTCAATTAATGTCCTTTTGATTTATCATAAAAATGATATAGGCGACGGCAATGAAACCGCGAAATGGAAGCAAATAATAAAAGATAATTATTCCGAATATCGCGGGTTATTATAAAATTTTTGGATTCCCGCCTCTGCTGGAATGACAAAAGTAAGAAAGCGTTTAGTGGGGAATTGTAGTTTATTGCTAATTATAATAAAATTAACAGTAAATTAGCAGAAACGAAATAAGAAGTTTAATGGGGCGTTATAATGGGTATAATTAAGCTTATTTTAATAATCAATACAAGAAAACAGGCTAAAAAATCTCTTTTATAAGCCAAAAAATAGGCAATTAATATTACTTGTATAATGTAATATACTACAAACACTCAGTTGTAGTATAATCAAATATATATGAACGAAGCAGAAACAAGAGCCGAATATATAGACCCGAAGCTGAAGGAGAGCGGCTGGGGTGAAATTGAAGGATCAAAAATCCATCGTGAGTTTCATATTACCGATGGTAAAATTCAAACCGGCGGAACGCGGGCTAAACCGGAAATCGCCGATTATATTTTGGTCTATAAAAATCGCAAAATAGGGGTGATTGAGGCTAAAGCCGAGAATCTAGAGGCGACCGAGGGCGTGGCGCAAGCTAAGGCCTACGCGCAAAAATTGCAGATTGATTATACCTATGCCACGAACGGCAGAGAGATTTATGAAATATCCATGATAACCGGCAAGGAGGGATTAGTTGATAAATTTCCCGCGCCGGAAGAACTATGGAATAGAATAAACGCTAAAACTAATGAATGGAAAGAAAAATTTGCTAGCGTACCTAACGAAGGCGAATATGGAAAAAGATATTATCAAGAAATTGCTATTAATAATGTTTTAAACGCCGTGGTCGAGAAAAAAGAGAGAATTCTTTTAGCTATGGCAACCGGAACCGGAAAAACCGCCATTGCTTTTCAGATTGCCTGGAAACTTTTTCAAACTCGCTGGACTTTAAAGCGTGATGGCGCGCGCCGGCCGAGAATCTTATTTTTAGCTGATAGAAATATTTTAGCTGATCAGGCCTTCAACGCCTTTTCCGCTTTTGATAAAGACGCGCTGATTCGCATTAACCCCCTAGACATCCGTAGAAAAGGCGGAGTGCCGATGAGTGGCAGAGTTTATTTTACAATCTTTCAAACTTTTATGAGTGGTCAGAACGGTAGCCCATATTTTGGCGATTATCCGGCCGATTTTTTTGATTTTATTATTATTGATGAGTGCCATCGCGGCGGCGCTAACGACGAGGGCAATTGGCGGGGGATTATGGAATATTTTTCTCCGGCAGTTCAGCTCGGCTTAACCGCTACGCCGAAAAGAAAAGATAACGTTGATACTTATAAATATTTTGGCGAGCCGGTTTATATTTATTCGCTTAAAGAAGGCGTGAACGACGGCTTTTTAACTCCGTTTAAAGTTAAGCGCATTAAAACTACGCTTGATGATTATGTTTATACTTCTGACGACCAGATTATTGAAGGCGAGGTGGAGGAAGGAAAAGTTTATGAAGAGCCGGATTTTAATAAAATTATTGTTATAAAAGAACGAGAAGCTAAAAGAGTTCGGGTAGTATTGGACGAAATAAATCAAAACGAAAAGACAATTATATTTTGCGCGACCCAAGATCACGCATTGGCCGTTCGCGATTTAGTAAATCAAATGAAGGAAAGCAAAGATCCAAATTATTGTCAGCGCGTAACGGCAAATGACGGCGCTCGCGGCGAGCAATTTTTGCGTGAATTTCAAGACAATGAAAAAACTATTCCGACGATTTTAACTACCTCGCAAAAACTTTCTACCGGCGTGGACGCGCGCAACATTAGAAATATTGTTTTAATGAGACCGGTAAATACCATGATTGAGTTTAAGCAGATTATCGGCCGCGGAACTCGGCTTTTTGACGGCAAAGAATATTTTACGATTTATGATTTTGTGGACGCTTATAAGCATTTTTCTGATCCTGAATGGGATGGTGAGCCGGTCGAAGAAGTTTGTTCTAAATGCGGACAAAATCCCTGTATCTGCGAAAGCAAACCGCCAAAAGAATGTTCTATCTGCGGACAAAGTCCGTGCGTATGCGAAAAACCTCCTAAAATTTGCCCGGTGTGCGGAAAATATCCATGCGAATGCGAAAATCAACCAAAGAGAAAATTAAAAATTAAATTGCGCGATGGCAAAGAGCGAGAGATAAAACACATGATTTCTACTTCATTTTGGAGCGCTGACGGCAAGCCAATTTCCATCCAGGAATTTATGGATAATATGTTTGGCGCTATGCCGGAATTTTTCAAAAGTGAAGAAGAACTAAGAAAAATTTGGTCAAACCCGACAACGCGCAAAGTATTTTTAGAAAAAATTGCGGCGGTTGGCTACGGTAAAGATGAATTGGAAACTTTGCAAAAAATGATTGATGCCGAACAAAGTGATTTATTTGATGTTTTGACATATATATCATTTTTAACTCAACCAATTTCCAGAGTGCAAAGAGTAGAACAGTCGAAAGATAAAATTTTTAAAGGCCTAGAAGAAAAACAAAAAGAATTTTTAGATTTTGTCTTATCGAAATATGAAGAAAAAGGAGTAGAAGAGCTCGATGAAGAAAAGTTGCCGATTCTGTTAAATTTGAAATATCATGCTATTGCTAATGCTGAACAATCGCTTGGTAGCGTAGAAAATATCCGTTCAATTTTCTTTGCCTTTCAGAAAAATTTATATGCTAAAATAGCTAAGAATAATGCGTATAGATAAAAGAAAATAGGTGGCGCGCCAATATTATTGGCACGAAAAATACTTGGCAAATAATATAAAATAATCATGAAAAACGCTAAAATAGTTGAAAAAAATTTAAGCCAGCTGTTAAGAAAATATCAATTGAGCGAAAAATTATCGCTGGAGATAATTAAAGATTGGGTTTTGAATGACGAAGGCGAATCCGCCATGGACGCATCTAATCGTTTTCGAAAAAAATGGTATAAATATTTCGCGCGCGTAAAAGATATAGACGAAATGAATGATATTTTACAGCACTTTGTGGATGCCTGGAATTATTTTCCACACCAGTCGCTTGGCGGAAAGTCGCCCAGCGAAGTTATGGCAGGAGAAATTAAGAAGCAGCCGAAGCAATTACGGCAACAAGATGAGGATATGCCGAAAGTAAGAGTCGGCGGACATGAAATGAAATGGGAGGAATATCAAAAAATGCTTAAAGAAATGGAACTAGTGCAAAAGCCTTTTCGCAATTGGGTTGAAAAGTATTTATTGCCTAAGTATAAGGAATCTTTAGGACAAGATTATAAAAAGGCGATAGCAAAAAAGCATTTTGAAGTAGCCGACATATTTTTTGAGCGAGTGTTGCATGTTGGTTTTATTGAATTTAATCAGATTAGGAAAGAATTTATTCAAAAAGAATTTCCTCATTGGTGGCAGACGCATGTTTTAATGAGCAATTTGAGCGAGCGCGAGGTTTTAAATTCACTTAAAATATTATTTCAGTATATTTTTTCGGTTCACGAACAAGATATTAAGAAATTTGGTTTTTGATGCTATAATTAAACCATATTAATTATTAATGCGAATAATTATGAAAAAGGAGGCGATCTATTTACGCATCATGCCTATAGTAATACTGGCGGCATGTTTTTTTGTATTCGGCGGGACCGCGCGAGCTGCAGATATAATTTGGGATAATACTCAGGTCAGGGTAATCAGCACTTTTACGCTTAACGGCTGGGATCGGTTGATTATTCGGCCGGGGACGATTATTAAAATGGCGGCTGGCGCAAAAATAATTTCCTACGGGGATATTGAAGCCATCGGCGACGCTAATAATCCGATTATTTTTACTTCCATTAAAGATGACAGCGTGGGCGGCGATACTAATGGCGATAGCGGCGCGACAAAGCCGGCCATGGGCGATTGGTCATATTTTTTAATTCAGGGCGAGGGTAAGCGCGTTACTATGGATTATGTGAAAATTAATTATGGAGGTGGTAGCAGCGATAAGCGGCCGACTAATTTTATGTCGGTGTCAAACTCCGGCGAACCGGGCATAAAGTTAAAAGAAATAAATATTAACCATAGTTCAATTATTAACAATTTCAGTGGCGTTAGTTTTTTCGGTGATGCGATTTTCAAAATTTCCGAATCAAATTTTTATAATGACGTGAATTGCCCCTTGCCGTCAGGCTGGAGTCCGGCTCCGCGCTGTGATCAATTAGGCATTAGCAAGTCGACGGGGACTAAAATTGAAGCGCCCTATGTTTATTGGGGACATAAAGACGGTCCGACAACCATAGAGGATTATCTGAAAGGCATTTAAAAAGGCACCAAAGTTTATTATAACGCAAATTTTATTCCTTTTTTGATTGAACCCTGGCCTTCTGATAAAATTGGACCAGTTCAAAGTGCGCCAGATCCGATGATTTTAGTGCCGGGCATTATGGGGAGCTGGAATGTGAGCGGCAAATGGGAATTAGATCCCATACTTCATACTTACGATAATTTATGGCAAGCCCTAAAAGGTGCCGGTTATGAGGAGGGCAAGACTTTGTTTGCGTTTCCGTACGAATGGCGGCAAGATAATACTCTGACCGCTTATCAATTAAAGCAGAAAATTGATGAAGTAAAAATTGCTTGTGGCTGTAATAAGGTTGATATTGTAGCTCATAGCATGGGAGGATTGGTGGTGCGAGCTTACGCGGAAAGTAATTATTACGGTGGTGATATTGATCAATTAGTATTTTTAGGCACGCCCCACAGGGGTTCGCCAAAGAGTTATTATACTTGGGAAGCGGGAGAAGGTTTTGATGCACCTCTTGAAAAAATTGTAAAATTATATTTTTCGCTTGAAGCACATAGCAGAGGATATAATTCAATATTTGATTATATTCAAAATTACGTAAAATCGGTTGAACAATTATTGCCAACTTATGCGTATTTACAAGATGTAAATCAAGCTGATTTTAGAATTTATGATAAAATTAATTATCCTAATAATTATCCGTATAATATATTTTTAGAAAATATTAATTTGGCGGATAAAATAAATCAGCTTGCCAAAAGCGGCATAAAAATAATGAATTTTATCGGCGATACGGGCGATAATACTATCAATGCCATTAAAGTAAGTTCGGGCGAGCCATATTGGCCAATGTGGAAAAATGGCTATGCCGAAGAATCTATTAGGCTGGCTGGCGACGGCACGGTGCCGGAAATTAGCTCGTCTTTGTTTACCCCTACCAAAATTAATAACGCCAAGCATTCGGCGTTGCCAACCAAAGCGCAAAAACAAGTGATTCAATATTTAGCCGGCAATTTACCGGCGTTAGAAATAAGCGATGTTAAAGAGCCGGAGAAGTTATTGGTGGTTAGAATTTTTTCTCCAGCCGACTTCGTGATAACCGCGCCGGACGGCAAAAGGTTAGGTAAAAATTTTTTTATAAGCGGGCAGACGGTTAATGAAATTCCCGGAGCGTTTTATTCCGGCTTTAACACTGACGCCGAATTCGCGGTTATTCCCGATCCTATAGACGGGGAATATAAGGTGAATTTACAAGGCACGGGCGAAGGAGAATATAAGTTAAGTACAAGTTTAATTGAAGAAACTAAACAAGTTGATCAAGAATTTAGCGGCAGTATTATGCCGGATCAGCAAAGAGATTTTAACATTACTTATTCAGCCGCGTCGGAAAATCCGCTTAGCGATTTAGAACCAATTGATACTGTTCCGCCAATTGTTATTATTAATAAACCGGCGGAAGCTGAAAAATATTTGCATAGTGATAATTTATTAATAGATTACAGTGCTACTGACGATTTTTCCGGTGTTGCCACTACGACCATAATTATAGATAACCAGGAAGTTGACACCACCACGATCGATTTATTTGATTATTTATTGGGCATGCACAATCTATCTGTTATTGCGGTTGATAAAGCCGGCAATCAGGCACAGGCGCAGAAAAATTTTGAAATTATTACTAATATTGATAGCACTATCAGTGATATTAAAGAAATTAATAATCGTGGCTGGTTCAAAGGCAAAATTTACCGCGCACTATTAGAAAACGCGTTTAAACTGCTAAAAATAGAAACTAAATTTTTTGATAAAGAGCAGGATTTAAACGAAAAATTAATTAGGAAAACCAGAGATGATAAAAAACTAAACGACAAGCAAAAGCAGAAATTGATTGAACAGTATAATAAAAAGTTGGCTGAATTAAAAAAGGACAGAGCAAAAGCCATTGATAAAAGCTTGGATTTGATAGATAAGTTATTAGACAAGGCAAAAGATAAAGACCAGATTAATCAGCGAGGATATGATATAATATTAAGTGATATTAATTATTTAAGAGAAAATTTATGAATCAAAAATTAAAAAATGTTTTGTTAATTTTAATTATTTATGTTGCGTCTATTTTTTTAGCAGTAATATTAGCTCCACTAGGCGGAGCTTTACATAATTATTTTTGGACATCTCAAGGTTGCTGGTTTTGGGGGCCGTGCGGTCAGGCTGGTGCTGTAGAAGGTTTCATTTATTTTTACATTTTTGGGCTGGCAATTTTTTCTTTTTCATTGCTAAAACAAAAAACCGCTTGGTTAGTCTATATAATTGGCACAATATTATTTTGGGTTGGCAGCGTTTTAATTATTGCAACAGAAAATTTGAAATATTTGAAAAATGAAGATATCGGTAATTTGATTATAATGGTTTGTTTTTTTGTAGTTGGTTGGCTTTTAGCTCAGGGTGGATTGATGGTTTATAAAAAATTAAAGTAAAAAGTAAAGTAAAAATCTGTTAGGCAAAGTTTAATAGGGCGGCGC
>Ga0210050_1004880_pt1 | contig 10901 bp, 11 predicted proteins | sample CryGey132114_all_FD_185463 | JGI IMG/M metagenome (GOLD analysis project Ga0210050, IMG submission 185463) | Groundwater microbial communities from aquifer - Crystal Geyser CG22_combo_CG10-13_8/21/14_all (SPAdes) (version 2) | ecosystem: Environmental > Aquatic > Deep subsurface > Groundwater ...
CCCTATGAGGAACTGTTATACGTCCCATTCTATTTCGTCCTCCTTTTAAATTTAAACGAGATGTAAATTTACTATATATATAATTATAAAGTTTTAGTGTCATTTAATTTTTTATATTTTAAAAACCTCGATTTAAATTTAAAATCTGATCTATCAAAAAAATCATATTTAAATACATTTTTTTTTAGATTAAATAAAAAAAATTTATATCGATTTTTAACTTGCTTATTAAACCTAAAAGATCTCCTTAATTTATAAAATTTATTACTTAATAAAAAATTAATTTTACTAAATACTCTTAAAAAATTTTTTAATAAAACTAATCTTTTTGAAATAAAATTTTTATTATTACATTTAGAAAAATTCTTAATCAAAAAGTTAAATTCAACAAAAATTGAAGATCTTAAAAATTTAATAAATTTATTAATAAAAGAAATTTTATCAAAATTTCTTTTAATATTCTTATTCTTTAACGAATAAAAAATTCTATTAAAAAATTTATTATTTTTAAAACTTCTTAATTTTATTAAATAAATTTTTTTTTTTATTTTTCGTCCAAAAAATTTTAAACTATTAAAAAAACTTAGAAAATTAACAACTATTAATTTAAAAGAATTTTTTTTTACACATTTAAAAAAATTTTTATTTAATAAAATATTATTAAAATAAACAGATTTTAATAAACGACTAAAATTAGTATTAGAATTATTTAAATAATTTTTATTTTTTAAAAGATATTTATTATTAAAATTTTTATTTAAATTAAAATTTTCAATTGAAAATTTTAATTTAAATAAAAATTTTAATAAATTTAAATTACTTTTATCTTTTAAAAAATAAAAATTTTGTTTAAAATTAAATAAATATTGTAATAAAAAAAAATAAACTTTATCTAAAATAATTGAAAATTTACTAGTATATTCCTGTTTAAAATTTAATTTTAAATATTTATTTAATTTCAATAAACTAATATTAGTTTTTTCTTTTTTTATAAATTTTACAAATTTATAAAAAAAGAAAAAAGAATGTTTTAAAAATAAACGTTTTTTTTGAGTATATTTTTTTAAAAATGTAAAAGCTTTATTATCTTTTAATAATTTAAAAAAATTCAATATATTTATAACTAAAAACTTATATAAGTTTTTAGTTATAAAATTATAGTTTTTAATTTGAATTCGTGAAATTAAAAAAATATAATCTAAAATTCTAAAAAATATATTATAAAAAAATTTATTTAATTTTAATTTAGAAAATTTCTTAAAAATTTTCCATAAAAAAAAAAATCTAATTTTTAATAATTGTTTATTACGGACAAATTCTTTTAAATTTAGTTTATGTATAAATTTATTTTTATCAAATTTAAGAAAAAAATAAATTTTTTTTTTCAAAAAACAAATACTCTTATTCAACTTAAAAATTAAATATTTTTTAAAAAAAATATTTAATTTTTTTATTTTAAATAAACTTTTTTTTATTTTAATTAAATTTAATAACTGATAATAATTTAAATTTAATTTTTTTAACTTTGAAAAACTTAAATTTAAAAAATCTTTTTTTTTAGAAATTTTAATTATTTTTTTTTTATAATTTAATTTTTTTTTCAAAAGTAACTGTATTAATTTTAATTTTATTTTACAAAAAAATGCAGATTTAACTATCAACAAACGCTTTTTAATCAAAATCAATTTAAAAATTAAATATTTAATTTTTAAATTAATTTTGATCTTCAATAACTTAAAACCTTGAATAAACTTTATTTTTTTTTTTAAATTTATAAATTTTAATAAAAAGAATTTTAAAGCTAATCGTTTTAATAGTAATTTACAAAAATTACGTTTTAAAAAGGTAAAAGCTTTTACCTTTTTAAAACGTAATTTTTGTAAATTACTATTAAAACGATTAGCTTTAAAATTCTTTTTATTGATGTCAACATTAATTATCTTAAATCGTCTTTCTTTATCAAAAAAATTCAAACGACGTTCAAATTTAACAGGAAATAATTGACTTGACCTATAATTTTCTGAATTATCTAAGACTTTTGTTGTAAAATCTAAAACATCCTTACATGTTAAACTTTTACCATGAAAAGTATCCCAAATTTCATCTAAAAATCTATATAAAAGTTCTATTTTTCTAGGTAACCTTGTTTTTTGTATTCGTAATTTTGAATTTTTTAATAACATATCTAAACCTAAGCGTAATCCTCGTCGTGGTGATACAGGTGCTGGTACTACTACTTCAGATTTTTTAAATTTACGAACTTTTAATTCTAAACGTATTGTTATTATTTTAAAAATAGAATTCAAAATTATTGGAAATGTTGGTAATTTTAAAAAATGATTTAAATTTTTTAAAGCTGAACTACCATATTTCCAAATACATAAAAAACGAATTCGTTTTTTATGTGCCCTTAATAAATCATAAAAAAATTTAATAGACCTATTTTTAAATCTTTTCTCATAAATAAATTTAAAAATTTATCATAAACTGGTGTAATAACCGAAGTTTCTTTTTTTTTTCTTAAAAATTTAAAAATTTTACGCTTAGATACAAAACTCATTTAATAAGTTACTTCGTCTTTTTTCAAATTATATTTTGACCGACGCCTTACTCGTACAAAATTTTCAACTGTACTTACTCCTAATTTTCCTCGCATAATTTTATATCGAACACCAGGAACATCATTCAATCTACCTCCTCTTATCATCACTGGTGTATTAACTTTTACGTTATGCCCTTGGCCTGGAATACCTACTATTACTTTCTTCCTGTGCTTAATTTAACTTTTGCAACTTTTCTTACTGCTGAATTTGGTTTTTTTGGACTTGTTGTATAAACTTTTATAGCAACACCAAACCTATGTGGTGCTCCTGCTAAAGCTTTTGTTTGATCTTTATGATGCTTACGTACTCTTCCTTTATACTTTAATGAAAGTTGACTTAATGTTGGCATAATAAAACTAATTTAAATACAATATTATCTTATAGTTTATTAACTACGTATTTTCAAAACTATAAATATAAATATTACCAAAATAGCTTTTTTTATTATATTTATATAAATATAATAAAAAAAGCTATTTTGGTAATATTTATATTTATAGTTTTGAAAATACGTAGTTAATAAACTATAAGATAATATTGTATTTGATCTTGGTGTTACTAAGAATAAAGGATAAAAAAAATACGGACTTAAAGTTAATTTTTTTATTCTATAACAAAAAAGATAAACTTCATTAAAATCATTAAAAAAAAAAAATATACTTTTCTTATAAAAATTATGAAATTTATAATTATAAAGATAATTTTGAATTTTTGAATTTAAATTCAAAAATTCAAAATTATCTTTATAATTATAAATTTCATAATTTTTATAAGAAAAGTAATCCTTTAATAAATTTAAACTATACCCTCCAAAAGAAATAGAATAACAAACTAAACAAATTTTTTTTTTATAATTATTAATAAAATTTACTGAACGTATATATTTTCGATAAGCATCTACCTTCAATATCAAATTTTTAAATTTTTTTTTTTTTAATTTAATCATTTAAAACTAAAAAATCGTCATCTAATGTAACTAAATCAAAATAATTATTTATATCAAAATTTAAATTTTTTATTAAAAACTTATAATCAAAATCTACCTCTTCTCCACCCTCCATAAAAAACTCTAAACAACGTGAAGAAAAAAAATATGAATATTTCAAAATTTTAAAATTAGATTTACAATATAAAGTAAATGAATTATTATTTAAAACTAAAGCATTTCCTAATGATTCAAAAGCACGTTCTTCATAATCATAAATTTTATATTTATTAATTAATTTAAATAATTAAAATGAATTAATTTATAAACATAAAAAATCAACAAAAGAAAAATTACACCTAAATATCTTTTAAACCCTTTATAATATGTTGAAACTGTATATAAAAATAATGAATCTGTAAATAAACTAAACCATATATATTCTCTTAAATGACCTAAAAAACAACCTTTAGGCACTATAAAAAATTTTGTTGTTGTATTTACTTTACTATAAGTTCTTAAAATTACTAAAAAATGTATTTTTAAATCAAAATCAACTAAATAATCTCCAAAAAAATCTTCATAAAAATCTATACAAAAATTATTTATTAAAATTTCATTTACAATTTCAATAAAACGCTCTAATTTTAAACAAAACTGATTTAATAATAAACTAAATTTTGCTGCCTTTAAACCACTTTTATATTCTTTAAAAGTAACCCGAAAACTAAAATGTGAACAACCAGAAAAAAAACCTAATGCATAATCAAAATCAAAAATATCAAACGGCTTACCCTCCTCTTTTTTTAATATATCATAATCTGGTCTTTTTTTTTTAATAAAAAAAACAAAACTAACTAAATTCTTCTCTAAATTTACTAATGAATTAAATGTTTGTATTTCTACTGACTTCTTTTCAAATGAAATTAATTTATATTTAGCTTTAACATTTATTTTATTACTTTTTAAAATAGAAATATTATCAATTATCATACGTAGTACTTATTTATTAAAAGAACTCTATTGGCTCACCTAAATAATCTAAATAATTAAATTCCCAATGTACATGCATTGAAAACATATCCCATGCACTTCTTCCTTTATAATAATCAAATTCATTTATTTTTTCATTTTCTAATAAAAAAATTTCATTAAAACTTATAAATTCTAAATCCATAGCCAAATTAACACCATATGTTATAGAAATAAAATAAACTATAGTAAAAAATACACTATCCAAACATATGGATACACAACTGGATTTCCTCCTATCCAACCTAAAATAATACAACTAAATAAAAAAATTTGAATAACTTTTTCATAAAATGGTCTAAAAAATCCTGATAAAGGTACAAATGACAACTCTTTTCGTTGGTTTAAAACCAAAGGCATTAAAAGTAAAACAAAAATACCAAGCATCATAAAAATAACTCCAACAAGCTTATTAGTAATTGATCTTAAAATAGCATAAAAAGGTAAAAAATACCATTCTGGAACTATATGAGCTGGTGTTACAACTGGGTTAGCTAAAATATAATTATCAGAATGACCTAATAAATTAGGATAATAAAAAACTAAAATACATAATATTAAAAAATAATAAACAAAACCATATATATCTTTAATTATATAATAAAAACCGAAAGGTATACCATCTAATGAAACACTTGAAAGCCCTAAAGGTTCTCCCGATTTTGCTTCATGAAGAAAAAATAAATGTAAAATAATTAAACCAGTTAAAACAAATGGCATTAAATAATGTAATGCAAAAAATCTATTTAAAGTAGGCACATCAACACTAAAACCTCCCAAAACCAAACTACTATTAAAAACCCATAAAAAGGTATTACTGAAACTAAATTAGTAATAACTGTTGCAGCCCAAAAACTCATTTGACCCCACGGTAATACATAACCATAAAAGCTGTTCCAATCATAACAAATAAAATAAAAACTCCTGAAACCCAAAGCTTATTTCTCGGCATATAATATGAACCAAAATATAAACCTCTAAAAATATGTAAATAAACTACGGCAAAAAAAAGAGATGCACCATTAGCATGTGTATAACGTAAAAACCAACCATAATTAATATCTCTCATAATATGTTCTACGGAGTCGAAAGCTAAATCTGCATGACCTGTATAAAATAAAGCTAACATAACTCCTGTAAAAATTTGTACAACTAAACTTAATAATGCTAAAGAACCAAAATTCCACATATATGATAAACCTGAAGGTGCTGAATAACTTATACCCATATTATAAGCTATATCTACTAACATACTTTCTTTTTTTAATCTTGAAAATCTCTTACCAAACATAATTTAATTAAAAAATATATAAGACAAAAAATATATATAACTAATTATATATATTTAGAATAATATTCATAGTTAAACTAATATACCCGGTTGGATTTGAACCAACATCATAACCATTATGAGCGGCATATCTTACCATTAAACGACAGGTTTATATTATGTGAGGAGTAGGATTTGAACCCACGACGTGAAACCACAACAAATTTACAGTCTGCCGCCTTAAACCACTCAGCCATCCTCATAAAAAATTTTTTTTATAATAACTGCTATTGGACTTGAACCAATACTCATAAATGAAATAAATTTTGAATTTACCGCGTCTACCAATTCCGCCAAGCATAAAATGTTTGGAACTGCTGTATTCACTAATACAGGTCTTAACTATAGCTATCAGTAAAACGACTTAGACTGGATTTGAACCAGTAACCTTTTGGTTAACAGCCAACTGCTCTAACCGTTGAGCTACTAAGTTTTTAATCACAGGGTGATAGACTCGAACTACCAATGACGGTTTTGGAAACCATAGTTTTACCATTAAACTAACCCTATATTTTAATTTTTTATTATTATTACGTCGATCGGACTCGAACCAACATACTTTAACTTAGAAGGTTAATGCTTTACCAATTAAGCTACGACTAAAAACACTAACGGTTGGATTCGAACCAACAGCTTACGGCTCGACAAACCGATATGTTACCATTACACCACGTCATTGTAAATTATATATATATATAAAATATAACATAACTTAAAAAAAAGGACTACATTTGCTTTCCCAAAAATAAGTAGACAAATGAACTATAACTTTTTACAAAAAAAAAATTTTTAAAATTCTACTGGTATTTTGTTTTTAATTATTTTTTTTCTTAATTTTAAGTATACTAAGAGAGGAGTAGGATTCGAACCCACGGTGTTAAACACTACGGCTTTCAAAACCGCCGCCTTAAGCCACTCAGCCATCCTCTTTTAAACTTCGAAGGAAGCTGGGCTCGAACCAACACTATTACCTTATGAGAGTAAAATTCTACCAATTAAATTATTCCTTTAGTAATATTTTAGAGGAGAATGGGATTCGAACCCATGCTTGTCTTTCAACAAGACGGATTAGCAATCCGTTGCCTTAACCACTCAGCCACCTCCTTAAAAATTTAAATAATACACCCTACCGGACTTGAACCGATATTTTTACTGTGAAAGAGTAAAGTTTTATCCTGTTAAACTAAGGGTTTATTTTAGGTGGGTGGAGGGACTCGAACCCCGTCTTACAAAATCACAACTTGCCGCTCTACCAACTGAACTACACCCAAAACTTTAAAAAATCAAGGTAGAGGGACTCGAACCCCGATACATGTCATCAAAAAACACTGCCTTACCAACTTGGCTATACCTTTAGTTTTACTTGGAGAAAGGAATCGAACCTCTACCTTCAGGTCATGAGCCTAACGAGCTACCATTACTCCACTCCTTCTTTAAAAAAAAAATGATTGCACTCGGGCTCGAACCGAGGACCAGTGGCTTAAAAGGCCATTGCTCTACCAACTGAGCTATGCATATAACCGTAGAGAGGGAATTGAACCCCCATCTCAAACTTTGCAAGTACGTGTAATACCTTTATACTATCTACAAAAATTTTTAAGTAAAATGGAATAGGCTGGGCTCGAACCAACTTCTAATGTGTGCAAAACATTTATTTTACCCGTTAAACTACAATCCCTTTTTATTCCAGCAACAGGTTCCCCTACAGCTACCGTGTTACGACTTCGCCCCAGTTACCCATCTTGCATCGATATTCTGAAAATTATTTTTGAATTAAAAAAAGCAAACAAGAAATCAACTAATTGCTCTAAAATTTAATCTAAAAATCTTTTCAGATATGTAATACAAAACCTGCTTCCATGGCGTGACGGGCGGTGTGTACAAGACCAGGTTCCGAATTCACCGTACCGTGCTGATATACGATTACTAGTAATTCCAGCTTCATATTCTCGAATTGCAGAGAATAATCCGAACTACGATTTCTTTTTGAAGAATAGCTAAAACTTGCGTTTTTGCATCTCTTTGTAAGTACCATTGTAGCACGTGTGTAGCCCAATTCATAAAGGCATAACGACTTGTCGTTGTCCTCACCTTCCTATAATCTTACATTATCGTTCAACTAAAAAAATTTAGTTCGAGGGTCGCGTCCGTTATCGGATTTAACCCGACATCTCACGACACGGACTGACGACAGCCATGCAACACCTGACTGTATTTATTTTGAAACAATAACTTAAATTGTAACAAAACTAATCAATATAATACTATATATTTTTAAATACAAACTAGAATTGGTAAGGTTCTACGCGGATTATCGGATTAAACCACATGCTCCACTACTTGGTCTGATCTCCGTCAATTCCTTTGAGTTTTAACCTTGCGGCCTTAGTCCCCAGGCGGAGTATTTACGCGTTAGCTTGAATCAAAAAACTATAATAATAATTTAAAGTTCAATACTCATAGGTCACGGTATGGACTACTAGGGTCTCTAATCCTATTTGCTCCCCATACTTTTGTACCTCAGTGTCAGTAATAAATGGATAGTTGCCTACGCAAGTTCGTATCCTTAATATCATCGAATTTTATCTCTACACTAAGAGTCCGACTATCCTCTTTATTACTCAAGTTAATTAGTATCAAAAAGTTTTAAAGGAGTTGAGCTCCAGATTTTAACTTCAAACTTAATTAACAACCTACGTACCCTTTACGCCCAATCAGTATGAATAACACTTGCTCCCCTCGTATTACCGCGACTGCTGGCACGAAGTTAGTCGGAGCTTCTATAATAGTAACGATAAAGATAGCACCTTCCAATCTCATATCTATTATAACGGATTTACGATTTCTTGAACCTTCTTCACCTCTAAAGCATTGCTGGATCGTGCGTTAGCACATTGTCAAGATTCCCTACTGCTGCTACCCCTTCGATAGTTGGGTTCTGTTTCAGACCCAATGTGACTGTACATCCTCCCAGACAGTTAAGGATAATCGATTTGGTAAGCCATTACCTTACCAACACTCTAAATCCTATACGAGCTTGTCCACAAATGATACAAATCTTTTTAAATTTAAACTATTAAGATTATCCCAACTCATTATCCTGCAACGAGTATCTTTACGGTCCTATTCACAAAATAAAATTTAATTTATATGAAATTATAGTCATAAACTAAAAGTTTATGTATATTCTAATTACTCCAAATTTGTGGGTTAATTTCTCATATTAATACTCACCAGTGCGCCAAGTCTTTTTTAATAAAAAAAAAAACTTTAGACTTGCATGTATTAGGCATGCTTTGAGCATTCACTCTGAGCCAGGATCAAACTCATCATTGTTTGAAAATATATAAAATAATTAATAATTTCTTTATAAACAAAATCCTTTTAATTATTTTTTATTAAACTTAAATTATTTAAATTACTTTTCCTTTCAAAAAAAATCAATTCATTTTTATCTACTTTATCATAATGAAATCTATTTAACAAATTAAAATAAATTAAATTTTTTAAAAATTTACCACGATTTTTACTTTTTTCACAAAACTTCAAATATTTATAATTATTAACTGACTCTAAATTTTCTGCTAAAAAATATTTTTTTTTTGAAAAAATTAATGAATAAAACTGTTTAAAAAAACTAAATAATTTCAACTTATATAATTTTCTACGATAACTTTGTCGAAAATTCCAATTAATTTTACGACGAACAATTGAAATAACTTTATCCCTTTTAGCATATTTTTTTAAACGCGTCTGATAACAAAAATCTTCAAAATCATCTTTTTTTTCAACAAAAGCTAAACGTTCTTCATCCATTTCTGTCGAATAATTATAAAATAAATCTTTAAGTTTTTCTGTTCTACTTTTTAAATCATCTACTCCAAATAAAAAAAAATCTGCACAATAACCAAAACCAACCATAAAATTTGTTTCTATTTTATTATCTAAAGATATATTAGAATTAACATAAATTTTATTTCTATATAATTCTAAATTTTTAAAAATATATTTTTGATTTAAATCAAAAATATAACTAAAATCAAATAAACTACGAAAAGCTGAATAATTATCTATCAAAACAAATAAAAAATCTTTTTTATTTAAAATAAAAAAATTAGATTTTAAATTTTTTAAAATTGGTCTTTTAGCCATAAAAGTTAAATATGAATTATGATAATTATATTTGTAATAAGTTTTAAAAGTTTTTAAAACTTTTTTTTTTGTAATTAAAATTTTATCATTATTAAATTTTGAATAAAGTGATCGCTCTATTGGAAAAAGTTTAGGAAAATAAAAAGAAATCCCTAAAACTATTTGTAAAAAGGCTATTGCCAATTCTAAAATATATAAAATATATATATACATAAAAATAAATGCTCTTATATTCATAAAAATTAATCAACATAAATTAATTAAAATAAAAAAATAAAAAAATCTTTATTAAAATTCAAAACAATTAGTAATAGTAATGTATATATCACTATATCTATAATAATCCTATCTTTATTTTTTTAAAAATAAATAATAATATACATAAAAAAAAAATTATATATTCTATTATCCTAATAAAAAAATATTAATTTAAGTTATATTCTTTAACTTGATTTAGAAAATTTTTTTAAAATAATTTTCCTACTTAATATGAATTCAGTAGTTCTAAAATTAAGACGTAGCTACTCTGCAATGCTTTTGGTTAAAACAACAGATTCACAATAGGTCTTCCCTTCTTGCTCCTCTCGTACGAAAGTCAGCCTTAAACAATTTTCTCTCATTTATGGTAGATAGGGACAAACTGTCTCACGACGTTCTAAACCCAACTCATGTACCACTTTAATCGGCGAACAGCCGAACCCTTGGTATCCCCTACTACACCAGGATCTGATAAGTCGACATCGAGGTGCCAAACTATCCCGTCGATATGGCTCTCAAGGACAATTAGCCTGTTATCCCTGGCGTACCTTTTATCCGTTAATCGATGACCATTCCATACTGTATCACCGGATCACTATGA
>Ga0210050_1004881_pt1 | contig 10901 bp, 10 predicted proteins | sample CryGey132114_all_FD_185463 | JGI IMG/M metagenome (GOLD analysis project Ga0210050, IMG submission 185463) | Groundwater microbial communities from aquifer - Crystal Geyser CG22_combo_CG10-13_8/21/14_all (SPAdes) (version 2) | ecosystem: Environmental > Aquatic > Deep subsurface > Groundwater ...
GCTTAGGCTTTGTGACCTCTTTAAAAGAGGCCCTTCGCGACGCTTCTTCGTTGCTCTCCGAAGCGCATGTATTCATCTTACAAAGAACCGGATTAAATGTCAAGATAAGTTTATAAAAAAATTAAATCCAGCTTAAGACAAAAGCGTAAAGGACACTGTTTATCAGCTTCCCTTTTCCAGACAAAGCGAAGCCACGTCCTTCGATATTGACCGTCTAAATCGTTGCAATATGAGCGTGAGACCATTTTTTTAGTCCATCAAAGCGTTTCAGGAGCATGGAACCTCTATCTCGAACGCTAAGACATTGCGGCAGGTCTATTGGGTGTTTTGAATTTTGCCTTTCAATCTCTAATCCAAGTTAGAGAGCCTTCGGCTGAGACTCTGCGATTAGAAGCTGTGCCAAGCAGTTCCTGGGCAAGCTATTGCACTGGCCTGCAGCTGGCTGAGGATAGCACAGTATTAAATCGCTTGTCCTTTCACAGGCCAACTGAAAGGGGCCGAACGGCGATAAACTTCCTGCTGAAAGAGATACTGCATCCAAGCCTCAAATTCTTGAAATTCCTGAGCTTGAACCCCTTGGCTCAGCGCACGTTTATAGATCACGGCCACCAAGATATCTGCCAGTGAAAAAGCTGTGCCTACAGCAAAGTTCCCATGCTGCCACAGACGCGGTGCCAGTTTTTGTAAACATCTATGCAGCCATTCAGCCCTCAAGCTCTTCATCGCGGCACTATCTAACTCAGGGCGCAGAAAATTGAGCACAGAACGGTTCTGAACAGGATGCACTGTGCTGTTTATAAATTCACAAATTTCACGAATTCGCGCTCTTTCAAGTGCTGTTCCAGGGAAAAGTGTCGGCTCAGGGCAAGTTTCCTCTAAAAATTCGATAATAGCAAGCGATTCAGCAATCAATTCCTCGCCTATTTTCAGGGTTGGTACATAGCCATACGGATTAATCCGGGCATAGGCACCTACGGGCAGGGATTCAATCTCGATCATTTGGTAGCTGATCTCTTTGTAATTCAAAGCCCACAACACGCGTTCCGCCGCGTTACCTGCGGCAGTATACAGAGTCAGTTGAGACATAGATTACTCCTCTCATTTACTTTGTAACGAACTTTTAGTTTTTTTATCTATCAAAACATCTTGTTGCCAATTACTTGGTTTTTTGTCCGTACGATGTATACATCCGACCCAACAGCAAGGTCGTTTCTTACCTTCCTGCAACACTTCTATAGTTCGAATGATGCGTTTTACTCTTGTTTTCTCTTGTTTGGCATCCTCAACCCAGCAAATGAATTCGTTACGGCCAATTGGCGACAAAGTTTCCCAAATACTTAGTATGTCTTTTTCAGTTAATGCCTTAGCCAAATCAACAGGCAATTCGTGTACTAACCCCCCAGAAATTTTTGATTTCATATTTAAAACCTACTTTCTATAATTGAGTTTAATGGCGAAAAAGACCATGTACATTTGTTGCTTTCTCTCAATCCGAAGGTACAACCCAGTAAGTTTGTCAATAACCTGAAAACAGTTTCTTCTCGCTTGATTCGTAAGAAATTTGCGGAAGAAATAAATAAAGTTTACACCAAGGCAGTATTTTGGAGCCGTTCGTACTGTATCTTGACATGTGGCGGTGCGCCATTGTCTGTGATTAAACAGTATATTGAGCAACAAAAGCTGGAATGAGCGGCGGAATGCCGCTATCGCACTTCACCCCCCGCCAAGCATGTCGGCTATGGCAGGAGCACTGTGCGATGGTTTGGTAGACAGTGAGAAGCAAACAGCGCTTTTACATGCTGCTACCCTGCTGAACTTATCTGGCGATCCAGAACTTATCATCCTCCTTTTAGATCATGGTATGAGTCCAAATATACAAGATGAAGCAGGAGAAACCCCAAAGCCAAAGATAAAGAAGGCAATACTGCATTGGATTTAGCCCAAATAGTTGGCGCAGATAAGATTGTTAACTATCTGAAACAGCGCAAATAAATCTTCAAAATTCGATCTCGGTTTCCAGAGCAATACCCCCTCAGACCTGAGTCGGGTACAAGCTAGCGATTTTAAAAGCTTTGGAGACTGTTTATCGGGCCCGTTATGATCGCAATAGCCAAGGTCTCAAAGCCCAGATGCAGGCTTCAGCGCCTTAGCGTGTGACGACCCGCTTTCGATCTAAAGCGACAGAGACAATCCAGGGAGATAGCCTATTCGCTGGCTTGCGCCTTGAGTCGGAGCACAATATGGCTCGCATTCTCTGAAGGCACAACCTTCACACATTCGTATCCCAGCGCCCGCAGATCAATCCCCGCATACAAGTTCTCTCCCTGGCCCAGCAAAACCGGTGAGACAGCCAAAGGCCGCCGTATAGACCTGAATAAGGGATACGGTGGCCTTTCGTTTAGCCTGCTAAACGCGCCCGTTCAGCTTGCTTTCGCTGCTTCTCTGGCCCAATCGATCGCATCAGCACCCGCTGGCACACGAAGCGGACTGCTGGGGTCATTCACTACTTGCCAGAGCGCTTCGGCCACATCATGGGCGTAGGTGATGGGGGTGTTCGATTGCGTGAAGTTTGCAAAGACACGCTGCGCCTGTTCAGAATAGGCCTCAGGGATAGATTGCATCATGGCTTGGGCATTGGCGGCGAAACTGGTTTCAGGAGAACGGCCTGGCAACAAGAGATTGACACGCACATTGAAAGGTTCCAGCTCATGGAAAAGGGACTCGGTGAAAGCATTGACCGCAGCCTTGCTGGCAGTATAAAGCGAGAGCAAAGGCAGAGACTTCAAGGTCACCGACGATGTCACATTCACAACCACCCCTGATTTGCGCTCACGCATCTGCGGAACCACGGCCTGGGTCATGGCAATTGTACCAAAGGTATTGGTCTCAAAGAGTTCGCGGACCTTGTCCATCGAGACGCCTTCGAGGGCGTTTAGCATGCCGACGCCTGCATTGTTAACCAAAACATCGATGGGCCCAGCCTCCTTTACGGCAGCTTGAATGCTGTCAGCATCCGTAACATCCAGGGCCAGCATACGCAGATTATCTGAAACAGGGAAGAGATCTTCTCGGGGCGTACGCATGGTAGCAATGACCTTCCAGCCACGTTCCAGAAAATATTTCGCACTTTCTAAACCAAACCCTGATGAGCATCCTGTGATAAGTATCGTTTTCATAATGATATACTCCTTTTAATTTCTTTCTGCATTACAATTGAAAGATATAATTACGATACTTTTAAGTTTCGAAACTGTCAAGTACCGTAATTAAAATAGATGAATACAATGCCTCTAAAAGGAACGCAGATGAGCGAAAAACAAAAGGCCAAGCCAAAGGCTTCACTGGGCCGTAAACGTGACAAAGATCTAGATGTCCGAATTATCGAAGCAACTGTCGAAATCTTGGCTGAGCTGGGTTTTGACAGCATGACCATGGATACGGTGGCCGCTAAAGCAGGGTCAAGCAAATCAACCCTGTACCGCCGCTGGCCCTCCAAAGCAGAACTGGTGCGTGATACGCTGATCTGGATGAGTCGCCATTCTGTCGAGCTGAATCATTTGCCCGATACCGGCAGCTTAAGAGAGGATCTGCTGGCATTGCTCAAACCCTATTCATCGGAATTTAGTGAACGCAAACTCCAGGTTTTGGCCAAATTAGGTTCGTTTTTTTCTGAACATGGTCAGGTCGCAAAAGAAGCCACTACAGGCATTTTCGAGCCTTGGACTGAACTGAATCGCACCCTGATGCAACGCGCCATTGCGCGGGGTGAGCTACCTGCCCACGCCGATATAGAAACGGCCTGTCAGGTGATTATTGCCATGACTTCGTATTGCAGTGTTACACAAGGTCAGGCTTTTGGACGCGCTGAATACGCTACTTTATTGGACAATCTATTATTGCCTGGGCTGCAACATTCGCCTGCGAGTTGAGGTTTCTATTTGACCAGTTGTACCGACCAAATGAAATACGATCTGGCTTGGCAGTGGCCGCAAGTTTTTTCAATTTGCATTGTGGTATTGGAAATGTCTAAGTTTTTAAGATTCGAAATCAGCACAGGGGTCTGAGCCTTCACTTCACACCCTTCGTGAAGGCGAAAATCGAGCCCGCACGGGTTGAGAGGGCTAATCGACTGGATTGAAGTCATAATCACAAAAACAAGTGAATTTCCAGCCCCACTTTCAGGCCCATTTTGTGCTAAACTAAAACGATAGTTCACTATCTCTTTACGCAGGAATTCCTGGAGTTTGACCAGATGTTTCAAATGAAAGAAATACAGCTGTTACAGCAGCAAAGCAGTGGCTTTCACAGTCAACGCCATGATCAAGCCGAAGAAGATTTCTTTTTTGGCTTGATGTGTCTGGATCGTTTTGCGACAACCGGCTATCAGGATAGCGACTTGCTCAAAGAAGCCTGTCGAAAGTTTATCCAATCGATTCAAAGCAATGGCAAAGATGAGCGCCCCCATCTGGCACTGGCTTATTTATTTGCGCTGATCGAAGACTATCCCACCGCCCAACTGTATCTGGCTTCAGCAGAAGGATTGGCCATTGATCACCCAATGATTGCCGCCATTCGCAAAATCATTCGCGAGATCCAAAAAATGTCCACTGACAGCTTGCCAGAAGGGCCCCAGGCAGACTCTGCAGCTTTATCCGCTGAGGATCTCGATTATGACGCTCTCTACGATGAAGTCGAAGACGATATCAAACGCTGGGTCCTGGAATTCTCACAACATCTCAATGCCCATCCCAGTTTGCGTCCGGATATTATCAAGAACCAACGCAAAACCCTGGAGAAATTGCGCGAAACCCAAGATGTCATTAACGCCAAAATCACCCGCGTTGAAGAAGAAATAGATACCACTGAACTGGTTCAGGCCTTAAAGCCGCTTGAAATCAGCCAAAAACGTTTAGAACAGGCTTTGCAAACGACTGTTGAATTGCAGGCCCTGCAAACTGAGATGCACAACACCCAAAGTTCAGTGGGTCAAATTTCGCAAGAAGCCCAACAAACCGAAGACGCAGCAGATATCCCTGTACTCGAAGAAAACATCGAAGTACTCCTGGATCACTGCGACCATTTTGCCGATCAACTGGATCAGTATTCAGAACGCCAGTTGGACCTCGAAATTTTACTAAAAACCTATGACAGACTGGTTGGAGCGTTGGATGACTTGCGCAACCTGGTTGATGACACCATTGAACGCCTGAAAGGAAAGCCTTGATGAATATAAATGCAGGAGGGGCTCGTCCCCAAAACCTGAGCCAATTTCAAACCCATATTCAAAACAAACGACAGGCCACTCCTCAGCAGGTGCATGTCACGGAAGCCCAAAAGAAGACCGTTGGCGGTTTTATTCGTGAAAAAGCCCAGGTCATCACCAAAAAAAACGTGGTGGATATGGATGCCCGTATCAAGAGTATTGATGAGCGCATGAATAATCTGGGCAATAAAGGCATCAAAGGGGTAGAACCCAAAGCCCTCAAAAGCAAGTGGTCGATCTTTGGCAAAGTCATTGGCGATATGTTCAAAAGCATTCCCACCGCGCTGACAGGCATTGTCAAAGGAGCCTTGAAACTCACATCCTATTTGGCCGAAGCAGCTGTACATGTATTGGTCTTGCCTTTTTCAGCCCTTGGCGCCCATATGACTGAAGATGCCAGTGTGATGACCGATGCGCACAAAGGGGTGCATAAGCTTTTTGACAAAATGCGCGGAGGCCTCGACAAAGCCCAGGAAAAATTTGAAAAATGGTACGGGAACAAGGTCGGGATTGGTGATCAGGACACCGCCAAAGAAGGAGCTGAAAAAATAGCCAGCACTGTCGATGTCGTATCTGGCTATATGGGCACCAATATCCTCAAATCAGGTGGGGATATGACTGAAACCCAGGATCCCAATGCGATTACCACGGGCGGTGACGGAGACAAAGCCTTGCAAGTGGGCATCATCAACAATGCCAATGCAGTGATGGGTGATCTGGAAAAATTCGGCAAGCAACTCAAGGGTATCGACGAGGGCCAGCAGCTGATCAATGAGGGTAACCGCTCAGTCAATCCCACTGAAAAAGAATTTCTGGTCGAACAGGGCAAAATGCAAAAAAGCCAGGCCCGCTGGGGGCTGGCAGACGCTTCACGCAGCCTGGTCAGCAACCTCAATGGCACCACCAATTTGCTGGTGGGCTCCAATACACCCGTGGTTACCAATGTCACCGCCACCAATATCACCCAGGCCATGGGGGGGGGCTTCTCTGCCCTCAGTAACAGTGTCGAAGCCACGGTGGAAACCATCCAGGCAGTCCAGGCAGATCGCAAAATTGGACGCTGCAATCAGTTCCTCGAAAAGACTGCCATTATCGAGGGCAACCAGGAAATCACAGCCAGTAAAAACACTGAAAAAGTGCGTGACTCCGTCAAACTTTACAAAAAGAACCAGACCCAGACACGCAACACCACCCTGTTCAGTGCCATCTCTAAAATGGCCATGACAGCCGCCGCAATCGTCGGAACAGTCTTGTTTGTGGCCGCCTGTGCCTCTAATCCTGTGGGTTGGGCGGTTGGCGGTGCAGCCATTGCGCTGGGTATTGGAATGGCGGCCTACAAAGGCTATAAAGCCGCTCGACGTGCAGATCAGACCAAAGGCCTCGAAGAACGTCGCACCCAAGTTTCAAAGGCCATGGTAGAACAGGTCAACGACCTGTCCGCAAAACTGGGGGTGAACACCGCTGAGTTTAAAGAAGCTGGCAAGCTCAAACTCGGTCAGCTCACCACCCACCTCGAAGGCAAGGTGCAGGAACTCAAAAACCAGCAGCCTCCCCCTGAAAATCTGGCCGAACTCATAGACCAGTTAGACACGGTCAAAGAGCTCAAAAGCCTGCGTTCAGATATCAACAGCGCCCTCAAACAAACCAACGGCGCCACCGCTATGGATGGTCTGGTCAAAGCCCTCAACGATCGCCGTGATCCTGATGGTCAGTTGGCGGCAGAGTTCGCCTTGCGGGATGTCTTCAGAATGGATCCCGATCTGTTTAAGACCAACGAAAATGGGGATCGTATCGTCAGCGCCAAAGTGGCAGATAAAGCGGATGACAAACTGCGTGAGAAGCTGAGCATGTTCCATGCCAGTGTCTACAGCAAGAACTAAGGAGCCGTCATGAACAGCGTGATTTCTGAAGACGTTAGCAATCTCGCCTATCTGGGCTGGGTATTGCAGGAATCCGGGTTTGAAACCGCATTTATCGAGGCCGACGCCCATCCAGAGCAACCCTATGAACAATTGCTGGTGCACAGCCGCCAGGACAAACAGGGCCAGCCCGTTACTGTTCGTTTGCTCTTTGCTGAAGATGTACTGCGCGCCATCTATCGCCAGGCAGGCCAGGATATCCCTGAAAGCCATTCAGCAATGTTACAGTTCACGATCTGGCTGCCTGAACTGCGTCAGTTTCCTGCCGAAAGAATGGCAGAGCTGGATCAGCTCTTAAATGCCCTGAATCAGCAGACGAGTTATGGGGTGTTTGCGTTTAACAGCCTCGATGGCATCCATTTCCGGCATACCCTGGCTGTTCCCCAGGAAGACCCGGATGCGCGACTGGTGGCCGAGGTGATTTCTGGACTGGCTTTTCAAAGCTTGCGTTTTCAGCCCCATCTGCAAGCCCTTGCGAAAGGCCAGGCCCCACTCGCCACTATTCTCAAAAAAGTTCAGTCTCAGGCAGGAGATTCCCATGCCCACCATTAGTCCCAGCCATCCCGTCTCCCCTGAGACCCTCTGTCAGATTCTGGCCTATCGCGGGTACCCCGCTCAATTGGCTCCTCTCACTCAGGGCAGTGCTTTTCAACAGGTCGTCGTCAGTGGCCCTTACCGCATCGGCCCTGAAGCTTCAGATCCCGAACGGGTGCTGGTATTGACCTTGATGTATATGAACGATGCCCTGCAGAGCCTGGGCAAATCAGTGGAAAGCCAGAGTGACATTTTACAAATCTACCTGCGCTTGCCCTTTGAAGTGCTGGCAGCCCAGCAAGCAGATGTTTTGCATCTGATACGGGCTTATAACGCCTTTTTGCCATTGGGTCATTTTGAACTGCAAGCCGATCAGGGGATTTGTTGCCGCTATCGCTGGCACACCTTTGGCCGCGATGTCGATGGCATGGTGCTGCTGGAAAGTCTCGAAACGATGCTTTTTTATGTGGAGCAACTGGGATATCGGCTGGAGGCAGTCGCCACGGGTCAACGCAGTTTGGCAGACACACTCAACGATGAAATGCAGTTTCAACCGCCCCCACAGTAAGCGCTTTTCACAGAACCGCCTTGGATGCGTAGCAAGCACTTCCTTGCGGTAGCCGCAGGTGTCTAGGACACCTTACAACGGCCCCCAATTAAGCTGCTCTGCGAAGCAAGATTTAATGCCCTTTGGGTACAGGTTGAAGGGCATTGTTGAGCGGTAAGCCGTTTAGTTTTCATATTTTGCCATATGCTCTAATAATTTCTTTCTTTGAAATTTTTTGGCAAGAATACGAACATCCTCATTTTGTTTATTCTTGTGCCCTATTTTCGCTCCCTTTGAGACTAAGTAATCGAAGACTTCAATTTGTCCATTTTCAGCAGCAGCGAACAAAGCTGTATCTCCATCATTTGTTTCGAGATCAATTATTGCTCCGTTCTCTATAAGAATTTTTACTATTTCTAAATGACCATTACCAGAAGCGTATATTAACGCAGTATCACCAAAACTATCTTGAGCATTAATATCTGCTCCTTTTTCGATTAACAGTTGAACTAAATCTTTAGAGTTATATTCTGCTGCATACAAAATCAAAGGCGTATTTTCTTCTGAAATATTTCGGACATTCACATTCGCACCTTGCTCTATAAGCAATTGTGTGATTTGCGGTAAATTGTTCTTTATAGATAATGCTAGTGCAGACTCACCTTTGTATATACCGTCTTGAACTTTAGCACCATATTTTAGGAGTAATTCTGTAATCTCTGGCATTTTATACATTATTGAATATGTTAACAAACTGAAAGATTCGCTAGAGTTAATTTCAATATTTGATCCTTTTTTTAAGGAAAATTCTATTAATTTATAATTTTTATTTATTGTACTTTCATCTACAGTAATTTTATCAACATTAGACTCAATGCGTTCAAGATATGGTACACATTCAGATAAATTAAATGAATTTTTAATTATTAAACTGCGTAATTTTTTTTTGTAAAATAAATCAGCAATTCTGCAATGCAAATTATTTGGTTTAGAAAAATCATTATTATACTTCAAATCGTTAATAAACCACCAACGACTTTTTAGTAAGGTGGATAATAATGTTTCGCCATTTAATCCTTCTGAATTAATGTCTATACCATTCGATAAAAAATATTGAATTGTTAATAAATCATTTGACTTTCCTGTCAGAAACAGATAATCTTTTAAGATTTCATTTTTTTCATCCTGAGAAACATTTTCAAAAAATCTTTTTAAAGTTTCGACCTTTCCACTTTCAATTAACCCAGCTATGAAATAATCATCTTCTGATGAATAATTATAATATTTCTTTAAGTTTAAACCCTTAGTTTTTAAAAAATCAAAAATTTCAGGCTTGGCATTTTTCAAAGAATTCAATAAATATGGGTGTTCTTCAGAATAAGTATTCTTGAAGTCAAAACCTAGTTGCAACAAATGTTTAACAAGATCAAGATCTCCATGCTGAATAGCTGAATCTAACAGATTATAATTGTTATATTTACTTAAAATAGATAATGTTACTAATTTAGTATCTAAAATTTTTTTTACTAATTCAAGATCGTGATTTTGTAATGCAATAAATATATAATGATTTTCATCATTTTGAAAATTTGGGCCTTCCAAAATTAGATATTTGCTAATTTCTTCATAGCCAAGAAAAACAGCTAAGTCAATTAGTGGAATTTCAATTTTTACAGTCTGTAAAACAGCTAAATTTGTACCAGGGTTAGAATCAGTTTCTTTAAAAGAGAAAATACATGAATTTATATATTCATCTATACTATTATTAAATAATTTACTTGTTATTTTTTTTACATTTTCTATATTATTTGAAAATATGCCAAAACATAATTCAGAATTATTTTTTTCAAGATAGAAATTGATTTCAGACTTCGCTTGAAATGTAGGAATAAAAAAAACAATAAAAAATAAAATACAAATAATGATTTTTTTGTTACTTTGAGAAAAAAAATAGGCCTTCTTAAAATAACCACTTGCGCAGTCAAGTGAGTGAGTGAGTTGCGCGGCGCAGGGCCTAAAATCCAGTTTTTTCTTATGCGCATCAAATTGAATCATAGTCTAATTTCTTGCCTCGCCCGCATGATTTTCAAAGCCTAAAACGAGCATTATGACTGGGTTTTTCCGCACAAGTCAGCCGCAACGAGTTTGTAGAAAAAGCGCTGACGAAGGAAGCCTCTTTTTCTACAAACATCCAAAAATCAAAAATTTGTTCTTTAACCTTTCTATTATGACCCAATTTTTCGATACAGTCTCTCATCATTCCCACTTTTACCTCAACTCTCCGTATCGGTGAAGCTTGAGTGCATTGTGTAGAACCGCCATCCAATGCCATTGGGCATTGACTTTCGCTTTTCCACGCAGGCTAAATCGCTTCAAGCCTATGTTTGAGGTAAGATGCCCGAAGACTGGTTCAACTGTCCCCAGGCGAAGGCTGTAGATTGCACGCCCCAAGGTGCTGTCTATCTTGTCTTTCATTCTCTGAACCAGTGCATTTTCAGGCGTTTTCACGACTCCTTTGTTAATGCTGTAACTGCGAGGCGAGAGCTGATCGGGGTTATCCAGGCACTGACTGCGAAATTCACAGTTTTGACAATCGCTGGGCTTGGCCCTGAAGTTCATGAGTTCATTGCTTTGGGTT
>Ga0210050_1004883_pt1 | contig 10897 bp, 11 predicted proteins | sample CryGey132114_all_FD_185463 | JGI IMG/M metagenome (GOLD analysis project Ga0210050, IMG submission 185463) | Groundwater microbial communities from aquifer - Crystal Geyser CG22_combo_CG10-13_8/21/14_all (SPAdes) (version 2) | ecosystem: Environmental > Aquatic > Deep subsurface > Groundwater ...
TGATTCATCTTTGGTCTCCCGTCTGGTTTGGTTGTCTTGGTAGATTTACCCTACCAGACAGGGAGATTCCTTTCGCCTCTTATGCGAGGCTTAAATCAATTGGTTTGAATAGTTTTGCAAGAGGCTCAATGATTTGCTGATAAATCTTATCAACATCCCCAAAGCACCCTTTACTGATATACAGCTCGACAAGCATGCACAAAGTTTGTGGCCACTTTGTAAGACTTTCAGCTGCTTTAGGCAGTGCCCTATAAAATGCTTTGCCGTCAACACCAACCGTTTCCATGTAAGATATCTTCTCAAATGCCCCCAGCGGTAGCAGCGCCAACTTCACATGGGAGGAAATAAACTCTTTTTTACCATCTCGTTCGCATTCAACCGGTGGGAAGAGGTTATCCCACTTCGACTGGTCGACTCTCTCCCACTCTAGCTCTCTACATGAAATATGAACCCGGAGCCGATTTCGTGCCGACTGACTTATCCTTGTAGCCACTTGACCACTTTCTTCAATGCTTGCGCGGTCTCTTGCCTTCCCTCATCAAGTGAATCTATAAACAGTTCGCCTGCCTCACCATTTTCAAGAAATGCATGCCACCTGCTGCGCTCGGAATGGCCCCATGACTCAGCCATATCTTTATCGTCGAAATCCACATCACGTAGTTCGAGCATGAAACCATTTCGACACTGGCTGCATTGAATTTTGAATTCAGTGGTCTTGCCTGCCCGTGGAAGACCAAGAAGAACTATCGAATCATATCCACTGTACGAATCCCAAGACCTCGGATAAACGAGTTCATCATCTTCCGTCGGATATTCCATCCCCATCTGAGCCCAACCAGAAGGAGCATCCAGCGAGACCTTGTGCCGCCGATCAAATTCACAGAAGTATCTGAGGATATGACCTTCTGAACGACTCATTTCAGGCAGCCAGCGGAATCACTTCATCAAGTTTTCCAGCCAACGCATCTGCAGCGCTTTCCATCTCATAGCGGGACTGCAGATTCATCCAGAAGCCGGCTTCCATACTGAAAAAACGGCCCAGTCGCAATGCGGTATCCGCGGTGATAGCGCGTTTGCCATGCACGATCTCGTTGATCCTGCGCGCTGGCACATGAATATCCTTTGCCAGCCGGTACTGACTAATGCCGTAGTCACTGAGAAATTCGGCAAGGTGCTCACCGGGGTGAATCGGGTTTATGCGATCACTCATAACTTCCTCCTAATGGTAATCAATAATTTCAACATTATGAGCACAACCATCTTTCCAGATAAAACAAATGCGCCACTGATCGTTGATCCGAATGCTGTGCTGACCCGCGCGATCACCTTTTAAAGCTTCCAAATGGTGCGAAGGTGGTTGTCTAAGGTCTTCAATCACAACTGAAGCATCAATACGATCCAGTCGCATCTTGGCTCTCTGCTGAATACTTTGCGGTAGTTTACGGGAAAATTTTCTGTTAAAAATTCTCTCCGTCTCGTTACACGCAAAATTCTTAATCATAAATCACATATTATTGCGCGCCGTTAATAACGTCAAGCGTTACTGTTGCAGCATTGTTCAGGAGGAATACCCGACCCTGAATTTCCACCAAATCAACGGCATAAAACGTGAAGACAAACATGGAAAGGCTCTGCTAGCATCCGCTTCATGCCATCGATACGAGAAATGCTCGCAGCCAACAAGCAGTGGGCAAACGACATAAAAGAAGCAGACCCGCAGTATTTTATCCGGGCCGCCCAGGAACAAAAACCGGAACTCCTATGGGTCGGCTGTGCCGATTCCCGCGTAGGGCCGGATCAGTTGATCGGCCTGCCGATGGGGTCGATTTTTGTACACCGCAATATCGGTAATATCTTTGCCACCAATGACCTGAACTCGCTGGCCGTACTGGAATATGCCATTGATGAACTACAGGTGCCGAATGTTATGGTATGCGGCCATTATGGCTGCGGTGGCGTACATGCCGCGCTGACCCATAGCGGCATTCAACCGGTAGATCTGTGGCTGGATCAGATTCGCTTTATCTACCAGCGCCATGAACCTGAACTGGCTCGCCTGAATGAACAGCAACGCTGGGATCGACTGGCCGAATTGAATGTCGAGGCACAGGTACATAATATCTGCCGTAACACCGTGGTGCGTGAAGCATGGAAGCGCGGACAGGAGGTCAATGTCATCGGCCTGATCTACGACATCCATGACGGACGGCTCAAGCAGCTCGGCCTGGAATTCCGCTCACAAGCCGAATGGCAGGCGCGCTACGGCGAAGGGCGTCAGTAAAACTCTTCCAGCTCACTTGTTCGCTGCTGCTCCAGACCTGTAACACTTTGCCGCTACCGATCTGATCAGCCCTTATCTGTACGACTTGCCATCTGTTTTCCCGCCATGCAGCCTGTAATCAATGATTCAACCTGATAAGACCCCTTTCGCATATCTGGTCGCCCACCGCGGCGACCGCGACGGCGGCGTGGAAAACACGCTGGCCGCGTTCAAACAGGCAGCAGCGGCCGGTGCACGCTTTGCCGAGTGCGACATCCAGCTCACCCGCGATCTGGTTCCGGTTGTCCTGCATGACAACTGGCTCAAACGCCTCTGCGCCCGACCTGACATCAAGGTCATGCAGACCGATCTGGTGGAGCTGCAGGCCATCTGCCAACCCCATTTCGACCTGCTCACGCTGGCAGAGCTGCTGCTCTGGCTGCAGCAGCAGCCGCAACTGACCATGTTCATCGAAATCAAACCGGCCATGCGGCGCAGGCTAAGTGCTGTCGGCATCATCAAACTGCTCGCTGCCAGCATCCCCACAGCGCAGTTTGAGCAGCTGGTATTGATCAGCCAGTCAGCAGAGATCATCGATGCCTGCAAAAAGCGACTACCCTGCCGCACCGGCTGGGTAGCAGAGAGCGCTCGCCAGCCAGAGAGCGCCATTGACTACCTGTTTATGCCGTCCAAACGCTCTAGCGAGATAGCGGCATGGCATGAGAAAAGCGTTAAAGTCGGCCTCTATACGGTCAACAGCCCGGATCTCGCCACTGAACTGATGGGGCAGCACGCCGATCTGGTTGAAACCGACAACTTTACACGCATGGCCGCTGCACTTGCCTGAGAGCAGTTACGACATCCTGATCGTTGGCGGCGGCATTTACGGCTGCGGTATCGCGCAGAGTGCGGCTGCCAGCGGCTACCGCACCGGATTGATCGAGCAGCACACACTCGCTTCCGGCACCAGCAGCCAATCCACCAAACTGATACATGGCGGCCTGCGCTATCTGGAGCAAGGTAATCTGAAACTGGTCTATGAAGCCCTTGCCGAGCGCGAGCGGTTGCTGCGTATCGCACCCGCCATGGTCAGCCGGGAATGGTTTTACATTCCGATCTATCGCGACAGCAAACGGCCGGCATGGATGGTGCGTACCGGCCTCTTGCTCTACTGGCTGCTCTCCGGCGGGCGCTCCCGCTTCAAAAGCGTAGCTGAACCTGAATGGGCCAACGTGCTGCCCGGTTTGAACAGAGATAATATGTCCGCCCTGCTCGCCTATGAGGATGCAGCAACAGATGACGCAGCCCTGACGCGCGCCGTAGCCGCTTCCGCAACCAGCTTCGGCTGTGATATCCGGGAACATGCAGAGCTGGCAAGCGCCCGCTATGAGAACAGCCGGTGGCAGACCACACTCGCCAGCGGCGAGCAGCTCACCAGTCGCCTGCTAATCAATGCTGCCGGCGCATGGATCAATAGGGTGCAAGAACTACTGCAGCCGGCACCTGCGGGCATTGCAGTGCGCCTGGTACAGGGAACGCACCTGCTGCTGCCCCGCAAAAGCCCCGGATATATCTACACCGAGTCCAGAGACGGACGCGTGATGTTCTTCCGCCCGTGGCAGGATCAGATGCTGGTCGGCACTACGGAGACCCTGTTTGAGGGCGATCCGGGCGATGTCAGCCCGACAGCGCAGGAGATCGCCGCCATACTCGCCACCTATAACCACTACTTCCCGACTCTGGCGTGCAGCGAGTCGGATATCATCACCACCTATTGCGGCCTGCGTGTTCTGCCCAATGAAAAAAGCGGCCCGTTTTCCGCCAGCCGAGAAACCGTCATCTGCTGTGACAATAACGAATCACCCGCCTATATCGCCGTCTACGGCGGCAAGCTCACCACCTACCGCCAAGAGGCGGAGAAGGTGGTGAAGCTGATCGGCAAAACCATACCGCCGCTACGCAAGACCGATACCAGCCGGATCGCATTAACTCCTGCCAGCAAGCCCTGATGTAATCAAAGGCCGCAAGTGCTCGCTGATCGATCAACATCGCATCAGCTGATGTGCCGCGCTGAATTTCAGCAGCCACACTTGCAAACAAACGCTCAGGCTTCAGGCAGCAGATCGCCATCCGGCACAATGCGCAGCGGCAGGATATCGCTGCCGCCGGTGATGATAGGCGAAGTATCCACACGCAGACAGGTACCGGCATGACGCCCGTCGACGATAAATGTACTGACCTGCAGGTAGAGGCCATCAATCTGCGGCAGGCCGAAAAACTCCTGATACATCAGATCACGTTCTTCAAACTGGCCGTCGGTTGATTCAATAATATGCTCGCCCGTACCGACAATACTGATATTCGAGCCACAACGGCCGACTATGGGCTTGGTCACATAGGCCTTACGGCGTAAATCGGCAGTCAGGTTAAACTGCGCATCCAGCAGGCAGGGATGATCGGGAAACAGCTCCCACAACACCGGCAGGATAGCCTTGTTGCTCGGCACCAATGTCCACAACGGCTCGAACACTTTAACCTCTTTGCGCAGCAGCACATCCACTAGGCGCGGCCTTGGTGAGCGCGCTCTCCCCTGCCGGTCCGGCAGCTGCGGCTGCTCATCCTCAGCGCATTCACTGCGCAACTGATCCAGCGCCGTTTCCCAGGCCCAGGTTTTCCACACCCAGCGGATGGGCAGACCATCGCGGTCGACAACTGCGCCGTCATCCCCCCAGGTCAACTCACCCAGCCCGCGGATCACCTTGCACGGGATGCCGGCCTCTTCGATAGCCGACTTCATATAGAGAGCGTGATAGGTCTCTTCGAGATCGTTATCCTGCATGATGTGCAGCACATCACCGATGGCACTCTTCTTCCATGCATGCACCAGCATTTCATGCAGATGCTCACCCGGACACCAGCCATCGAGACATGCATGCAACTCGGCCCAGCGCCCCTGCACACTGCCGCACTCCATATAACAGGAAGCTGAATCGGCATTGTATTCATAGAGCTTGATGCCGCGCCCGGAAACGGAAAAGTCGAGGCGACCGGTAATCATATGGTTGCGACGGTTATTCCATGACTCACGCAGACGTGGCCAGAGCACGCGCGGAAAACCAAAGCGCTCAAGCAGCGCATCATTCTCCAGCACATGATCCGTCGCCTGCATGAACATGGCGTGCATCTCATTACCGGCATGGCGGATCGCCTTGTGTGCCGATTCGGACATACGAAAATAGCGGGCTTGATCCTGTGGATTACGCGTCAGCGTGTAGCCGCCCATAAAGGCGACAAAGGCCTTCTCTTCCGGCTGCAATCTGTCGGGCAGGGCGGGCTCTCCGCTCGACGCCACACTGCCCGGCTGCAAATCCAGCAGGGCCGGAGTGACCTGTGAAAAGACCTCGGCATGGCTATCGTCATCCGTCTGTATCACCCAACCAAGCACATCCGCATCATCATATGTGCATTCGATCCGGTAGCCGCCATCGGCATCAATGTGCGCCGGCAGCTCGCGTGAATAGTGCTGCCCCTCCAACCATACCGAATGGCTGACGTTCTGCTCCACAATGCGGATGCGATCATCAAACACTTCGGTGACAATAGCGACATGGCCGGTCTGCTCAAACTCGCCGCCCTCTTCCCAGATCAGCATGCAGCCGGGTTCGGGATGACGCTTTGCGCCATTACGAAATGAGCGCAGCGGCAGGATCGTATGATCCCGTACCGAGCGTAGCGTACGCAGATGGAAGATATCGTAAGCCATGGGAATATTATCGAAGATGCAGCCGTTGTTCAGATAGAGCCAGCGGCGGGCGAACTCCACGCACTGCCACTTGTAGCCCATGAAGATACCGTCGATATAGCTGCGATATGCCTTACGGTTGGGAAATTCAGCATCATCGGCAGATGGATAATGCGAGGAGTAAACCGGCACATCACCGGGAGCGTACCCGAGCAGGGTATTAAATTTGGCGGGTTGCGGCATAGCGCTCTCCATACTGCTTCATCAGTTAACCACACAAGTATAGTCAACTCAGCCATGAAGGCTATGCCATACAACAATTGTCACGGGCGTGGTTCTGGTGGGATATGCGGCAAAAGCGCCGTCATCAACAGGATCAAAATACTTAAACACATCTGGAATTGATTCGGATCAGGGTGGAAAGTATGAATGGGAGATCATTCACCAATGCCTGATGAACGGCACCGGCCACTCATCAGACTTGCCGGGCAACGCAGTCACTCCTGCAGCCGTAAAGCAATCCCCTCAGCGGTAGCGTGCAATACGGCAACACCATCAACTCTGGCAGTCGGTGCATAGGTACAGAGACTCTGGCAGGCCAGCTGTTCACAGCTGACACCGCGAGCTTCCAGCGTTTCGGCCAACGTTCTACCACCATAATCGCTGCAACGGGGGCCATGGCATACGCCAATGGCCCCCGCTTCAACATGCATCAGCCCTTGCTTGCTGCACGCTCGTTGCGGCCGGGACGGCGGTTACGGGTAGCATGCGGCTTACGCGGCGAGCTGGGATCATGACGACGCTGCTGCTGACGCTGACCTGGCTTTGGATCTTTTGCAGCTGCTGCTGCATCTTCCACATCGTTAGGCTCAAAACCGGGAACAACTACCTTGGCGATGCTCTTCTTGATCAAACGCTCAATACCAACCAGCAGCTTGCGCTCATCACCGGAGACCAGTGATATCGACTCACCGGAATTACCGGCGCGACCGGTACGGCCAATACGATGCACATAATCCTCGGCGACATGCGGCAGATCAAAGTTCACCACATGCGGCAGGCTATCAATATCCAGACCACGTGCTGCAATATCAGTTGCTACCATCACACGTACAGATCCGGCTTTAAAGTCTGCCAGAGCCTTGGTGCGCGCTGCCTGGCTCTTGTTGCCATGAATGGCAACAGCAGAGATACCCTCGCCCTCCAGAAACAGAGTCAGCTTGTTTGCGCCATGTTTGGTCTTGCTGAAAACCAGCACCTGCTGCCAGTCACCCTGTTTGATCAGATGCGACAACAGACTCCGCTTTTTAGCCCGGCTGACCGGATGCACCATCTGGGTGACCTGATGCGCTGTCTCATTACGCGCTACTTCCACATAGACCGGCGAGTGCAGGAACCCGCTGGCCAACTGCTTGATCTCTTCCGAGAATGTGGCGGAGAAGAGCAGGTTCTGACGTTTTTTCGGCAGCAGCTTCAACACCTTGCGGATATCATGAATAAAGCCCATATCAAGCATACGATCGGCTTCATCGAGGACGAAAAATTCAACGTGGCCGAGATCGACCTTGCCCTGACCAATCAGATCCAGCAGACGACCGGGTGTCGCAACAAGGATATCTACGCCACGATTCAGCTTCTGAATCTGTGGGTTAATGCCTACGCCACCGAAGACAACGGTAGAACGCAGTGGCAGGTATTTACCATAGGTGGCGATACTCTCGGCTACCTGCGCGGCCAGCTCACGCGTAGGTGTCAGTACCAGTGCGCGGACAGCGTGCTTCCTGCTGCGCTCCGGGTGAGATTTATGCATCAACTGCAGCATCGGCAGTGTAAAGCCGGCAGTCTTGCCGGTGCCGGTCTGCGCGCCGGCCAGTACATCGTTTCCTTCCAGAATAACCGGAATAGAGTTTGCCTGTACAGGCGTCGGGGTGGTATACCCCTGATCGGCCACAGCGCGAAGTAATTCGGCTGAAAGGCCCAGTTTTTCAAATGACATGTATTGTAGTTTCCATAGCACCTGGACCTGAAAGCTCACTGAGAGTTTGAGGTGCTTGTTTGATTTCCGGATCGCCAGTCATCAGTGATTGACCGGGCAGATGAGGAGCAGATAAACCTGTCCTCTGGAGGCGGCGCACTATGCCCTGTTTCCTGAAAAACACAAGAAATTCAATCATTAAGTGGAATTAATGACCCGTATTGCGCAGCTTATCCCTGATCACCTGGCTGAGTTTTACGATGTTGTACGGCTTTGACAGAATCACTTCATCTGCAGGCATTTCGTTCTTCAATGCTTCATCCTTGTCATAGCCGGTAGCAAAAACAACCTTCACATCCGGACAGATACTCCTGATTCGCGCCACAGCCTGCACACCGCCCAAGCGTGGCATCACCACATCCATAATGATGAGCGAAATATCTTTACGGTTAGCATTAAACTGCTCAATTGCCTGCAGCCCGTCGACCGCCTCCAGCACACGGTAGCCGATACTCTCCAGCACCTCTTTTCCGGTACTGCGGATATCGGCATTATCATCAACAATCAATATAAGTTCGCCATTGCCCGCAATGGCTTCAGTGACCGACTCGGAGGCAATATCGATCTTTTTCTCCTCCAACAGCGGCAAATAGATATGAAAGGTGCTTCCCTTTCCGGGCGTACTCTCTACATCAATCATGCCACCGTGACTGTCTATCGCTCCATAGGCCATAGCCAGCCCCAGCCCGGTTCCATGGCCGACAGCCTTGGTGGTAAAAAACGGATCAAAAATCTGGCTCTTCTCTGCTTCGCTTATACCACTACCATTATCCTGAACCATCAAATGGGCAAACAGACGCCCTTCAATGCCCGGATGGGTATTGATGAAATCGGCATTGGCTTCAAATTCTTCCAGATGCAGCGAGATCACGGGATCATCTACGCTCGCCACTGCATCACGAGCATTATTGAGCAGGTTCATCACCACCTGCTGCAACTGCGTTGCATCACCCCTTACAACCAGCTCATCCGCACAGAGGTCACGCTGAAAGGTGATACTTTCCGGAATAGTCGTCTCATTCAGCCTGGAGGTCTCCTTAATAAAGGAGGTTAAGCCGAAAGGCTGCATTTGCACCTGACCTTTACGGGCAAAGGTCAACAGCTGCTTGATCATCTCCGAGGCCCGGAAACTGAGTGCTTCCACACTGCTGAGTTTATGCACCACATCGGGAAAATCGGCAACCTTCCTTTTGGCCAGATAGAGGTTGCCGGTCATACCGGCCAGCATATTATTGAAATCATGGGCAATGCCGCCCACGAGTGTGCCGATCGCCTCCATCTTCTGCGCCTGACGGAACTTCTCCTCAAGCATTTCATGCGTGGTCATATCCTGCTGGATGCCCACATAGTGCGAAATCTCGCCATTGCTATCGAGAATAGGAGCAATGGACATCAATGCCGGATATTGGCTGCCATCCTTGCGCCGATCGACAATGGCACTATGCCAGGTTTCCCCTTTGGTTATCGTACCCCATAGCTGTGCATAGAACTCATTCGTCTGATTACCACTTTTGATCACACTCGGATTTTTGCCCATCACCTCGGCAGATGTATAGCCGGTCATGCGTTCAAAGGAGGGATTCACATATTCAATTGTCCCCTGCTTGTCGGTAATAACAACAGATTCACCGGCCTGCTCGACAGCTTGAGACAGCATCCCGAGCAATACATTCCGGCGCTCCCTCTCCATGATAATAGAAACCAGACCGGAGGCATTTTTAATCGCATGCAAAGCATCATCGCTCGGAGTGGCAGGCTGGTCAGCATACATGGCAAAGGTCCCCAGCAGGACTCCATCACTGCCGACAACAGGCTGTGACCAGCAGGCATGCAGGCCATGTGCCAACGCCAATGCTTTATAGTCAGCCCAAAGCGGATCAGTTGCGATATCCTCCACAATCACTCTTTTACCAAGAAATGCAGCTGTCCCGCATGAACCAACCGCTGCGCCGATCTGCACACCGTCAATCGCCTGACAATACGCCTCTGGCAGACTCGGAGCACTACAATGATACAGCTGATCACCTTTCAGGCGCAGAATGGACATCCGCAGTTCAGGATGCATCACTTCATACATTTTACAAATGGCATCATAAATTTCTTGCTCGGGCGTTGCCAATGCCACCATTTCAAAGATTTCAGCGCTGCGCCGGATAAAATACTCACTGCGCTTACGCTCCGTGATATCATAAACAATCGAATACAGAACCTTTTTCGCATGCCAGAAAATAGGCCCTGCGTGCACCTCCACATCCCTGATCTCGCCGTTGGCCAGCCGATGCCGGAATATAAAATGGTCCCGCTTTTCCGATGTAGCAAGCTCCATCTCGGCACTCACCTGTTCATCTGAAAGCGTATTGATATCTGAAACATTCAAGGCCAGCAATTCTGCATTGGTATAGCCGTAGAACAGCTCGGCAGCCCGGTTCGCCCTGATAATACGACCGTCTTCCTGATCAATAATCAGCTCGACACTTTTATTGCCTTCAAAAAGAGCCCTGAATCGCTCCTCGCTTTCTGCCAGCGATGCTTCGCTCAGCTGGCTCTGCATACGCAGCTCAATATTTTGTCTGATATTGCGCCACACCCTCAGGCCGCTTGCCAGAGTCACGACAACAAGCAGCACCAGCATAACGCTCATCACCTGCAGCATCTCGTTGCCGACAGCAAAAAAGCGCACAACCAGCGGCAGCGAGGCAAACAGTACAAAGGCAATAAAAGCAACCGGCAACGCCGACATGGAGGTAATGGAGCCGACGCACATGCCGCCAACGATTAAAAACAGAAACATCTGATGCATCACCGAGCTTTCGGGAAAGAGAATAAGTGAGGCGCCACCCCAGGCCATACCCGACAGAAC
>Ga0210050_1004887_pt1 | contig 10886 bp, 11 predicted proteins | sample CryGey132114_all_FD_185463 | JGI IMG/M metagenome (GOLD analysis project Ga0210050, IMG submission 185463) | Groundwater microbial communities from aquifer - Crystal Geyser CG22_combo_CG10-13_8/21/14_all (SPAdes) (version 2) | ecosystem: Environmental > Aquatic > Deep subsurface > Groundwater ...
AAGTATCGCGAGTGAAGATTTCGCCCTTGAAGTGGCCACCAATTCGAACTGTACCTTCAAAAGTGAGGTTACCCTCAAAAAACGCTCCTTGATCCAGAAGTGCAGTGACCTGTCTGGTAGATACTTTCTCTTCATCTGTCAGGGCAAGTGAGCTCACAGCTATTAACCTCGCAGCGCCTTTAAGGATCCGGTTATTCCTTCGAACTGGTCATCACTATGAAAGCGAATTTTAATCCAGCCTGAGCCCTCATTGTAATCGAATTTCACTTGAGTGCGCAGCTTATTTTCGAGTTCTTTTTCAAGGGAAGCAAGTGCTCGACCAACGGGGGAGTCGAGTGAAGCGCCCGAGGGCACCTTTTCTTTAAGTGGTTTTTGTTTTTTTAATAAGTCTTCAAGCGCTCGCACAGAGAGTTTTTGATCTACACATATTTGTGAAATTCTTTTTAGCTCTTCTGTATCTTCGATAGAAAGAAGCACTTTAGCATGTCCAAACGAAATTCTTTTCTCTGACAAAGCCTTCTGTACTTCATCAGGTAGGCTCAAAAGTCTCATCGTATTTGTCACCGAGCTTCTGTCTTTTCCCACTTTTTCAGAGATTTCCTGATGACTTAGCTTGAATTCCATAGCTAGCCGCTGGAAGGCTTTCGCAAGTTCGAGCGGACTCAAATCTTCTCGCTGAATATTTTCGATGAGGGCTCTCTCAAAAATACTTTGCTCGCCAACTTGTTGCACGATAACTGGGATTTCTTTTAATTGCGCCTTCTGAGCAGCTCTCCAGCGCCTCTCACCAGCAATAATCTCGAACGTGCCTGGCACTTTCGCATCTTGCCTTACAAGTATTGGTTGCAAAATTCCGTGTTGCCGAATGGACTGCGCCAACTCTTCGATGTGAATTGGCTCAAAAAATTTTCTTGGCTGAAGAGGATTGGGGCGAACCTTTTCAATTCCAACCTGATAAATCATTTGTCCAATAGTTTTAGCAGTAGAAGATGTTTGCGCCGCAGACGTTCCTTGAGCCGACTTTCCGGCATTTGCGCCCGAATTATTGGCAGAAGGTGCTTCTTCGGGGCCTTGCTCAGCATTAGAAATGAGCAAGCTTCCAAGGCCTCGGCCCAAACCCCGCTTTGCTGAAACTTTATCAACGCTCGACATTATCCCTCCGCTCGCTACTTATTGGTGATTGAGTACCCTGTGAAACCTGAGTATCCACACTTTGCCCATGGCTATCCACTGCTCTGCCGGACGCTGCAACTATCCGATTTTCCTTGGTTTTTTCTATCTGAATATTCACATTGTGACCACTTTGGATATTCATACTGGCGCGGTTAGTCTTTCCTGTCTCCAAACTCACTCGATTATCAAGCTCTTCTGCGAGTTCTACATATCTAATTGCACCAATAGATTTAGGGTCGTACTCCAGAATAGATAGCCCGTGGCTCGGCGCCTCGCTCAGCCTAACGTTTCTAGGTATTACGGTCTTAAAGACTTTGTCACCGAAATGACTAGAGATTTCTGAAACAACTTGATGAGACAAATTGTTTCGAGAATCAAACATTGTAAGGATAATACCTTCTATTTTTAACTGAGGATTTAAGCCTTTCTTGATGAGGCCCGCCGTATTAAGCAGCTGAGAAAGCCCTTCGAGGGCGTAGTATTCACATTGAAGTGGAACCGCAAACGTATCCGCAGCGGAAAGTGCGTTAAGAGTTAAAAGCCCCAAAGAAGGGGGACAATCTATAATAATATAATCATATCTTGAGGTGAGCGGAGTCAGCGCATCTTTCAGCCGATATTCCCGGCGATTCATATCCACCAGTTCTATCTCTGCGCCCACTAAATTCGGATTTGCAATGGCGATGTCTAAATTTCTGATGGGGGTCGAGATAAGCACTTCGCTCAACGTCCGCTCCCCAATCAGCACTTGGTAAATCGTAGAATCTTCGAACTCATGTCTTTTTATTCCGACACCGCTAGAAGCATTCCCTTGGGGATCCATATCGATCAACAATACGCTCCTACCAAGCTGACACAGTGCGGCAGAGAGATTGACGGATGTTGTTGTTTTACCGACTCCGCCCTTCTGGTTTGCTATACAGATTGTTCTCGCCATTTAGCCCCCGATTTTTTGGCAGTTTTTGGGTTCTAAGCCAGTGTTCCATGTAGAACGATCAGAAACAAGCAGGAGTGTGAAGTTTTTCCAATTTTTGTCCGATAAAGTCATAGATCACCTAGACTTTTGACGGTGTTTTCTTGGGATCTACTGGGGGAGTTGTTGAGAATCCAATGTTTTAGGATGAACGGACTTTCGACTCTTCGATACCCTTCACATATCGGTGTAAGCTTTCGATTCGCCCTTTTTTGTGCTTTGGCTTGTGTCATTCTTTCCTCGTGTGACAAGCCAAATCCAACTCCAGAACTGAGTGATCCCATCTACAGAGAACTTCAAACCGCACATGGATTAGTCGTGAAAGACGTAGCGGAAGCAGAAAAAGAACTTCTAGAGGCAAAAGAGGCTCTCAACACTATAATTCCTCAAACGCGAGACAGAAAACAAAAGACATCCGCCTATTTCAATACGAAAAAGAAGCTTAGACTGCTTAAAGAAAGAGAAGTTTACTTTTCCGAAAGGCTCAAAACTCGCCGAATTGATGATAGAAGATCCTACTTGGAAGCGTACCGTGCCAAGGAGCCTTGGCCAAACCCTCAAGAGGCGAAGGATTACAACACTCACATGCGCCTTCGAACTGAACTAATAGACTGGTCTCGGCGCGCGCCGGCTTCAGAGCCAAAAAAATCCGAGAAGGCCAATGAAACGCCTAAAAAGGCTGAACACTAAGGGGGGTTTGCCCTTCTGTCGATTAAACCAAAGAAGCAAAGCTTAGGTTTAAACCCGGCCCAACCACAGCTGCTTTTTTCCGACTGGAGTTCACGCTCATGAGCTGCAAAATTCTCTCTCAGCGCCCTTCGGCAGCTTTTTTCCAGAATAGTAGGCGAAGACCGACCTTAGCGGGAGTTGAGTATTCAACTTGACTATCCAAGTTCCACGTAGAACCATGTAATGTAGTCAACTCTTCTGAATACTCAGGTCCCTTCCACATGACTATCCAACTTCCGGCATTAGTCAGTGGGTCTAACCATTCAAGTTGCTGCTGAATGCTTGAAAACCCCCTTGAAACAGCAAAGTCTATAGGACCAGAAACATTTCTCAAGTCTTCTGCGACGACAAAAACCCGTTTCAAATCCATCAGATAGGCAATTCTGCGGAGAATTTCAGCTTTTTTTTTGTCTCTTTCGACTAAATGGATATCCAGATCTAGTTGAGTAGCCAAAATTAAGCCCGGAAAACCATTGCCACTGCCCAAATCCCATAGTTTTTGGATATCCAACCTAGTTTTGGATATCCAATTTTTGAGTATCCAAGCGCCCTTTAGGCTATCCAAAAAGTGCACCTGATCAATCTGACTGACAGTGCCAGAGCCAATAAGATTGGTAGTCCGCTGATATCTTAAGATTTCCTGCTTCATGACTTCTAACTTAGAGGCCTGCTTATCAGTTAGTGAAGCTCCCTCCGCCAAAATCAAGTCCTTCAAAGACATTGGTAACACCTCAGCCTAGAACTTCGCTTGAGGGCGGTGGCGATCTCTTGGCAGTGGGATTTTGTTTGTGTGCCTTTAGATATATGAAGAGTATTTGAATTGCAGACGGGTTTACTCCACTTATTCTTACTGCGTCCGCAAGAGTGCGCGGTTTTGATGCGCTCAGTTTTTCTTTTTCCTCAACTTTGAGCCCTTGAATTTTTGAGTAGTCAAAGTCTTCAGGGATGACTATCTCCATTCGACGATTCACCATTTCGAGGATTTCCATCTGCTTCTTGATATAGCCTTCATATCGGATTTCAATTTCAGCGCTCTCACGGGCCTCCACACCAAACTCACTTAGGCCAGGATCAAAGTGGTACAAATCATCGAATTTTATCTCAGGGCGCTTGAGAAAGCTTGCTAGACTAGTTGGCTTCAAAAGGGGAGAGGAGCCAAGTTGCGTGATTTTCTCTTGTGTTAAACCGTTTGGAACAATCACCTTCTTTTGAAGTCTTAACTTGAGTGCTTCTCTAGTGCTCTTAAGTGCCTCTAATCTCTCAGTTGTTTTTAAACTCAATACCCCAAGTCCAATGCTTTGCCCGCGCAGCCGATCCCACGTGTTGTCTTCGCGAAGGTGTAGCCGGTGTTCAGCGCGAGAAGTGAACATACGGTAAGGCTCAGACGTCCCTTTGTTTACTAAATCATCAATCAACACACCTATATAGGCTTCATGACGCCCGAGAGTGAATTCGCCTTTTCCTTGGGCCATCAGCGAAGCATTTACGCCGCCAATAAATCCCTGAACAGCCGCCTCTTCGTAACCGCTTGTTCCATTTATTTGGCCTGCTAAAAACAAACCCGAGATGCCCTTTGTTTCCAAAGTCTTTTTTAGCTGCGTGGGCTCAAGAAAATCATATTCGACGGCATAGCCGAATTTGAGAAACTTCACATTCCGAAGCGCTGGTATCGACCTAACAAATTGATCCTGTGTCTCGGCCGGCAAACTCGTAGAAATTCCCTGGAGATAAATGGAATTTGTATTTATTCCCTCTGGCTCCAAAAAGGTTTGGTGCCGTGATTTAGTTGCAAATCTAACAACCTTATCTTCAATACTTGGGCAATATCGCGGACCTTTGCCTTCGATTTCACCGCTATAAATCGGCGACAAATGCAGATTCTTTCTAATAAAGTCGTGCGTTTCCTCATTTGTGTGAGTTAAAAAACACTCCACCTGCGGAAGCGCCAACTGAGCATGGCTGCGAAACGAAAAAGGATAAAAAATTTCATCTCCGCCTTGTGGCTCCGTGAGGCTAAAATCAATCGAATTCGCATCAAGCCTCGGTGGAGTTCCGGTTTTCAATCGGTGAACTTGAAAACCTTCGGCTCGCAGCTGATCTGACAAACCTGAAGTGGCTTTGTCTCCCACTCTTCCGCCTGAAGTTTTCTCACGTCCCACATGCATGACAGCATTCATAAAGGTGCCGGCTGTAATCACTACACATCTTGAGAGTACTTGGCTCCCATCGCCGACGATGACCCCACGACAAGTGCCTTTCTCTAATAGAAGACCTTTTACTTCTGCTTCTATCAAATCAATCCGGTGTTCGTTGTTTAAAATATTCGACATGTAGCGGGAATAAAGATCTTTGTCGCATTGACTTCGGCTTCCACGAACAGCCGGGCCCTTCTTAGCGTTTAGGCGTCTGAACTGTATACAGCTTGAGTCAGCGGCCATTCCCATTTCACCGCCCAGTGCATCTAGCTCTCTCACCATGTGTCCCTTAGCCAGACCGCCGATCGCAGGGTTACAGCTCATATACCCTATGCGCTTTAGATTCGTAGTGATAACGAGCACTCTAGAACCCAAGCGGGCGGCACTGAGCGCAGCTTCTATGCCCGCGTGCCCCGCACCTACTACAACGACATCAAATTCTTTCGTTAAAGCCAATCTGCTCTCCAACCAATCATCTTTAAAACCGTCTACCTAACGTAACTATCCTGCTTAGCTGGCTTTAAGTTCTCATTTACCAATACAAAACTCGCTAAACACATGATTCAAAATATCGTCGTTAAATGTTTTCCCTAAAATGCGCTGAATTTGATCAAGAGCAATTCTCAAATCAAGTGCAGCACACTCCGGACCCAAGCCTTCATCAAGACTTGTCTTCGCTTCTAAAAGGGCACGTTTTGCTTGCATTAGTGCATCCGCATGCCTTGACTGAATCATGAAGTCGGTCTCATCTAAACTGACGTTTCCACTCTTAGCTATCAGTTCCGACAGAGATTTGACTCCCTCCCCACTTAACGAACTAACGAACAAAAGTTCTCTCTCGCCACTCATCGCTTTAAAGATACCTAAGATCTTTATCCTCTCTTGCTGAGACAATAAGTCAGACTTATGAACCACAACTATCTCATCGCTAGCTAACTGAGTAAACTGACTCGTCACCCAATCGCTCAACTGCAAACTTTCGTTCTCGTGCTGCATACAATCTAAGTTGATCTGCGATCTACTAGAGGAGCTACCATTCAAAAAAAGACTTGCGTCAAAAACCAGAACCTTCAAATCTACATCTTTCTTTAAATCTTGAGCTCTTTGAACGCCCTGAGCTTCAACAAGATCGCTCGTTTCATGAAGGCCGGCGGTGTCAATGAGTCTAAGCTTAATCCCTCGAAAAAGCATTTCGGCTTCCACATAATCGCGTGTAGTGCCTGCGTCCTTAGAAACTATGGACCTTTCTCTTCCGAGGATTTGATTGAATAGACTAGATTTGCCAGCATTTGGAGCGCCAAATAGGCCAACTCTCAAGCCCGTTTTGACAAGTTTACTTTGTCTGTAATTACTAAGAATTGTACCTATCTGTTTGCTTAGCTCTTCAATTTGACTCAAAAAATCTGATTCAACAGAGTGATCCAGTCGCTCCTCGGTAAAGTCTATGCCGACTTCGACGTGAGCCAAAATTCTTACCAACTCTGCCTCAATCTCTGTGATGTTCTTCGAAAGTATTCCTCTTAGGTTGTTCAAAGAAGCCCGCGCTTCTTTTGAGGACTCCGAATGAATAAGCTCCAACACCGCCTCTGCCTGAGTCAGATCTATTCGACCGTTTACAAAAGCACGAAAGGTAAACTCTCCTCTTAATGCTGAGCGAGCTCCCTGAGAGTTTAAAGCAGAACACAGATCTCTTACGACAACTGCGGATCCGTGCACTTGAAATTCGCAAGTTTGCTCGCCGGTATATGACTTCCCATTAGCAAAAAAAAGCAACAACCCTTCGTCTAAAATCTCTTCATTTTGTGGATCACAAATTGAAGTGAAATAGGCCCTGTGGGATTCTATATTTTCTGGTAAGTTCTTTGAAAGGGTGCGAGCGATTTGCCATGATTTGTCCCCTGACAGACGAACAACCGCCACGCCACTGGGTGTTGCCCCAGTGGTGAGTGCGTAGATCGTATCCGTCTGCCCTTCAATATATTGTGATTCGCCCAAAATTCACCGTTAAACATTCCCTCTTTCTTCACTTCGAGTATTTGATGAACGGCTACTACGATGACTTTTATCTCCGGAAGCTGGAAAGATTTTGATTTTTTTAAAATGACCTTCGCCAACTGACTTACTCTTAACTCTTTCGTCTTCAGCCAAATACTGATGCACGAATTTTCGATCCTTTGGAGGAAGTGCTCTAAAATAGACAGACTTCTTTTTCTCAACCACCACATCTCTGAGTCTATCAGCCAATTCCTTAAGCTCTTCGATAACTTTTTCTCTAAATCCTTCACTATCACATTCTACTTCTACACGAGCTTCGGGGTACTGATGTTGTACAACGCGCTTGGTATAAAACTGCAAGGCCTCAAGAAGTTGCCCGTCTTTTTCGGTCAATAAGGTGGTGTCATTACCAGTAAATTCAATGAGATAAATATTTTCTTGTTGCTCAACTGAAAACTTTAGCTTTAATCCGGAGTATTCGATAATTCCGTCAACAACTTCCGAAATCGTATCCGCAACTTCTCCTGTTGCTTCTTTCTTACTGGATCGTCCGAAGATTTTTTTGAAAATAGACACTTTTCCTCCTTATTAGGCCTTGGCCTGTGCAACTGCTGCACTTCTGGTTTTTTGTTTCAAAAAGAAATACTGTTGAATAATTCCGAACAGAGAACTTACACACATGTAAAGTGTCAATCCGCTTGGAAGAGTTACCATAAATAAAGTAAATACCAGTGGCAAAAACATAAGCACTTTTGCCTGCGCTGGATCCATTGTCGTTGGAGTCATTTTTTGCTGTAAAAACATCAACCCGCCCATAAGGACTGGTAATACATAAAACGGATCTTTCAAGCTCAAGTCATGAATCCAGAAAGCAAACGGAGCCTTGTAAAGTTCGATACTGTTTCCGAACACTCGATAAAGAGCAATAAAAACAGGGATCTGAAACATGACCGGCAAACACCCGCCTAATGGGTTCACTTTGTGCTGTTTGAAAAGCCCCATTACTTCTAAATTCATTTTCTGTGGATCATCTTTGTAGCGCTCTCGCACAGCTTGCATCATGGGCTGAATTTCTTGCATAGCCTTCATGGAGCGATAAGACATCATGTTAAATGGCAAAACAAGAAGCCGCACCAGCAACGTTACTAGTACGATCGCTATTCCATAGTTATTTACCCATGTAAAAAGAAGATTCATAAATTTTAACAGTGGCTCCGCGATGAGACCAAAGAATCCAAAATCAATCATCTTCTTCATACGATCATCTACCTTTGAAAGTAGATTGATGGATTTCGGCCCTAAGAATTCATCAAAAGACACCTGAAAATTCTGAACGCCAGCTATAAACGGATAACTAACCCTCACAGTTTGTTCCTGGGTTAATGCGTTTATGTCTGCCGACACGACCGGATGGTAAGACTGAGAAATATTTGATTTATCAATAAGTGCTTGTGCGAAATAAAGGTTATCGATGGCCGCAATGTAAGCGCCCGTTTGATCAAACTTAACAATTTTCTCTGACAACCCTTTTTCTGGGTCTATAATCTCTCGTTTTTCTCCATCAGTACTAATCACAAATACACTTTGGTGATCGAGCGTCGGCGAAAACAAGCTCGCTCCTTTAGTCTGCCTAATTCCATCAGAAAAGCCGATTTGGATTCCTGAGACACCATCACTCGCTCCGCTAACCTGAACTCGAGAATGAACGAGATACTTCTCTGGCACGATCTCCAGAGTCCTTGTAACTTTTAATCCTCCGAAATTTGCCTCGCCAGAGATGAGATGAGAGCCTTGGTCGTGATGAAGTTGAAAGTTTAAACTTAAAGGTTCGGCATCTGTTAAATTAGCTTTTACTGAATGCAAGGTAAGTACAAACTGTGGCTGCTTACTGCCAACTGTAACCGGTTGATTCTCTCTATCTGAGTACTTCTTCAATTGAAAGTTATGAAGACCCATGCCTCTACTAGAAACTTCTGCACTAAAAAATTCGTTGTCAATTTTTACAAACTCTTCTCTGTCATTTTCCACAGACTCCACGGGTTTAACCACAGAGCTAACCGCTGAACTATCCCCATTGCTATTTTGCTCAAGTGTCGTACTTGGGCCTGCTTTGGTTTTCTCTTGAGCAATTTGCAAGGCTTGATTGGGCTTATGATACTTTTTCTGCATGTAACTTTGCCAACCAAGAATGACGGCAATAGAAACACCCACGGCAAGTAACGCTTTTTTGTCAAAAAGCTGTGGTTCATTGTTCAGACTCACGATGCGCATTCCTCACGAGAAAGATGTTTCAATTTTGAAGCCCCTAATGAGCTCCTGGAGTTTGGCAATTTCATTTTGGTTTGAAGCACTTCCTTGTTTTGTGGAACTGCATCAAAGCCACTGGGTCCAAAGGGGCGACACTTTAAAAGCCGCTTACCTATAAGATACAAGGCGCGATGGGTGGGCTGCTTGTGCAAACACTCGTTTGCGTAGTTTGAACATGTTGGATAAAATCGACAGTCACTCGGAAGCCACACGCGTAAATAGATTTGATAAACGCGCACGCAAAACAGGAGGGCTCGCTTCATAGCTCCGAGGGAATTTGAATTGATTGACTCGTGATCACCGTCGCTCAAAAATTTTCTCCAATATCTTTTGCACATCAGACCCATTCAGTTTTTTAAGCCTATCTATAAAGCCGGGCTTTACCACAAAGACGACATCTTGGGATGGAATGCCTTCCTTAGAAAAAGTTCGCTTAAGGGACTCTCTGAGGATTCGTCGGATACGATTTCGCAATACGGCTGAACCGACCTTCTTTGGGATAACAAACCCATATCGCCTTTGCCCGTCTATTCGGATCCACTGATTAAGTATGAGCCAGGGCGCCGGATGAGACCGTCGACCTCTTTTACGAACTTCCTCGAAGTCTATGCGCCTTCGCAAGACCTCGATTTCACTCCTATTATTCACACTTATTTACTTTGAACCCACCTGAACACAAAGGCGTTTGCGGCCTTTAGCTCGGCGCCGAGAAATGACTTCTTGGCCTGATTTTGTGGCCATACGAGCCCTAAAACCGTGGGTATTTTTGCGTCTGCGACGACTTGGCTGATACGTACGTTTCATGATACGACTCCTGATTCGACCGTAGATTTCGACAATAATGAGAAAAATCGGAAACTGCGTGAATCAAACATGACGCGCGTTTGCCTGTCAAGTTATTGAATGTTCTTGAACCTTTTGATAGCAGCTAGTGGGCGGTTCGAGCGTTGGGGGGAGTCGTTTGGAAGCAAACCTTTGGGAAAGCATCAAAACGAGTTTACGCCAGAAAAACCCTGAAAACCGGGGCCTTGATACTTGGATAAACCCAGTCAGACTGGGTGGCTTTGAGGACACCTCGAGCGGTCGACGTATTAAACTTCTTGTGCCCTCTGAACTCCATGAATATTGGATCTCCCAACACCTACTCGATCAAATTTGTGCAGAGATCGCGCAAATATATAAGACTCCATTTACGGTGGAGCTAGTTGTATCGGCAGATGGTCCCTCCGAGCTTTCCCATGATGAACAGCAGGGCTCTTCGCTGGCCGCTTCAAATCAAAGTTGGAATACAGTATCTCAGCCGACTGTCTCTGTTGGGCCATCTGCCCAACCGTCTCCTGTCAGGCACGATTTTTTGAACCGCGACTATACCTTTGGAACCTTCGTCGTTGGCAGAAACAACGAATTTGCTCACGCGGCCTCCTTTTCGGTGGCAGAAAACCCAGGCGGCAAATACAACCCACTTTTTATATGCGGTCCTACGGGAATGGGGAAAACCCACCTCCTCAATGCCG
>Ga0210050_1004897_pt1 | contig 10870 bp, 11 predicted proteins | sample CryGey132114_all_FD_185463 | JGI IMG/M metagenome (GOLD analysis project Ga0210050, IMG submission 185463) | Groundwater microbial communities from aquifer - Crystal Geyser CG22_combo_CG10-13_8/21/14_all (SPAdes) (version 2) | ecosystem: Environmental > Aquatic > Deep subsurface > Groundwater ...
GCTCCCAAAACACCTCACCATGACACGCGAAGCCACGAATCCATACACAAAACGGTTTGCACCTTTTGGAAAGGGGGTGTGGATATGGTTGCAAGCTAAAAAACTTGTGATAAAGTGCAATACTTTGTGGCAAAGGGTCACAAGGGAATATTCTCGTTTAGAAAGAGGTGTTGTATGCGGAAAGTACTCCTGTTCCTTCTTGTTGGAGCGCTGTTCCCGACTTCCGTTGGCTGTAACCGTCTCCCCAGCAGAAGTTCTGCTAACGATTCGGTACGGATTCTCAGCCTTGGAACCGGCCTCGAGCCGGAGGTGAAGGAGATTCTGCCCGGAACCATCCTATTCTCGTACAGGAGAACGAACGAAAAACTGTACGAAGTACGGGAAGGGAAACGGGTGTGGTTGCAATTCGATGTGATCAAGGCCCAAGAGACGACACTTGCGGGCATGGCGAACTGGAAGAACTCATACCCAAAAGCAAAGATTCTCGAAGTGCAACCAGTCGGCAAGGGGAGCATTCCCACAACTTTCCTCGTTCGTTACGAGGAATGACCATAGTCCGCCCCGGTGATCCGGGGCGGACGCTCTTCGTTTCATTCTTTGGTCGATAAGGCTACGCGGATGCCGAGGGCGATAAGTGCCACTCCCATGACACGTTCTGCCCACAGGTGGACACTGTGAAGTCTTTTGCGCAAGGCATTGAGCGTCAGAACGGATCCAAGACCAGAGAACCAGAGGAACGTTGCCACGGACATGTACGCTCCATAGAGAAGCTGGATGATGAGAGGTGTGGATGGATCGACGATCTGCGTGAAGAGCGCAAGGAAGAAGAGTGTTGCCTTGGGGTTAAGCGCATTGCAAAGAAACCCTACACGCACGGCCGCGCATGCAGGCATCGCAGGAGTATCCGTGTGCGTACTGCCTGTAATCTTTACGGGTGGCTTTGCCGTGAGCGATTTCCAACCGATAAAGAGAAGATACCCTGCACCGATCCACTTGATAATAGAGAAGAGCACTATGGACTGGGCGATAATAAGACCAATACCTACGAGGGAATAGGCAACATGTACAAGAATGCCAAGCGCCACTCCAAAGGCCGTCCACACGACAGTACGGCGCGACTGCGTGAGACTCTGCTTCAACATAATGGCAAAATCAGGACCTGGACTTGCAACTGCCAATAGATGAACAAGAGCGATAGTGAGAAAAGTTCCCATAAGGACATACTACCACCTTTTCTTACCACTTCAATTTTCACACATTCGCTCGAATCATGGCGCAGGTATTGAGTACAAATGGGCAAACATGTTTGTCACTCGTTGTTTCATTTCCTGATAGTTTGCTCCGCCCCATTGAGTGCGATCGCCGATCACAATGGCAAGGTTGTAGAGAAACAATGCGTGAGCATTGATGATGCTGGAATTCTGCTCCCATTCTCGGCAATCGTCGAGACTGAGATACTCCATTACCGCTTGGAAAGTTCTCGTATCACCGGTCCATAGAGTCGATCAATCTCTTTGATGTCCTGTGGAAAAGGCACAGACTTCCCTTTCTTGCCATGCAATTTCTCGCAGGAATCATCTCGTTCTTTCTTCGACCGGAGAAAGGACAGTATGCGCCACATGCGGAGGCATAATATCACAGTTCGACCCTGTCGCACAAAAAAGGGTCGAACTTTTGGCGCACAGTTGTGACACTCACTTCTGTCCGACCGGCCACACGAGTGTGCGCATGATTTTCGAAAACTGCCGTATGTACTAGTGTGGATCCCTTTGGCGGCCTCTCCTTGGCATTTAAGAGTTTTTGGGTTCTCTCCTCTTGCACAGAGAGGTTCATTCCGTTTATAATCAAAATACTTCCTCCCCGTCCGACTTGCTCCACAGCCCGGATGGGGTTATTTTAATCGTGTGCCTCCACAGCCTAAAACAAAACGCGCAATGATCTTCATAGACGGTCAGAATCTTTTCCATGCGGCACGGAAAGCATTTGGCTACACCTATCCGAATGTCGATCCGCTGAAATTGGCGCAAAAACTATGTACAAAACAGAAGTGGACACTAGAAGGAACTCGATTCTACACGGGAGTTCCGGATAGCGAGGACGACCCCGATTGGCACAAGTTTTGGACAGCGAAGAAACTGACCATGGCTCGTGCCGGAGTGCACGTCTACTCGCGACCTCTCCGATACCGAAATAAAACCGTGACATTGCCGGACGGCACCTCACATTCATTTCTCGTTGGTGAAGAAAAGGGAATCGATGTGCGTATAGCACTTGATATTATCAATCTTGCTCACAAGCGGAAATTTGATGTGGTACTCGTGCTCAGCCAGGATCAGGATCTCTCGGAAGTCGCTGACGAGCTACGGGTCATTGCACGAGAACAGAAGCGGTGGATCAAAATCGTATCGGCTTTCCCGGGCAGTCCTACGGTGAAAAATACACGCGGAATCAATAACACAGACTGGATTCGCATCGATCGCAAAACGTACGATTCCTGTCTTGATCCGAAGGATTATAGACCGAAGAAAAAACCCCGGAAGTAGAGGTACATGAGTCAACTAGCCTTTGCATTCGAAGAGAAATGTTGGTATGGTACGGGGTGAGATTATGGCTCAGCCCCTTTTCCGTACACCGAAAGGCACGCACGATAAACTTCCCGAGGATCATCGGTATCTCACGTATATCAAAAAAGCTCTTCGCCACCGGGCAAGGCAGGCGGGATTTCACCGCATTGATACGCCGGTGTTTGAGAATCGCGTGATTTTTGAGCGCGGTATCGGAGAGCATACCGACGCCATCGAAAAAGAACTCTACTTCGTCACTCCGAAGCAGCAAAAAGACGAAGATTCCGAACTCGCACTGCGTCCGGAATTCACCGCAGGCATTTGCCGTTCCTACATTGAACACGGCATGCATCTTCTTCCGCAGCCCGTACAACTCTACGCAATCGGTCCCGTCTTCCGCCATGATCGACCGCAGAAAGGGCGCTATCGCGAGCACTGGCAATTCAATTTTGAAATCATCGGACTGCGAGATGCCAGTCTTGATGCGCAGCTGATTTACATGTTGACACAGATTTACGATGACTTGCGCATTCTTTCCCAACTGCAATTACAGCTGAATAACATCGGCACCGGTGAGAGCCGACGCGAATTCGTTGCGGCACTGAAAGAGTACTTCATCGGCAAAGAACGTAACCTTCCGGAGCTTGACCGCGCTCGCTTGGATACGAATCCTCTGCGACTGCTCGATTCCAAGGAAGAAGATACGCAACTGCTCTTAAAGAATGCACCGAAACTCTCTCAATTCATCGACGATGAGAGTAAACACTATCACGAGACGCTCCTTGGGTACCTCGAAGAACTTGATGTGCACTATACGGAGAATACCGGCCTTGTGCGCGGCCTCGATTACTACACGCAAACGGTCTTTGAGTTCTGGGACAAATCGACAGGCGCGCAAAATTCCGTCGGCGGCGGAGGACGATACGATGGTCTCATCGAACTTCTCGGAGGAAAACCGACACCGGGCATTGGGTATGCGTCGGGACTGGAACGCATTATTTGGCAAATGAAAGAAGCAGAAATACCCGCTCCTCACAAAGACCAAATCGATGTCTTCGTCGCGCAACTCGGACCGGAAGCGAAGAAGAAGTGCCTGCGTCTGATTGCGGATCTCCGCAAAAAGGGCGTGCACACGCTCGGCGCGCTCGGCGAAGCGAGCCTAAAGAGCCAGATGCGCCTCGCCGATCACTTCGGAGCACGTTTCACGCTCGTCCTCGGAAAAATGGAGGCAAAGAAAGATGTCATCATCCTGCGCGACATGGCCGCCGGGAAACAAAAGGAAATTCCATTCGATCAGGCAATTCCACAGATCATTGAACAGATTGGCAAAAAGAACCTCGATACTTATACGATTCGGGATCATATGGGGGAGGAGTTTGATGAAGACTAAAAGTATTACACATCCAAATTCTTCACTGTCTTGGCGTGGGATTGGATGAATTTCTTGCGTGGAGCGACTTCCGACCCCATAAGGGTAGAGAAGACCATATTTGCCGCTTCTGCATCTTCCATAGTGACCTGCAGCATGATGCGACTTTCGGGATCCATCGTGGTTTCCCATAGCTGCTGTGCGGTCATTTCACCAAGACCTTTGTAGCGTTGGATATTCACGCGGGGTTTGCGTTTGGATGATTGTTTTTCTTCACCCCCCCCTGTATCCCCCTCCTCAAGTTGCTCCTCCTCAACCTCTTCCTCTTCTTCCATATCCTTTGCTCCCCACTCGGCAAGTGTTGCCGCTTTTTCGTCATCCGAGAACACGTACCGCATATCTTTGCCCTTCTGAATCTTATAGAGCGGCGGTTGCGCAATGTAGATGTTGCCATTCTCAAAGAGTTCCGGAAAATGGCGGAAGAAGAACGTGAGAACGAGCGTGCGAATATGTGCACCGTCCACATCCGCGTCCGTCATGATCACGATACGATGGTAGCGGAGTTTCGACATATCCTTTACTTCGCCAATACCGACGCCCATCGCGACCACGAGGGACTTAATTTCATTATTCGCCAACATGCGGTCAAGCCGCGCCTGTTCCACATTCAGGATCTTTCCCTTGAGCGGAAGAATCGCCTGGAATTCACGCTTGCGCCCCTGCTTTGCCGTACCGCCGGCACTTTCCCCCTCTACAATGTACAATTCGCATTCTGCAGGATCTTTTGAGGAGCAGTCTGCAAGTTTTCCGGGAAGCGTCATTCCTTCAAGTGCGCCCTTACGAATTACGCTGTCACGCGCCGCACGAGCGGCGAGACGTGCACGAGATGCCAAGAGACACTTGTTCACGACCTCTTTTGCTTCCGTCGGATGCTCCTCCAGGTAACGAGCCAACTGTTCGTTGACGACGGTCTCCACAGCTGTCTTCATTTCGGCATTCCCTAATTTGCCTTTGGTTTGGCCTTCAAACTGCGGCTCTGCAAGCTGTACGGAAACCACTGCGGTGAGCCCCTCACGCACGTCATCTGCCGTGAGATTATCATCCTTTTCTTTGAGTAAACCAAACTGACGCGCATACGCATTGATTGTACGCGTCAATGCCGCCTTGAAACCCGTCAGATGATGTCCGCCTTCAACGGTATGGACATGATTCGCAAAACTCAACACGCATTCTTGAAACCCTTGCGTGTACTGAATCGCCACTTCCACCTTCCCCTCCGGCATCTCTTTCATAAAGTGAATGGGATCGCCGATACGCTGTGATGATTCATTCAGGTGAGAAACATACGCAGCAACTCCTCCAACGAAGTGAAAACGGTAGAGCTTGGGGTATTTTTGATCCGCCTCCGGCCGCTTTTTACGCGCATCCATGATGGAGATGGTGATGCCACTCGTCAGATACGCCTGCTGTCGAAGCCATGTGAGAATATGGTCGTAATTGAATTCAACCGTATCGAAAATTTCGGTATCCGGCGTGAACTGAATCAGCGTTCCCGTCTTGTCGGATTTCCCTTCTTTCTTGACATCCGCAACCGGCTTCCCGCGTTTGTATTCCTGCACATACCTGAACCCGTCCCGACAGACTTCTGCACGCATGTATGTACTCAGTGCATTGACCACCGAAGAACCAACTCCGTGCAAGCCGGATGACACTTTGTATCCGCTGTCATCACCGCCAAACTTCCCTCCCGCATGGAGCGTGGTGAGCACCACTTCGAGAGCGGATTTTTTCAGCTGCGGGTGAGGATCGACAGGGATTCCACGACCGTTATCCTCGATGTTGCAAGATCCGTCATCCTGCAGGGTGATGATGATATGGTTACAGTAGCCGGCCATCGCTTCATCGAGCGCATTGTCCACAATCTCCACAATAAGATGGTGAAGCCCCCGACTATCAGTCGATCCAATGTACATTCCCGGTCGCTTACGGACCGGTTCTAGGCCCTCCAGCACCTGGATCTGCTGAGCTGTGTATTTCTTATCTGCCATTCGGCGGCTATGATAGCACTCTCCTTGCGCTTAAGAAAACCCTTTCGTATACTGCCCTCATTCCTTATGGCTATTTTCGCCAGAAAAAAACAAGGGGAGAGTAACGATTCGCTCCAGCAGCGATTCAAAAAACAGGTGCAGAAATCCGGCGTTTTGGCGCTACTTCGCAAGCGATCGGTACACAGCAAGAAGCGCAACCGACTCATTCGTCGCAAGCGCGCACTGCACCGCGAGAACCTGCGAGCAGAAAATAAGAAGAGGCAGTTTTATTCGGCGATGTAACTATCTCACGAGCTCCAATGCCTTCAGGAGCTGCTCATCGCGATCATCTTTGCTCTCGACAACAATATCCGGCGTGATGCCCGTGCCTTCAATCTTGCGTCCATTCGGTGTTGTCCATTCAGCAATGGTTATTTTCAGGCTTGAGCCATCGGTGAAGTCCACAAGTTGCTGGACAGTCCCCTTTCCAAATGTCTGCTCACCCACAAGCGTTGCACGCTTGTGATCCTGCAGAGCCCCCGCCACGATCTCGGACGCACTGGCAGACCCCTTGTTAATGAGAATAGCCATCCGCACGTTTTCCCCAATGGTCGGCGGATCACGCGTGATTTCGTCACGCTTTTCGCCCGTAGAAGCGATGGTTGCTACTTTACTGCCAAGCGGAAGGAAGTTGCTCACGACGAGTTCTGCCGCATGCAGGAGACCGCCGGGATTGTTGCGGAGATCGAGTACCACTCCCCTTGCCCCCTTCACCTGAATACTCTGCATCAACTCGCGAAACTCACGTTCTGTCGTTCGACCGAACTGGACGAGCTTGACCACGGGAATATCGCCCACCCACTCCAGCTTGATTTCGGGAACCTGAATGGTATCGCGCTTTACCATGACCGTGAACTCTCCACCATTCCTGCGGATGAGAAGTTTCGCCTCTGACCCTTGCGGTCCGCGTACGTGATTCACTGCTTCCATGAAACCCAGTCCATTCAGCGACACATCATCCACCTGCAGAACCTGATCCCCGGGAAGGAGTCCTGCTTTTTCCGCAGGTGAATCCGGCAACGGCGCGAGGATGGTCAGTATGCCATCAATGAACTCGACCTGCGCGCCGATACCGGAAATTTCCCCTTCAATATTCGTACTGAATTCCTCCGTCTGTATGGGGCGAAGGAATGTGGTGTAGGGATCTTTCAAACTGTTCACCAGCGCTTCCACCGCCTGATATCCCGCTTCCTCTTCATCGATATTCCCTTCACGCAAGTACATGGAATTAATGATTCTCCAGACCGAGCGCAGAATATCCTGCTTCGGAATCATCTCCTCCGCAGATTCGAAGGAAATTTTGATAGTCGGTATATCGACCTCCTGTTTTTCACGGCGGGAAAAACAGGAGTTTCCCCAATGAATCGTTGTAAGAGAAGCTTTCCTTCCCGCCCCGTCAATGCGCGACGCACGCCGAAAATGTTTTCGCGTACAGGTTCCATCCATCCTTTGTCGATGGCAACTTGAACAGCCGGTGCAATCAACGCATCCTTATGCACGTCAGAGAAATTCATGGTGATGTCGTTCGGTCGTTCCCCCTTCAATCGCGCCAGAATGAAGAGCGCTTCTCCCCGCGTAATTTTCTGTGCCTGGTACAGATTTTCCCCGAAATGTTTCAGTGCGCCCCGCTCGTGCGCAACGCGCACGTACGGCTCGAGTGCCTTTGGGACGGGCCTCGTAAACGGAAGTTCCTTATAAATATGTTTCGGCGTGAGATCGAGCAAGGTCACTGCGCTGCGAATAAACTGCCCACGCGTCACGATTTCCTCATCGCCCACACGGAGCGTCTCTGTCACAGATGCAGCAAAGATCTGTATCGGAAAAAGAAATACGGCAAGAATGATGGTGAGACGTTTCATAAGTGGGTGGATTGTACAGATATTCATCGAGAGAGCCAATGTATTGGTAATTACTTCAAAATGTGCTATAATATCCAGATTATGCCCGTATCCTCATGGACTTCTCATTGAGTAAATCCGTCGTTGTACTTCTCGCCGTACTTGCCCTGGGCGCGTATGACCTGTCACGACGTGCTCAGCGAAAATCCACGCATCTCCTCTTTGCCTGCATCCTGGGAACCATACTCTCACTGGGCATCATTCGACTGTCGGAGACGTTCACCCAACCGGGACCTCAAGACACCTACCTCTTCGCCCTGACGTTCGTCTTCATTGTTCTTCTCTGGAAAGCGCTGTTTGGCCCATGGGGAGTACAGACAAAGAGCATCATCCTCGGCACATTCCTCTTCTGGGTCGCACTGCGCATGTTTGGCGAAGCCGATCCTTCCGAACGCAACATGCGTCTGATTGCCACTGTGGTCGCTCTGATTCCCGCTTCCGTATGGTGCCTTCTCTTCCTCCGTTACCACACAGAACGCTTGGGAGTCATTCTCCTCATGTTCATAGCGGGAATGCTCTCGACAGCACCCATCCTCTTCTACGATCAACTGCTCCGGCACGGCATTCAGCTCAACTTCTTCGCGTTTTCCATTCACCCGGAAAGCTTTACGCGCTCTTCGGACATTTTCGTGTCCGGAAGACTACTCGGCATGCCCGGTCTTCGCACAACCGTCTTTGCCACCCTGGTGTCCTTCTTCATCGTGGCTTTCATTGAAGAAGTTAGTAAATTCTGGGTACTGCGAAAAAGCGGAAAAGCATTCTGCAGCAGCATCGACGACGTCATTCAGTACGGCATCATTATTGCCATTGGATTTTCCTTCGCAGAGAACATCCTCAACAGCAACTACTTCCTGGGATTCGTCCGCCAGTATCTCGTCTCAGTGCCAGAGCCCAATATTGCCGGTTTCCTCAGTAATGTTGCCGGACGCTCCGTGCTCACCAGCATGGTACATATCGTATCGACAGGTGTTCTGGGGTATTTCCTCGGACTTGCATGGTTTGCGCCGTCCTACCTTTTGGAACTCCATCGCCGTGGCGGCATGATGCCACTCGTTTCTCTCATTCGACGTCTCCTGCGTCTCCCCGAAGAGACGGTCTTTCGATCTCTGACGATGACGACAGGACTCCTCTGCGCCATTATCCTCCATGCCGCATTCAATTTCCTCGTGACGCTGCCGGACATCCTCCCCGGAAATCCACGCACGCTCGGCCAGCTTTTCGACGCGGATCCCGGATCTCCGCTCCATATGATGGCACTCCTCCTCTTTCCCTCTCTCTTCTACGTCTGCGGAGGATTTTGGCTCCTTACAGGGTTATTCCTGCGCCAGGAGAACCAGAAGGAGAGGGGAGTCGTTCGCATAAAAGAAGTATTGGTGAAAGAAGAGGCATTTGGGTAAATTGGGGGCACTATGCAACGTGCATGTTCTTCCTCCGTTCTTCTTGGCGTCCTCCTCGTCAGCCTCATTGGGTTTTTCACGTACTTCTGGAATTTCAGCACACCGCAGGCGTTCTTCTGGGATGAGAACTACCACATCGCCAGTGCGCAGAAGTACCTGAATGGCACATTCTTCATGGAGCCTCACCCTCCACTTGGAAAACTGATGATTGCGGCAGGGGAGTACTTGCTCGATCTGAACGAAACAGATAATCAATTCATCGGTACGGATTATGGAAAGAATCCCCCGCCGGGATTCTCGTTCACAGGTTATCGGCTCTTTCCGGCGATGCTCGCGTGGCTGACAGCCCCCGTGCTCTTTCTCGTCTTCTACCTTCTCACGAAGAACACGCTGTTCTCCGTTCTCTTCAGCTTCCTCTATCTCTTCGACAATGCGCTCATTGTTCACCTTCGCGGTGCGATGTTGGAACCGCCGTACATCTTCTTCAGTGCGCTCACCATATTGTCCTTTCTCCTCTTGCTACAACACAAAGACCGACCGACAGCATTTCTGCTCTCTTCTCTTCTCTTTGGTGCAAGTTTTGCCGCCGTGATGCTCACGAAAATTCTCGGGCTCGTGCTCATTCTGCTTGTTCCGGCACTCTTCGTCATGCTCTGGCCGCACTGGCGGAAGTTCATGCACTTTCTCCCTCTGGCCGTGACTGCGTTCGCGATTCCCTACATGGCCATATGGCAGATGCACTTCTCCATCGCAGAGAACATCAATCCGAGTCTTCCGGATCAGGGATACTACCAGGCATCCGACGAGTACAAACAGCTTCTCGCCGCAGGACACAACCGCAACCCACTGTACTTCCCATACATGCTGCGTGACTCATGGAACTTCGTCGGACATTACGCACAAGGCGTACCGAAGTTAGATCTCTGTAAAGCCGATGAAAATGGCAGTCCGTTCTTCCTCTGGCCCATCGGCGGTCGCGCCATTAACTACCGTTGGGAAACCCCCGATGGATTCGCCTACAAGTATCTTTATCTTCAGGTGAATCCTGTGGTCTGGTGGGGAGTTCTGCTGGGCGTTCTCCTGGGCATCAGTCTCCTGCTGGCACACGCGTGTCTGCCACTCAAAGAGAAGCTGCACCGGCCGCTTCTCCTTGCCGTCTTTTTAGGCCTCTACCTCAGCTTCATGGCAGCGACCAGCATGCTTGATCGCGTGATGTATCTCTATCACTACTTCCTGCCACTCCTCTTCGGTTTCTGCGTACTCGCGCTTTCTCTTCTGGAAGTACGGAAAATATTCCACTTCACACTGACGCCTGCGCGGCAAACCGTGCTTCTGACATTGTTTGGCATGCTCATCTTCGCCGGCTTCCAACTCATGCATCCATTCAGCTACTACGAACCTGTTACAGATGCACAGTTCCGCTCCCGCACCTTCTTCCGACTCTGGGAAGCGCACTGTGTGAACTGTCCGCGTGAAAGCGTGATGGTGCAAACGAGGAGATAAATGTGCTTTCACCTCATTCGCACTTGTACCAACTCTCGCACCATTTTCACAA
>Ga0210050_1004898_pt1 | contig 10869 bp, 7 predicted proteins | sample CryGey132114_all_FD_185463 | JGI IMG/M metagenome (GOLD analysis project Ga0210050, IMG submission 185463) | Groundwater microbial communities from aquifer - Crystal Geyser CG22_combo_CG10-13_8/21/14_all (SPAdes) (version 2) | ecosystem: Environmental > Aquatic > Deep subsurface > Groundwater ...
CAAATCTTACCTGATCCCATGGTATTTATATTACTTTGGGGTGGATTAGTTGCCTCCCTATTGGGTTTAACTATCCCCCTTCAAGATGCAGTTATGGGTGCTTTGGCCGGTTATCTCTCGCTTTGGAGCATTTATTGGCTGTTTAAATTACTGACAAAAAAAGAAGGCATGGGCTATGGTGATTTTAAACTCTTTGCCGCTTTGGGTGCATGGCTTGGATGGCAAGATTTACTCCCTGTGTTGCTGATCGCCTCTTTAGCAGGAGCCATTATCGGTGGCATAGCCATGGCTTTTTTTAAATCCAGTAACAAAATTCCTTTCGGCCCTTATCTTGCCGTTGCAGGTTGGATCATGATGTTTTGGGGAGAGAGTCTTATCAATGCCTACCTTAAATGGTCGGGCTTAGCTTGAGATAGGTTAAAATGACCTTTACTGTCGTTTTAACTGGCGGGATTTGCAGTGGTAAAAGTAGCGTTAGTCGACTGTTTTCTGAACTCGGTATAGAAATTATTGATGCTGATTTAATTTCCAGAAAAGTGGTTCAACCCAAAGCCCGAGGATGGATGGCTATCCAAGCTGAATTTGGAAATCTATATTTTGATGAAAATCAGACGCTTGATCGAAAAAAATTACGCGAGGCTATTTTTAAGCATAAACAGATTAAAAATTCATTAGAAAATATTCTTCATCCCATTATTCGCCATGAAATATCACAGTGTATGGAACAGGCGAAAGGGCCTTATGTCATTTTAGACATTCCCTTATTCGCAGAAAACCCTCAACATTACCCTGCAGATCGGGTGCTTGTTGTCGATGTGGCAGAATCCATTCAGTTAGAACGCTTAATGCAAAGAGATCATTGCTCGCAAGAACAGGCTTGTTCCATTATTCAGCAACAAGCTTCTCGAACAAGTAGAAATGCATTAGCAGATGAGATCATTGACAATAGCGGAACGTTAGAGCAACTCACCACAAAAGTGCACAAGTTACATCAAAATTTCCTGCGACGAGCTAAGTCATGATAGAATCCTGTTATTGACTCATATCATTTAACACCCTAAATAATCGATAAACTACATGGAAGCTATCTCTTACGAATTTCCAACCAATCAGCAAACCCGCAAATTTTTGCGGTTAGAACAGTTATTTAAAACTATTCGTGGATTAGTTGAACTTACCGATTCAAACGCCCAAAAAATAGCCTTATTTCGACTCGTCGAGATTATGGATTTTTTTGAACGAAACGATGTACGAGGTGAATTACTCAAAGAGCTCGACCGCTTACAAATATCAATGAATCTTCTTTTGAATAACCCTGCGGTAGATAGTTCAAAATTAAGTTATTTTGTGACTCAATTGGAAAAGCTCAATCAAGTTTTATCCGCTGAAAGCCGTGCTGGTGATAAGCTGAGAAATGAGCCAATGATTACTTTAGCACGCCAAAAATGGAGTTTGGGTGCGACATTTTGTGCTTTTGACTCTCCAGCCATTGCTCATTTTGTTGCAAGTGGTTCAGAGGTCACTCAATCTCATCTTAAATATTGGTTAGAGCTGATTAAAGTCTATAGAACCAGCGTCAATGTCATCCTTAGACTTTATCGGGAATCTGGTGATTTTCAGAATTTCATCACCCAAAACCTTTGTTATCAAGAACCTATAGATAACAAGGTCAAACTCATTGGCATAAAGATCCCTGCTTCAATCTCTTACATTCCTGAAGTGAGTGCAGGCGCTCATAGAGTTTGTTTACAACTAAAGCCTAGCCAGTGGAAACCGAGCAAATTAAACAACGATCCCCATGAAAGCATAGAAATCCAATTTGCATTGGCTAAATACCGTGCTTAGTCTATAAACCTAGCTCTTAACACATTGATACGATAAATATATGACAGCAGAACCTACTTTAATCATTCCTTGCCCTAATTGTAAAAAATCCGTGCGTCTTGATAGCACCAATTCTTTTAAGCCTTTTTGTTGTGAAAGATGTAAAATGGCTGATCTGGGTGATTGGGTGAATGAAAATCATAAAATTCCTGGGGATGAGGCATCCGAATTATTCAATGGATTGAACGGAGAGAATGGAGAAATAGAATGACCACCACTCAAGCTAGCCAAAAGTCTTTATCTCAGCTAACAGAAACAACCACCAAAAAATTTAAATCCAAATTTAAAAAAAATAAAAATAATAAGTTTATTGCGAACACATCTGCCGAATTGCACAAAGATCTCGATATCACCGTTAGTTATATTCAAAAGAACAGTGGTTTAACCTTTGATTGTAAAGCGGGTTGTGTACATTGTTGCGTCCACTCAAGAGTGGTGCATGTACTCCCTTCCGAAGCTTTTTACATGGTGAATCAACTCAAGGCACGACTCACTGAGCTGGAAATTGATGGACTCATTAAAGCTCTAAAAATCCGTTCTGAAACGCCAGAAGATGGCGATTTCACCTGTGTTTTTCTTAAGAAAGGGATCTGCAGTGTTTATGATATCAGACCATTCACCTGTAGAAGGCATCATTCTCTGGATGTGGAAGATTGTTTGCCCAAAGGCATCTATCCGCCAGAAGTCTCAAAAAGCGCTGATTTAGAAGACTTAGCTTCAGCACAAATAGCTGGATACATGTCCGCTTTAGAAACCATTCATTTTTCTACAATCCCCATCGATCTCACTCAGGCTCTGCTCAAAGTTTTCACAGATCCTAAAGCAGAACAAAGATGCAAAAAGGGACTCCCCTTATAACTTTTTAGAGGGCTTTTTAAGGGTGTTGTATTGATCGATTTTTAACTGATTAAACTGTTGTTGTGATCCATCAGGCCAAGTCACAACAACTTCTTTCAACGATTCATCTTTTTCCAAACCAAAAACCAATCTAGAACTACTTTGAGATAAATAGCCCTTGGTTGGCATCTGTAGTTTTAGATAAGATCTTAAGTTTGTATTTATTTGCACCTTAGCGCCAATAGCTTCTTTATTTTTGACATTGTCATCTGCTAGCAATAGACCTACCCAATGGCCGGCTTTCAATGTTTGATTAATCAATACCAGTGCTTTACGGCTCACTTGAGTAACGATCAAATCCAGATCACCGTCCTTATCTAGATCCGAAACAGCAACCCCACGGCCTATCCATTTTTCTTGTAAAAACAAGGGTGAAAGTATAAATTGAGAATCACAACTTTCACCACAGTTCCAAAAAAGCTGAGCTGGCTGTTCATAGCTTTGACTGGCCTGAACTCGGTTAATATCACTCTCAACATGACCATTTACCTGAAAGAGATCTTCTCTTCCATCCAAATCAAAATCCGCAAAAAGCACACCAAAAGTTAAACTTTTTCGACTGTCCGCACCAACACCTAAAATGGAAGATTGATCCGAAAATGACTCATCTCCTGCAAATCTTTGATAAACAGAAGTCATTTCATTGGCAAAATTACCTACCACTAAAACCTGATCGGCATTTTTGCCTAAATAAGCCGTATCTGTTCCCATCGCACCCGTTGTGTTTCCAGAACTGTCGTAGGAAACACCCATTTCCTCTCCCATTTCTTTAAACTTACCTTGGCCTAAATTATGGTAGAAAAAGTTACGACTGGTATCATTGGCCACAAAAAAATCTAATAATCCATCGTCATCCGCATCAAAGGGTTGGATTGCCAGCGCTTTCGCAATATTAGGTTGACCATCTATCTGCAAAGTTTCTGAGGCATCTTTAAAAGAGCCTTCTCCATTATTAAGATATAAATGAAGCGCACTCGGTGAGAAATCTGTTGGTGGACCATAAGCCTTTCCGATGCCTGCCATTTGATAGTTCACTTGTAAATCTTTATCTTTATTCCACTGGATATAATTGCCAACAACCAGATCCAAATCCCCATCATTGTCCACATCAAAAAAGCTACTGGCACTACTCCACTCATCCTTTTTTCCAGAGACTCCCGCATTTTTAGCCCCTTCAATGAGTTGTTTTCCATCATTAAAATACAGTTTGTTCTCACCTAATGTGGTCACATAAATCTCTTTAAAACCATTACCATCGATATCTGCGACTGATAAGCCCAATCCATAAAATGCTTCTTTAATCATAAATTGAGGCGATTGCTTAAATTGTGCATTCCCTTCGTTCAAGTAGATTTCAATACTGGATAAAGGAGCCTCTTGGTAGGTATGCCAAGGCCATTGGCTCGCTCTCACCAAAATAACATCTTCATTTCCATCATTATCAATATCGACAATAGCGACCCCACTTCCCATGGTTTCGGGCAGTAGTTTTTCTCCATAGGCGCCATTGAAATGTTTGAAATCAATTCCAGATGTTTCTGTCATATCCTCAAACATGAGCTTGGGTTGTCGCACAACTTGTGGCGTTTCTGACATTTTTGCGACTTCTACTGGCCCAGATCCTTTGGGATAGTTGAAATAAATGAGTGTCGCTAAGCTCAGAACAACCACTAAAACAATTATTTTTTTCATGAAGGCTTACTCTTCCGAGGTCAGTGGATAAATGACAACTGCATTGGCGGCATTATTAGCCGCTTCATTTTTTTCTCGATGTAATGAGATTGCTTGGCTTCTTGCAAAATCATCTTTTCGATATTTATTATGAAGTTGGTTATATTGCTGATATTTCACGTCGTCACCCTGAGTTTTAGCGATTCTTGACAAATTAAAATAAGCCATGGCATCTTCATCATCTAAGGAGAGTACTTGCTGTAAATGTTTATGAGCTTGTTCCAAATAAGCTTGAGATTGTTCAGGATTTTTCCTTCTGGTTTGCAAAGCAGCTTCTATTTCTGTTTGTGCCAATAGGTTAAGCAAACGATAGTCTTTGGAAAAGTCTAGATGTAACTCATCATGAGAAAAATCTGTTTCGATGATTTGCTTAAACGTGTTAACCGCTTGTTGTAATTGCCCATTTTTTTGCTCGATCTGGCCTTTTAACCACAATAAGGTCCATGGGTGCGCTGTTTTCATATCGATAGCCTTATTCAGTTGAGTTAATGCATCAGCGATACGGCCTTCTGCCAAATAGACTCTGACTAAATTCACTGCACCATCTACTTGATGGAGGTTTTGTACCTGCCCAAAAGCATGTTCAGCTTGTTTTAATTGCATTTTTTTAGGTTTACGCAATAATGCAATACCATAGTCATTCCATCTCTGCCATAAAGGAATAACCTCTAATTTATCAGAACCATTTTCTTTAAGAACCAATTTATCCTTAGCCATCACTGCAACAGGTATTTGCTCAGGCTTGAGCTCAATACCAGAAGCCTTTAATAACTCATTGGAAAACTTACGATAATTAAGACTGGACTCGATGGTGAGCTGAGTAATTTTGCTATCGGGTAAATGCAATTTATAATGCGCAACATCAGCAGCACCTGGTGGGATCTGATGATTATAAAGGGGCACAAAAATATCCTCTACATTGCGTCGTTCTATTCGATTTCCATGTCTGTCCAACAAATAGGCATTAACGAAATGACTGTTCTCATCCACTTTTCCAGTCATGGGATCTATTCTGCCAGATTCAGCTAACAAGTGTTCACCTTGTTCATCTTGATAATGTACTTGAGTATTTAACCACAACTCATTTGAATCCACTGTTCCTCCAGTTAACATGTGTCCCAATCCTGTGGTTCTGATCACTACTTCTAATAAATAATCTTGTCCTGGGGTTAATGCTTTAATATTAGCTATTTCCGGTCCAATAAATTCTCCATCCACAACGCCATTTTGTCTAAATCCAATGATATCTAGGCGGACAACTTTTTTAAGTGCGTCTAAGCGTTCCTGTAACAACTTGTCAGGCATATCAGTAAATAATTGTAATTGAGTATTCCCAGAAGGAAAGAGGTGATCATGAATTTGATTATTTGGAGAGTTCTCGATGGTACGAGCCGCCGGATCTTTAGAATCAATTCCTTTCATATGGCATAGATTACAATTGGTGTGATTCTTTTTAGGATAGTAAAAACTAGTGACTCCTTGACCAGAAACACCACTTAACGAAAATTCATCATAATGATTTTGCCCTCTTAGCCAACGGTATTGATTTAAACTTTCGGGGATATGAACCTTATGACAACTTCCACAAAACGCTGTTGACTGGTGAACCGGCTTTAAGAAAGAACGCTTATGATGCTCAGGTTTTGCCCTCAACAATTGTTTACTGATCCAACGCAACGTTTCGTTTTCACTGAAAGCAAAGGGATAATGCTGGGGGAGATTAAACTGATAACTGGAGTTTCCCTTATGTCCATCAATACTTTGAATGGAATGACAGGCTATGCAATTCACACCAGCCTTGGCTTCAGGTGTCCCTTTTTTAAATTTATCTGAATCAAACTGTCCCGTTAACAAGAGAACGGGATCATGGCACCCCGCACAAAATTGAGCGGCTTTAGGATCGGAATTATTGGTGACTAAAGCTTTCTTTGTATTATTTACAGACATCGCATAAACAGGATTGTTCAACGAACTCAGATGATGAGCGCTATGCTCCCATCTTTTAGAGACATCCTGATGGCACCCTTCACAATAATCATCGATCAACAAATCCTTAGATTGAATAATACTGTTTTCAGGGACTGCGACCAAACTGGGTTCGTAAGGTTGAATATAATGAGGCTCATCGTAAACACTCTGTAAATAGTGGACACCCACTATCAACAACACAATCACTGTAAAGGTCTTAAACAGATAGTGCCAATGGGATACCTTCATGGGTTTACCCCATTTTCTATGAAGTCGATATAACAACACCAGACCGATAGGAAATAAAATATGTAGCCAATAGGTGATATTTCGACTCAAACCCTTTAATTGAGGGAAGTTTTCAAAGCGGATAAGTAATATACCTGAAATCCAAATAACTAAAGCTAACAGTGCTACAGCTAAACCTAAATTGACCACCTTTCGATTAGGACGAGGCCACCCACGACGAAAATGATCAACAATAAAATAGAGAATAATGGGGCTGATCATTAAGCCTATTAGTAGATGAGAAGCAAACATCCATTGGTAAAAAACACCTTGTAATATGGCATTTGTAACCCATTCGGAAAATGTAATCGCAGCAAGATAGCCCCCACCAGCAGCTAATAATATAAATGTCCACCAAAGTAGTTGATGTAATTTATCTAATAATGGTGAAAGCACAGCTAAAAAAGGTTTACGCATAAATATTACCAATGATCCTGATATCGGGTGTTGAAATAAGCATTCAGCGCTTGTGCTCGTGAATGCACCTTGGCATCTTGCCTAAATTTTTGCGGGAGAGGGGTGACTGTACCTCCATGCTCAGTATAGAGATCCATATCCTTGGCATAACCTCTCACTTCAAGGACATAATAGGTGCTATCTCCATCATTCATTTCTAATGATTTTGTTGGTGGATGGTTAAAATGAAATTCTAGTCCGATAGATTCACCAGAACCAAATATGGCCAGCGCATCATCTTCCCCTTGTACTAGGTCATCAATCCGACCAAATCTTGTGTAATTCCCCCTTAAATTTTTCATATCAGAAAAAGGCTCTCGCTCATCAAAAACGTATTCTGGGCGATTGAATGCTGTTTTGAGACGTTTTGGAAAACCAATTTTGGCCAATTCAGCTTGTGCAAGCTGTGCTGTTTCTACCTGCACCATAGGGGCATTCTCTTCAACAATCAGATGTAGTGCATCAATGTACAACTCGAGGTTTGAACTGAGTCGAAGGGCATCGGTATGGGCGGGGAGTTTATCTAAGGGATAGTAAGAACGTCTAGTCATCCCAGCAGGATATCCCATCTCCCTACGCCATGGTTGCCATTGACCATTTACTCTCAGTTCAAAACTCAAGGCTTGATATTGAATACCCGCCTGCCAAGCCGCGAAAACAGTTTGTGAATAAGGATATTCCAACCAAGCATCCATCATAAGCCCTAAGGGTTTAGTTTGAAACTGGGTCAAGTCATCTTGATTAAAATAAAGCGTCAAAACCTGTGGGGTTTCCAAGAGCCCAATATATTGGGCATGTAATTTACCCATAGGTGCAGGTTGATGATCCGTCTGAGATAAGTGTTGATTCACTTCTTGTTGGTCTCTATTCAGAATCAGCTCGGGTTTAATTTCATGCTGATAATAGATGGCTTTTCCCGTAGGTAAAGGATAACTCACGCCCATACGTTCATCAAGAACCATTTTCCATTGAGGAGGCAAATGATAGCGATGTAATTGTACGGAGTCCAAATAGGTATTTTCTTCCATAGGCTCTGAAATTTGGATAGTCACTTTAGAACTATCTGATTTAATCAAATCCTGTGGAATTAAAAAGTACTCCCAAGGTCTTGGAGGGATGAATTTACCGGGGCTTTCCAAAAAACCCATACCACCGACACCGAGTAAATCGCTCACAAACTGATATCCCTGCTCGGTTTTCACAAAAAATACTGGACAACTTGAAAGCTGTCTTTGTGTTTCTTCGATTAACTGCGGCCTAGCGGAAACCTTCATTTCTGTTTGAAACACCCCATCAGGCCAACGTAATTCCAAATAGTCTAATGATGGTTTTCCAAGGGTTGAAAACATCATTGGTGTTATGTTTTGCCCTTGATCAGAAGAAGAGGTTAAAGGCTGGATAATTTGCCAAGTGCCTGCAAGTCTGGCTCTTGCCTCCACACCAATGGCTTGACGGTTTGAACGCATTGACGCACTCTGGCTCTCCTTACCCGAGAGATAAATGTTAGCGAATTGATACAGCCCTACACTCGGGAAATATATTTGAAACTGGTTTTGGCCTTTATTGTCAGTTTGTAAAGTCACTAATGTGGGCCCCTTAGCATTATTAGAGGCCATCAAAGAGGCTTTGGCTACTGCTGAATGGGTTAGCCAATGAGATTTAGCTGGGTTTAAAGGCGTTTCGTTTAAAGAAAACCAATTAAGTCCTTGTGTCCCCGCTACAATTATCTCAAGTTCTCCATTACCCGTTATGTCCTGAGCGATCAGACTGTTTACAGTTCCTAGATCTTTCATTAAGATTTGAGCATTCCAATGTTCAGAATGGTCTTTTTTCCACAATTTTAACAACTGATTTTGATCATAACTCAATAATTCCCATTGCCCATCAGCGTCCGAATCGACAATAATGAGTTTCACGATGCGAGAATCGTTGTGCAAATCGAGAGAATCTAGGTGATATTGCCAAAAAAGCGCATTGGTTAATATTTGAATGTGCCCAGAAGCTTTAAGCAACAAGATGTCTAAATCCCTATCATGATCCCAGTCAACAGGCAAAACTTGCTCAGTGCTTGAGATTGGCTCAAATGTCCATAAAGAGGATAAATCTCTGAAAGTTAAATCCCCGTTGTTCGAAAATAACGCATCCTTACCATCACTAAAAGCAACATACACATCTAAATCACCATCATGATCTGCATCAATCAACTTCAAACTGACACAGCGCACATTTTGTTGCTGTGTTCTGAGAAGAGCTGTACTGGTAAACGGCTTATCTGTGCCTTGCAATAATAAGTTGACACCTTGGTGATCACATTGAACGCTATCAAATAATCCATCATTATCCACATCTCCCCAAGCAGAGATAAGGGCATTGGGATAAACATGATCAACTTGTTCAAATTTTTGTTCAGAAATCTGATAGGAGACTGATTGATTTGAGGCTAAATCCACTGAATTAGGTTTCGAGATAGAAGAAATAAGTAACGCTGAGCCATTCATTTCATAGGTTTGGATCACTGAAAAAGAAGAAGCCTCTGTATCTATAGTTAAAACTTTACTCGCCCAAACATCCCCTTGAGGCTGGGGTAACCTTTGAATTTGGCTATTAAGATATTGAGGTTGTATTTCAGCCAACGGTCCCATCCGAGTGTATTTGAACTCAGCCAATTTTGCTCTAGGGTTATTTTCTAATTTTTGATACAGAGATAAATAATGTCGTGCGGTTTCTTTGTCCTTTAAGCGCCTTGCCGCCATTGCTCCACTATATAAGGCAGAACGCAACTCAGGCATCAGTTCAATGGCTTTGGTGTAATGTTGGAAAGCGTCGACGTAGCTTCTTGATTGGTCGAGTGCTTGTGCCAAAAAATAATGCGCATAAGCGTCATCACTGAGCTTCCCTACCACAACAGTTAAATTCAGGACTGCCTGTTCAGCTTTTCCTTGATACAACATTAATAAACCACGTATATACTTGGCTTGCATATTTTCAGGCTCTATATTAGATACATTTTCAGTAAGCTGAATAGCCCTATCCACATCACCGTCTTGTTGTCTATTTAATACCGCTATCGCAAGATCAAGGGTAATTTGAGAATGCTTGGGATGTTTTTGATGTAAAGGCTCAAGAAGCGCTACCGTTTCTGAGTATTGATATTGCCCCATAGTTGCGGCTGCCTGATTGAGTTTTTGCAATAAAGCTTCATCAAGCATCAGGCTGTGTTTTTCTTGTTGTGAAGTTTCATTGCAAGAGATTAAACAACCGGAAAGTACGAGAATGACAAACCCAATGATACGTTTTCTACTGATTGAAATCATGGTATTACCTGTAGTTTACAGACGATTTTGCTTTAATTCACGAATTTGCTTGGTAAGGGATTCAGTACTAGGCACCTCTTTCTGTTGCCTTGTAAATCCAGGGGAATTTAGATAAGTATAAAGTTCGTTTCTAGAATGAGTGATGGTATCATGCCCGATACGTCTTTTACGCTCATATCGTAAGCTGTCTATATCAATGGGCGCAATCACAATTCGCTCTCCAGCAGATGCTGTTTGAGCTAAAATTCTGCCATCAAAATCTACCACCATACTCCCTCCAGGCCAACTAAATGGAGGGTAATGTTGATAACTAGCCCCTTGATTACAAGCG
>Ga0210050_1004900_pt1 | contig 10863 bp, 9 predicted proteins | sample CryGey132114_all_FD_185463 | JGI IMG/M metagenome (GOLD analysis project Ga0210050, IMG submission 185463) | Groundwater microbial communities from aquifer - Crystal Geyser CG22_combo_CG10-13_8/21/14_all (SPAdes) (version 2) | ecosystem: Environmental > Aquatic > Deep subsurface > Groundwater ...
GTTCTCGCGCAAAAACACCCTCGCTGTCGTCGATCCCGATCTGTGGGATGCGATTCAAAAAGAAAATGCCCGCCAGGAAGATCATATCGAACTGATCGCCTCGGAAAACTACACCAGCCCGGCGGTGATGGAAGCGCAGGGCAGCCAGCTCACCAACAAGTATGCCGAGGGCTATCCGGGCAAGCGCTACTACGGCGGCTGCGAGTTTGTGGATGTTGCGGAACAGCTGGCGATCGATCGTGCCAAGGCGTTGTTCGGTGCGGAATATGTCAATGTGCAACCGCACTCCGGTTCACAGGCGAATCAGGGCGTTTATGTCTCGGTGTTGAAACCTGGCGATACCATTCTCGGCATGAGCCTGGCGCACGGCGGCCATTTGACCCACGGTGCGTCGGTGAATATCAGCGGCAAGCTGTATCACGCTGTGCAGTACGGCCTGAATGACAAGGAAGAGATTGACTACGACCAGGTGCAGGCACTGGCAAATGAACACCAGCCGAAGATGATCGTGGCGGGCGCGTCTGCCTATGCGCTGGTGATCGACTGGAATCGCTTCCGCGCCATCGCCGACAGCGTCGGCGCGTATCTGTTTGTGGACATGGCGCACTACGCCGGTCTGGTGGCGGCCGGTGTGTATCCCAGCCCGGTCGGCATCGCCGACTTCGTCACCACCACCACCCACAAGACCCTGCGCGGCCCGCGCGGCGGCATCATCATGGCCAAGGCGGAACACGAGAAGGCATTGAATTCGGCGATCTTTCCCGGCATCCAGGGCGGCCCGCTGATGCACGTGATTGCGGCCAAGGCGGTGGCCTTCAAGGAAGCGGCGAGCAAGGAGTTCAAGGAATGTCAGGAGCAGGTGGTGGACAACGCGCGGGTGATGGCCAAGGTATTGCAGGAACGCGGCTTGCGCATCGTCTCCGGCCGCACCGACAGCCACATGTTCCTGGTCGATCTGCAAGCCAAACACATTACCGGCAAGGAGGCCGAAACGGCGCTGGGCCGCGCCCACATCACGGTGAACAAGAATTCCATTCCGAACGATCCGCAAAAACCGTTTGTGACCAGCGGCATTCGTATCGGCACCCCGGCGATGACCACACGCGGCTTCCAGGAACTGGAGGCTGAGAAACTGGCGCACCTGGTGGCCGATGTGCTGGATGCGCCGACCAGCGACGCGGTCATCGCGCGCGTGGCGGGCGAAGTGAAGAAGCTGACGATGCAGTTTCCGGTGTATGGAGATTGAAGCCGTGAAAGGTGAAAAATGAAAGGTGATGCCCTCCCCGCGCCGAAGGCGCGACCCGCCCTGCCGGGAGGGTGGGTGTTTCGTTTCACATTTTACATTTCACATTTCACGCCATGAAGTGCCCTTTCTGTAAACATCCCGACACTCAGGTGATCGATACGCGCGAGAGCGATGAGGGCGACAGCATTCGCCGCCGCCGCCGCTGCCTGTCGTGCGACAAGCGCTTCACCACGTACGAGATGGTGGAATTACGCATGCCGCAGGTGGTGAAGCAGAACGGGATGCGCAGCGAGTTCGACGCGGATAAATTGCGCACCAGTTTTAATCGTGCCCTGCACAAGCGTCCGGTATCCACCGAGATGGTTGATACGGCCATCGACCACGTCACGCAAAAGGTGTTTGCGTTCGGCGAGCGCGAGATCGGTTCGCGCCAGATCGGCGAGCTGGTGATGAAAGAGCTGCTGAAGCTGGACAAGGTCGCCTACATCCGCTTTGCCTCGGTGTATAAAAGTTTTCAGGATGTGGACGACTTCACCGACGCGGTGGATGCGGTGCGCAAACCGTCCGCGCGCCGGCGTAAAAACGTTTGACTCCAGTACGGCAGTTGATCACGCGGAGGCGCGGAGTGCGCGGAGAAGTTCAGGGAGAATATGATCGATACAGCTATCTCCGGGCTGTTTCGCCGTGACATTGAATTTACTCCGCGTGAGACTGATTTTGGGGAGTTGAACATGCTGGTTGCTGCTGACAGTGAGTGGATGGCGCGTGCGCTGCAACTGGCAGGGCGTGGCATTGATACGACTACACCCAATCCGCGCGTGGGCTGCGTGCTGGCCAAAGACGGAAAGAATATTGGCGAAGGCTGGCACATGCGCGCCGGCGAGCCGCACGCCGAGGTGCATGCGTTGCGCTCGGCGGGTGCGGCAGTGCAAGGCGCGACCGCTTATGTCACGCTGGAGCCGTGCAGCCATCACGGGCGTACGCCGCCCTGCGCCGAGGCGCTGGTTGAGGCGGGTGTGGCGCGGGTGGTGTGTGCAATGCAAGACCCGAATCCGCTGGTCGCCGGACAGGGCATTGCCAAATTGCGCGCCGCAGGGATTGCAGTTGAAACCGGATTGATGGAAGCCGCCGCGCGCGAATTGAATATCGGTTTCGTGTCGCGCATGACGCGCGGACTGCCTTTCGTGCGCAGCAAGATCGCGGCCAGTCTGGACGGGCGTACCGCGCTGGCGAACGGAGTGAGCCAATGGATCACCGGCGAGGCGGCGAGGCTGGACGTGCAGCACTGGCGCGCCCGTTCCTGCGCGGTGCTGACAGGGATCGGCACGGTGCTGGCGGATGATCCGCAACTGAATGTGCGCGAGATCGCAGTCGAGCGGCAGCCGTTGCGCGTGGTGCTGGACAGTGCGTTGCGCATGTCGCCCACCGCCCGCATGTTGCAAACACTCCCCTCGCCCAGCGGGAGAGGGGGTGAGGGAGGTGTTCTGATCTACACCGTTGCGACCGATGCGCAGAAACGCGATGCACTGGCCGCGCGCGGTGCAAAGGTGTGCGTGATGCCGGCCGCCGACGTGCGGCTCGATCTCACGGCGGTGCTGCGCGATCTGGCGCAGCGCGGCATCAATGAAGTGCTGGTGGAGGCGGGCAGAATATTGAATGGCGCGCTGTTGCAAGCCGGGCTGGTGGATGAGCTGGTGTTGTACCTCGCCTCGCAGTTACTCGGCGATGCGGCACGCGGGCTGGCCGACTTGGGCGAGTTGACGCAACTGGAGCAGCGCGTTGCCCTGTCGTGGCAGGATGTGCGTCACGTGGGTGGCGATCTGCGAATCACGGCGAGGATCAGGCATGTTTAGTGGAATTATCGCGGATCAGGGCATGCTTAAATCGGTGCATGACCGCAAGGGCGGTCTGCGCCTGACGGTGGCGACCGAGTTGCTCGGCATGGACGATGTCGCTTTGGGCGACAGCATCGCGGTGAACGGCGTTTGTCTGACGGTGGTGGAGATCGACGGCAACGATTTCACAGTCGATGTTTCGCGCGAGACGCTGGATTGCACCACCGGCTTGGACAAGCAGGGCGCGCACGTCAATCTGGAAAAGGCGCTGCGCCTGTCCGACCGGTTGGGCGGGCATCTGGTGAGCGGGCATGTCGACGGCATGGGTGAAGTGGTGGCGTTCAACGACATCGGCGAAAGCTGGCGTCTGGTCGTGCGCGCGCCGCAGGCACTGGCGAAGTACATCGCGGTGAAAGGCTCCATCACGATTAACGGGGTCAGCCTGACGGTGAACCGGGTGGCGGGGTGCGAATTCGAGGTGAACCTGATCCCGCACACGCTGGAAGTGACCGCGTTGAATGAATTGAAAGGGCGCGCGCGAGTGAATCTGGAGATCGATCTGATCGCGCGCTATGTGGAGCGCATGCTGCAAGCCGAGCAAGAATAAAACCCGTGAAAGAACAAATTATATGACAAACATTGCACCGATCACAGAGATCATCGAAGAGATGCGCGCCGGGCGCATGGTCGTGCTGGTGGACGAGGAAGACCGCGAGAATGAGGGTGACCTCGTGTTCGCGGCCGAGTTTGCCACGCCGGAGATGGTTAATTTCATGACCCGGTATGGCCGCGGCCTGGTTTGCCTGACGCTGACCCAGGCGCATTGCAAACAACTGGACCTGCCGTTGATGGTGCGCGAGAACGGCTTGCCGCTGGCAACCAACTTCACCCTCAGCATCGAAGCGGCGAGCGGGGTCACCACCGGCATTTCGGCGGCCGACCGTGCCCGCACCATTCAGGCGGCGGCGAACAAGGATGCCAAACCCGGCGACATCGTGCAGCCGGGCCACATCTTTCCGCTGATGGCGCAGAACGGCGGGGTGCTGGTACGCGCCGGCCATACCGAAGCGGGCTGCGACCTGGCGCAACTGGCCGGGCTGACTCCGGCGGCTGTCATCTGCGAGATATTGAAGGAAGACGGCGAGATGGCGCGTCTGCCCGACTTGATCCCGTTTGCCCAACAGCATGGCCTGAAGATCGGCACCATCGCCGACCTGATCGAATACCGTTCCCACAACGAGACCCTGGTTGAGCGCATCGGCCGGCGCACGCTGCAAACCGCTTACGGTGAATTCGAGTTGTTCGTTTATACCGACAAGAGCACGCAGCGCACCCATCTGGCGCTGGTGCATGGTGAGGTGCGACCGGAATTCGAAACGCTGGTGCGCGTGCACGAACCGCTGTCGGTGCTGGATTTCATGGAGCAGGTCAGCTTCGACAAGAGCACCAGCGTGCACGAGGCGATGCAGAAGATCAGTGCGGCATCCAGCGGGGTGCTGGTGCTGATGCATCAGGACGAGACGGCCGAGACCCTGCGCGCACGCGCCTTGGATAATCAAGCCGAACATCACGTGAATAAATGGGATCCCAAGAGTTACGGCATCGGCGCGCAGATCCTGCGCGATGTCGGCGTGGGCAAGATGTGCCTGATCGCCACCCCGCGCAAGATGCCGAGCATGACCGGCTTCGGGCTGGAGATCACCGGATATTGTTCGGCCAAATATGAAAGTTCTGTCAAGGATAAAAAATGAGAGAGATTGCAAAGAATCTGAACGGCAGCGGCATGCATATCGGTATCGTGCAAAGCCGTTTCAATCCGACTGTGTGCGAGGGATTGCTCGCGGCCTGCCGCGCTCAACTGCTGCAGAGCGGGGTGGCGGATGACGATATCGTGCTGGCCACCGTGCCCGGCGCGCTGGAGATTCCGCTGGTGCTGTGGGAAATGGCGGAAACCCACGATTACGATGCACTGATCGCGCTGGGTGCGGTGATTCGGGGCGACACCTACCACTTCGAGATCGTCTCCAATGAATCCGCGCGCGGCGTGGGCGAGGTGCAGTTGGCGACCGGCATCCCTATCGCCAATGCGATCCTGACCACCGACACCGACGCACAGGCCGAGTCGCGCATGAGCGTGAAAGGCGCCGAAGCGGCGCTGGTCGCCATCGAGATGGTCAATCTGGCGCGTGAACTGGCATGACCGCGACGAAGAAACCTGCGGCCAGCCCGCGCCACCGTGCGCGCGAATTGGCCTTGCAGGGTATTTACGAATGGCGCCTGTCGGGCAGCAGTGCGACCCAGATCGGGCGCAGCACGGGTGACGACAAAAGCCTGGGGCGCTACGACAGCGAGCTGTACCAGCAATTGCTGCGCGGCACGATCGCGCAGCACGAGACGCTGGGCGAGCTGATCGCGCCGCATCTGGATCGCGCGCTGGACGAATTGAGTCCGGTCGAGTTCTCGGTGCTGTTGCTCGGCGCCTACGAGCTGACGTATCAGCCGGAAGTGCCGTTTCGCGTGGTGATCAACGAGGCAGTGGAACTGGCCAAGACCTTCGGCGGCAGCGACGGGCACAAGTTCGTCAACGGCGTGCTGGACAAACTGGCGGCGCAGGTGCGCGCGGTTGAGGTGGGTGCGAAATAATAACCACAAAGACTTGCCCGCAGATTACGCAGATTTCACAGATTGAAAACCAGCGGCAAACCGGATTCTGAAGATTTTAATCTGTGAAATCTGCGTAATCTGCGGGCAAAGGTTTTAAAAAAATCATGTCCGAATTCGATCTCATCCAGCGTTATTTTACCCGCCCCGCGCCCGGCGCGGTGTTGGGCGTGGGCGACGATGCGGCGCTGGTCGAGGTCGGTGCGGGCAAGGAGCTGGCGATCTCCAGCGACATGCTGGTGTGCGGCACGCACTTCCTGGTGGATGCCGATCCGTTCCTGCTCGGACACAAGACGCTGGCGGTGAATCTGTCCGACATGGCGGCGATGGGCGCGCTGCCGCGCTGGGCCACGCTGTCGCTCGCACTGCCGATAGCGGATGAGGACTGGTTGCAGCGTTTCAGTGCCGGTTTCTTCGCCCTCGCCGACGCGCACGGGGTGGAACTGGTGGGCGGCGACACCACGCGCGGTCCGCTCAATCTGTGCGTCACCATCCTGGGCGAAGTTCCGCGCGGCCAAGCCTTGCGGCGCGATGGCGCAGAAGCGGGTGACGACATCTGGGTCTCGGGCGTGTTGGGCAGGGCGGCGCTGGGTTTGGCTCATCTCAAAGGCGAGTGTGTGCTCGATGGGGCGGCGCGCGATAGCTGTGTGGCTGCGTTGCAGCAGCCACAACCGCGCGTCGTCTTGGGCAAGGCCTTGCGCGGCATTGCCCACAGTGCGATCGACATTTCCGATGGTTTGCTGGCGGATCTCGGGCACATCCTTGAACGTTCTGCACTTGGCGCGGAATTAAATCTGAAATCAATTCCCATCGTGCAGCAAGGTGTGGCGCAGCCGGCGGCACAACAGTGCGCACTGACCGGCGGTGACGATTACGAACTGTGCTTCACCGCGCCCGCTGCGGCGCGCGACACCTTGGCGGCAGTGGCCGCACAAATTGCTTTGCCGCTCACGCGCATCGGCCAGATTCGTGCCGGGCAAGGCTGGGTGCTGCGCGATGCGGCGGGTAAAGAAATAAAAATCGAAAAGGCAGGCTATGACCACTTCGCATGACGAGTTGATAGTACAACCCAATTGGCGCTTTCTGTTCAGCCATCCCGCGCATCTGTTGGCGTTCGGTTTTGGCAGCGGGCTGGCGCGCAAAGCGCCCGGCACCTTCGGCACGCTGGTCGCCTTTCCGTTCTACTGGTACCTGGCCCCGCGCCTGTCGGATATGGCATTCATTCTGGTGCTGATCCTGGCGTTCGCCATCGGCATAAGGGTGTGCGACATCACCGGCAAAGCGCTGGGGGTGGCAGATTACGGCGGCATCGTATGGGACGAAGTGGTTGCCTTCCTGCTCGTGTTGTTTTTCACCCCGGATGAACCGGCGTGGCAACTGCTGGCGTTTTTGCTGTTCCGTTTCTTTGATATTCTGAAACCGCAGCCGATCCGCTATTTCGACAAGAACTGGCATGGCGGTCTCGGCGTGATGTTCGACGATCTGCTGGCAGCGGGTTATACCCTGCTCTGTCTGGCCATCATCATAACGTTGCTGCCATGAAGTGGTGGTTGGGCGTGTTCTGCTGCCTGGCGCTGAACGTTCAGGCAGAAACCTTCAAGGCCAGTGTGATCGCGGTGTTCGACGGCGACACCCTGCTGGTGCTGCGCGGCGCGCAGAAAATCAAAGTGAGATTGCTCGCCATCGACGCGCCGGAGAAAGAGCAACCCTACGGCAAACGATCGCGCCGTGCCCTGTGCCAATTGGTGTGCAAGCGCGAAGTGCAGATCGAGACGCAGGCGGTCGATCAATACCAGCGCCTGCTTGGCATCCTGTACGCGGACGGTCTCAACGTGAATCAGGAGCAGGTGCGGCGCGGCATGGCGTGGGAATACTCGCACTATCACAGCGACCGCACGTTTCTTGAGTTGCAACGAGAAGCAAGGTTGGCACGGCGCGGCTTGTGGCAGGACGATGCGCCGCAGGCCCCCTGGCAGTGGCGGAAGTCCCATCCCTGGCAATCAAAGTCTGTGTCGGGCACGCCATGAAGTTATCCCCGCTGGCCGAACGCAGGCTGGCCCGCATCGTGGCGGCGCAGCCCATCGAATATCCCGCCGACCTGCCGGTGGTTGCGCGGCGCGATGAACTGGCACAGGCCATCGAAAAATATCAGGTGGTCATTGTCTGCGGCGAGACCGGCTCCGGCAAGACCACGCAACTGCCGAAGATCTGTCTGAGCCTCGGACGCGGCGTGCGCGGCGTGATCGGGCATACGCAGCCGCGCCGGGTGGCCGCGCGTTCGGTGGCGGCGCGCATCGCGCATGAACTGAAATCCGAGTTGGGCGGACTGGTCGGCTACAAGGTGCGCTTCAACGACAAGGTATCGCCCGACAGCGCCATCAAGCTGATGACCGACGGCATTCTGCTGGCCGAGATTCACCACGACCCGCTGCTGAAACACTACGACACGATCATCATCGACGAGGCGCATGAGCGCTCGCTCAACATCGATTTCCTGCTGGGTTATCTGAAACGGTTGTTGTCGCGCCGTCCCGACCTGAAGCTCATCATCACCTCAGCCACGCTGGACGCGGAACGATTCTCCAAACATTTTTTGGGCGCACCCGTGCTGCAAGTCTCCGGCCGCACCTGGCCGGTCGAAGTGCGCTACCGCCCGCCGCAACAGAACGAAGAAGGCGATACGCAGGATATCCCGCAGGCGATCTGCAGCGCGCTGGACGAGCTGGCCATCGGCGGACTGAAAGGCGACGTGCTGGTGTTCCTGCCCGGCGAGCGCGAGATCCGCGACACGGCCGAGGCACTGCGCAAGCATCAGCACAAGGGTATCGAGATATTGCCCTTGTTCTCGCGCCTGTCCATTGCCGAGCAGGATCGCGTGTTCAAGCCCGCGTCCGGCATGCGCCGTGTGGTGCTGGCGACCAACGTGGCCGAGACCTCGCTCACCGTGCCCAACATCGGCTATGTGATCGACAGCGGGCTGGCGCGCATCAACCGCTACAGCGTGCGGCAGAAGGTGGAGCAGTTGCACGTCGAGAACATCGCACAGGCCGCCGCCAATCAGCGCGCGGGACGCTGCGGGCGCGTGATGAACGGGGTGTGCATCCGCCTGTACGATGAGGCCGATTTCGCGCAGCGTCCCCCCTATACCGATGCCGAGATATTCCGGGTGTCGCTGGCGACCGTCATCCTGCGCATGAGTGCGCTGGGCTTGGGCGAGGTTGAAGCTTTTCCATTCATCGAGCCACCGGGTTCGCGCGCGATCACTGACGGTTACCAATTGCTGCAAGAGTTGAATGCCATTGATGATGTGCGCCAATTGACGCCGCTTGGCCACGAACTGGCCAGGCTACCGCTCGATCCCAAGATCGCACGCCTGTTGCTGGCCGGGCGGCAATATCACTGCCTGAACGAGATCCTCGTCATTGCCAGCGCGCTGGCGCTGCAAGACCCGCGCGACCGGCCGAGCGAACGGCGCGAGGCGGCGGATGCGGCACACCAGCGCTTCAACGACGAGCGTTCCGATTTTCTTGCGTATCTGAAACTGTGGACGTGGTTCGAGGAGACGGTGAAACACAAGAAGAGCAACAGGCTGTGGGCGACTGAGTGCCGCGAGAAATTCCTGTCGCCGATCCGGCTGCGCGAGTGGCACGAACTGCACCAGCAGTTGCATGCGCAGGTGAGCGAAATGGGGATGCGCTGCAACGAACAGCCCGCCAGCTTTGAGCAGATCCACAAAGCCCTGCTCACCGGCCTGCTCGGTAACATCGGCACACGCGCGGTTACCGAGCCGCATTATCTCGGCCCGCGCGAGATCAAGTTCTTCATCGCATCGAACTCGGTGCTGGCGAAGAAGGGCGCGAAGTGGGTGGTGGCGGCGGAGATCGTCGAGACGACCCGGCTCTATGCGCGCTGCGTCGCACGGGTTGAACCGGAGTGGCTGGAAGAGGTTGGCGCGCATCTGATCAAGCGCAGCTACTACGATCCGCACTGGGAAAAGAAAACGGCACAGGTGGCGGCGTGGGAACGCAGCACCTTGTACGGTCTGCTCATCAACCCGAAGAAGCGCGTGCACTACGGCCCGATGGACCCGGCAGAGTCGCGCGCGGTGTTCATCCGTAGCGCGCTGGTGCAGGGAGAGTTCAACACCCAGGCGCCGTTCTTCGCGCACAACCAGAAACTGATCGCCGACATCGAGGCGCTGGAGCACAAGGCGCGCCGTCCGGATGTGCTGGTGGACGACGAGCTGATCTTCGCGTTCTACGACCAGCGCATTCCGGCAGGCATGCACAACGGCGCGGCATTCGAGCACTGGCGCAAGGAGGTCGAGCGCGAAACGCCCAAGCTGCTCTATCTGAAAAAAGACGACCTGATGCGGCACGAAGCGGCCGGCATCACCACCGAGCAGTTTCCGCCGCAGCTGCTGATGAACAATGTGAGCTACGCGTTGGCCTACAACTTTGCACCGGGCAAGAGCGACGACGGCGTGACGCTGACCGTGCCGCAGGCCTTGCTCAATCAGGTGTCGGCACCGCGTTGTGAATATCTGGTGCCGGGCATCCTGGCGGAGAAGGTGACGCAGTTGCTGAAATCGCTGCCGCAGAAATTGCGCCGCCACTGCGTGCCGCTGCCGGAATTTGCGGCGGCGTTCTGCGCGGCGGTGCCGCCGTCGGATACGCCGCTGCTGCAGGCGCTGGTGCGTTATATCCGCGAACAGAAACAGATCGACGTGCCGCTGGACGCCTTCCGTCTTGAACAACTCCCCGCACATTTGCTGCTGAATTTCCGCGTGGTGGACGAGCACGGGCGCCAACTCGGCATGTCGCGCAACTTCACACAATTGCGCAGTGAGTGGGCGCCGCAGTTGGCTGTTGTCTCGGCGCCTGCCGCACAGCGTGTAGCCACCCAATCTCGTGGTGAGCGTTATACCGAATGGGGTTTCGGCGATTTCAGTGAAACCACGCAGGTGCCGCGCGCGGGGCAGCAGGTCACCGTGTTCAATGCGCTGGTGGACGAAGGTGATGCGGTCAGTTTGCAGGCCTTCGATACGCGTGACGAGGCGCTCGCCGTGCATCGAGTCGGTTTGCGTCGCTTGTTCATGCTGGCACTTAGGGAGCAGGTGAA